>Ga0209517_10000885_pt1 | contig 48680 bp, 47 predicted proteins | sample PeaSoiMetSII2010_FD_187695 | JGI IMG/M metagenome (GOLD analysis project Ga0209517, IMG submission 187695) | Peat soil microbial communities from Weissenstadt, Germany - SII-2010 (SPAdes) (version 2) | ecosystem: Environmental > Terrestrial > Soil > Wetlands > Peat | place: Germany...
CTCCCTCGATCAACAGCGAAAACACCTGATACTCGCGGGCGCTCAGCAGATCCAGGGGGTCATCGGGAGCGTTTTTGTGGTTGGTGCTGAAGATCTTACTGAGCTCCAGCTGGGGGGAAACGTAGATGCTGCCTTCGAGAACCTGCTCCAGGGCCTCCAGCAGCTCACTGGAAGGGGCCGACTTCAGCAGAAATCCGCTCACTCCGCAGCGCAGGGCCTCCACCACCGTCTTCCGGTCCCGCCGCACGGATAGCACCACGATCTTGGTGGGCAGGTCGGCTTCCCGGACCCGCCGTACGATTTCCATGGTGAACAGGTCCGGCAGGTTCAGGTCCAGCACGGCCAGATCCGGCTTCTGGCTCTCGATCATGCGCAGTGCCGAGGCCCCATCCGAACACTGGCCCACTACCTTGAATTGGGCATGTACCGCGCACAGCGCTGCCAGCCCCTCCCGGACCAGCGTGAGGTCGTCGGCCAGCAGTACCGAATACGGTTTGCGTTCGCGGATGGGGACCATAAGCAGTGTTCCTAAGGCGACCTCGCCCGGAAGCATCTCACTTAACATCTCACTAAACAGTGAGCCGCCGCCGCCGTAATTCTCCCCGTTTCTTTGTGGGAGACGGGATTTACGGCTGTTCCCGCTTAGGAATAGCTGCGGACGGCCGCCGCCTCGTCCTCAAACACCTCAAAGACGGTATATAGCTTGGTGATCTGCAGGAGATCCTTCACCCGCTTGGTCAGGTTCAGGAGCTTTACCTGCCCGCCCCCGTTGGTCACAGTCGTAAAGCCGGAGACCATTTCCCCGATACCCGAACTGTCGATATAGGACACTTCGGCCAGGTTCAGCAAGAGCTTCTTCTTGCCACCGGCGGCCAAATCCCGAATTGTGTCCCGGAAAGTGCTGGCGCCATCGCCCAGCGTGATCCGGCCCACCGCGTCGACTACGGTCACGTCACCCACCTGTCGGGTGGTCATTTTCACACTCACGTCTTGCCTCCTTTTGGCTCGCGGATACCTACCCGGCTTTCGCGAGGTACTTCACCATTCTGACTTCGGTGCCCAGCGGCTCGCGCGCCCGCACCTGAAACTCGTCCATAAACGCCCGCATCATCAGCAATCCCCGGCCGGACTGCCGCAGCAGATTCTCGTCGGCCAGCGGATCGGGTATTTTCGATGCGTCGAAGCTTCCGCCCTCGTCTCCCACCAGGATCTCCAACCGTTCCCCGTTACGCGAGACGGTCAGGTGCACCTTCTTACGCGAGTGATAACGGTTGCCATGCACCACGGCGTTAACCATGCATTCCCGTACAGCGATGCCAATCCTATGCTGGTCGTCTTCATCGAAGCCCATTGCTGTTGCCAGCCGCAATACGGTGTCTTCCGCCTGATCCACGCTTTCCAGGCTGGATTCGAGCTGTTCCTCGACGGTTTGTCCCGCCACGCGGTCGTGTTCCGCCATAATACGAGCGGCCGGTTGAGCGGCCCACGTCGAATCGTTAAGTTAATCCAGTGACACCAGTAAAGTCAAGCAGATGGGCCTTTCGTTTTCGGCCGCCCCGCGTCTAATTTTCAGGATGATAGTCTAGTAACCATGCGAAACCTGGCATCCCTCGCTCTGATTCTGGGCCTGATTCTGGCCCCCACGGCTCCCGCACAAACGAAGGTTACCTCGGTTGAGGGCATCACCGAGTACCGGCTGGATAACGGTCTCCAAGTGCTGCTGTTCCCGGATAACTCTAAGGCCAAAGTCACGGTCAACGTGACCTACATGGTGGGATCGCGGCACGAAGGCGCGGGAGAAACCGGCATGGCGCATCTGCTCGAGCACATGCTGTTCAAGGGAACCCAGAAGCACAAAGAGATCATGGGCGAGCTTAGCGCTCACGGCAACGACTTCAACGGGAGCACCTCTTGGGATCGCACCAACTATTTCGAGACCGTGCCCGGTACTGACGCCGATCTGCGTTGGGCGCTCGAAATGGAATCGGACCGCATGGTGAATTCGCGGGTCGCGAAAAGCGATCTGGATACGGAGATGACGGTGGTTCGCAATGAATTCGAACGGGGCGAGAACAACCCGGATGGCGTGCTCGAAGAGCGTGTGCTCTCGACCGCCTACCTATGGCACTCCTACGGACGCAGCCCCATTGGCACGCTTAGCGATATCGAAAAAGTTCCCATCGAGAAATTGCAAGCTTTCTATCGCAACTACTACCAGCCGGATGACGCCATGCTGCTGATCGCGGGCAAGTTCGATCCCGCGAAAGCTCTGGCCTGGGTCACGGAACTGTTTGGGACCATTCCTAAGCCGACCCGCAAGCTACTTCCCACTTATACCGAAGAGCCCACGCAGGACGGCGAACGCGAGGTGGTTCTGCGGCGCGTGGGCGATCACCAGTCGGTCATGATGGCGTTTCACGTCCCCTCGGGGTCGCATGCGGATTCGCCGGCATTGGATGTGCTTTCGGGCATCTTGTCGGAAGCCCCTTCGGGCCGCCTTTATAAAGCCCTGGTCGAGAGCAAGAAAGCCGTCTCCGCCGACGCCGAGAATTACTCGCTGCACGATCCGGGCGTAGAGATGTTCAGCGCCACCGTGGCCAAGGACAAGTCCCTGGACGATGCGGAAAAAACCATGTTGAGCGTGATCGACGGCCTGATCAAGGAACCGCCCAATAAGGAAGAAGTGGATCGCGCCAAGACACGCATTCTGAAAAACATCGATCTGGAGCTGAACAATTCCGAACGCGTGGGACTGGCCCTCAGCGAATGGGGCTCCATGGGCGATTGGCGCCTGATCTACCTGAACCGCGATCAGGTCGAGAAAGTGACTCCCGAAGATATCGCGCGCGTGGCGAAGCAGTATCTGAAACCCGACAATCGGACCATCGGGCGGTACTTGCCGACCGCTCAGCCGGACCGATCGGTGATTCCGCCCAGCCCGGACATTGTCGCCGAGCTCAAGGACTACAAGGGCAAGGCCGCAGTCGAGGAAGGCGAGGCGTTCGATCCGTCTCCAGCCAACATCGAAGCTCGGGTGACGCGCGTGACGCTGCCCAGCGGCTTGAAGCTGGTTCTGCTGCCTAAGAAAACCCGCGGCGGAACGGTGGTTGCGAACCTTCAGTTGCATTTTGGCGACGAGAAAAGTCTGGCAGGCAAAGGCGCGGCGCCCCGCCTAGCCGGCGCCCTGCTGATGCGGGGCACTCAGAAGCACACGCGGCAGCAATTGCAGGACGAGTTCGACAAGATCAAGGCCCGCGTCAATGTGAACGGCACGCTCATCGGCGCCGGAGCCTCGATCGATACCCTGCGAGCCGGATTGATCCCGGCGCTGCGTTTAGCCGCCGAGATTTTGCGGGAGCCTTCCTTCCCGGAGTCCGATTTCGAACAAATCCGCCAAGCGGCCATCGCGCAGCTTGAAGCTGGGCGCAGCGAGCCTCAGAACATGGCCAATATCGCGATGAACCGGTTCCTGAACGCTGCTTATCCTGCGGGCGATCCGCGATACACGTTGACCATCGATGAGAACATCGATCAGTTGAAAAAGGTCACGCTCGAAGAAGCCAAGAAGTTCTACGCCGATTTCTACGGCGCATCAAATGGCGAGCTGGCAGTGGTCGGGGATTTTGATCCCGCCGAAGTCCGGAAGGTGGCGGAGGAGCTGTTCAGTTCCTGGAAGAGTCCGAAGCCTTATGCGGTGGTCAAAAGAGAGTGGAGGAAGCTGGCTCCGGCGAACACTTCGCTCGAAGCTCCTGACAAAGCCAACGCCTATTTGTACGCAGTGACCCCGGTCAACATGGATCAGCAGGATCCGGACTACCCGGCGATGGTGCTGGCCGACCGCATCATGGGCGGCGACGAGAAGAGCCGCCTGTGGGTTCGTATCCGCGAAAAAGAAGGGTTAAGCTACGGCGTGAATAGCAACTTCCGCGCAGGCCCGCAGGAGAAGTACGGAGTGTTCGCCGCCGTGGCGTCGGCCAAGAATGAAAACACCGCCAAGGTCGAGGCCGCGTTCAAAGACGAGATTACGAAAGCAACCACCACCGGATTCACCGCGGAAGAAGTCGCCACGGCCAAGACGGCGCTCATGCAGGAGCGGCAGCTGACCCGCTCGCAGGATAACCAGTTGGTGGGGATGTTCGTGAGTCAGGCCGAGCTCGGCCGGACCATGCAGCGGGAGAGCGATCTGGAAAAGAAAATCAACGATACCACTCCGGAACAACTTTCGGCGATCTTCAAAAAGTGGATCGACCCAGCGACGATTTCCTACTTCAAGGCGGGCGACTTCAAAAAAGCGGCCGCGGCGTCGGCAAAGTAGGAAATAGCGATCCCGTGAGAGGCGTCGGCATAAGTGCCGACGCGGCAAACTGAAGTTCGCGCCACACGTGGCGCACGCACTCTTGCGTGCCGTGTCGAGACTCATCTCGACACTTGCCCGCGTGAAAACTACGACCGAACCTTCTCGTCTCTTTCCACTTTTCCGTCGCGGATGTGGATCACGCGGTGCGCGTGCATGGCGATATCGTGCTCGTGCGTCACCAGCACGATGGTGTTGCCCTCCGTGTGCAGCTTCGCGAACAGCGCCATGATGTCGTTTCCCGTGGCCGTATCGAGCGCTCCGGTAGGCTCGTCGGCCAGCAGAAGCGACGGATGGTTTACCAGCGCCCGGGCGATGGCCACGCGCTGGCGCTGCCCGCCCGATAGCTCGCTGGGCTTGTGCAGCATGCGGTCGGACAGGTCCACTTCTTTGAGAGCCGCCTTGGCCATGTCCGCGCGCTGGTGGGAGGAAACCCCCGCGTAGATCAGCGGGAGCTCCACGTTGTGCAGCGCCGTGGCGCGCGCCAGCAGATTGAAGGTCTGAAACACGAATCCGATTTCCTTGTTGCGGATGCGCGCCAGCTCGTCGTCGTCCATGTCGCTGACCAGGTTGCCGTTCAGGTAGTACACCCCGGCGGAGGGACTGTCCAGACAGCCGATCAGGTTCATCAGAGTCGATTTCCCGGAGCCGGACGGACCCATGATGGCAACGTATTCGCCCCTCTTGATCTCGATATCGATACCCGCCACGGCATGGATGGTCTGGTCGCCCATGACGTAGGTCTTCATCAGATCCCAGGTGCGAATGATGACTCCCTCGCGCCGGAGCTGCTCGCCCCGTTCCGTTTTGTCCAGCACCGCGGCCTGCGCCATAGACTCTAGCCCCCGGTTCCAATCACTGCGTTGCGGTTGTCCACCTTCACCCGGGATCCGGGCCGCATGGTGCGAATCGCCTGGTAGCTGCCGACGACAATCTGCTCGCCCGGCTGCACGCCGTTCAGAATCTCGACATCGGTAGCGCCGGTGATCCCGGTTTCCACCTTGCGGAACTCGGCCTTTTGATTCACAATGACGAACACGCCGGTGACTTCCTCCCGGCGCTGTTTCTCGGTTACCAGATTGAGGGGCGCCTGGCCACTGTCCTTTTGCTTCTTCTTGGCGGCAGCCGCCGCATCATCCAGCTCGCCTTTTTGCCGAACCGTCAGTGCCTGAATCGGGATGGAAAGCACATCGTGGCGCGTCGCCGTGACAATCTTAGCCGTGCAGGAAAGCCCCGGGCGGACCTCTGGGGGCGGATTATCCAGCGTCACAACAACCTTGAAGTCCTTGGCCTCCGTGGAAGAGGTCGCGCTGGCCGAAGCCACCTGGCCGGTGGATCTCAAAATGGCTTCATTTCCGATCTGGGTCACGTGCCCGGTAAAGGTGCGGTTGGGAATGGCGTCGACAGTCACATCGGCCTTCTGGCCGATTTGCAGGTTGACAATGTCGGTCTCATCCACGTGCACTTCCGCGGTGACCAGCGACATGTCCGCCACGGTCATGATGCTCGATGCGGCCGAGTTCTGGATTCCGGGCACTACCGTCTCGCCGATCTGCACCGGCAAAGTTGTGACGATCCCGTCCGAAGTGGTGACCACGTCGTGCTTTTCCAGGATGTCGGCTAACCGGGTCAGTCCTGCCTGCGCCTGGGTGACCCGCCGCTGGGCAGATTGTAAATTGGCCACGGTCTGGATGCGTTGCGAAACGAGCTGGTCCATCCGCAACTCGGCTTCCCGGAGCCCGGCCAGCTGGGAATCGTAGGTGGATTTGCGCTGGTCCAAGTCCGCTTTTGCAACCACGCCCGCTTTGTAGAGTTGCTCATAGCGCTCATTATTGATCCTGGCCAAGTCCAGATCCGCTTTGGTCCGATCAATGGTGGCCCGCTGGGTCTTAATGGTATCGTCCTGCATCTTCAAGCCGGCTTCGGAGGCGGTCGAGTCGGCTTCGGCCGACGCGATCGTGGCCCGCTGCTGATCGACGTCCGCAGTGGCCTGGATGCTTTCGATTCGGGCAACCACCTGGCCTTTGTGAACGTGGTCCCCTTCCTTGACCATCAGTTCCATGACGCGACCTTGCGCGTTAGCCCCTAAGTTCGTGTAGGTCTTAGGCTTAACCTCTCCAGAAGCGGTCACAATCGACGTCAGCTCGCCACGGTTCGCGGTGGCGGTCTGCACCGTCACCTGCGCGCTCTGGCTCCACCGGACACTGGCCACGGTCCCGGCCACGGCGGCCACCCCGACTACTAGCCCGATAACAACCTTCCACTTTGTTTTCACGATGTTGGCGTCTCCACGGCCTCAAAGATGTAAAGACGAGTTCCTGGGAGGGAAAGTTCCTCGGCGACCCGGCTACTATATCTAGTTTAGACGAACGAGGCGGGCGAATCTTACCGGGGGTTTCGAAAAAAAGTTGGGTTCATCCTCGTCGGTTCCACGAGGTACGATGGAAGTTCCCACTGAAACTCCAGAGTTAGACATGAAACTTCAAAGCCATACGATCACCCAAGGACGGGACCGCGCCCCGGCGCGCGCCATGCTCAAGGCCATCGGTTTCACCGATGAGGACCTGAAGAAGCCCATTATCGGCGTCGCCAACACCTGGATCGAGACCATGCCGTGCAACTACAACCTGCGCGAGCTGGCCACGCACGTCAAGGCCGGCATCCGCGCGGCCGGCGGCACTCCCATGGAATTCAACACGGTTGCGATCAGCGACGGCGTGACCATGGGCACGGAAGGCATGAAGGCCTCGCTGGTCAGCCGCGATCTCATAGCGGATTCCATCGAACTGGTGGCCCGCGGGCATATGTTCGACGGCATCGTCGCGCTGGTGGCCTGCGACAAAACCATTCCCGGGGCAGCCATGGCCCTGCTGCGCCTGAACGTGCCGGGCGTGGTGATGTACGGCGGCACGATCATGCCCGGGCCCAATAATTCCACGGTGCAGACAGTGTTTGAAGCGGTCGGACAGCGTGCCGCGAATCTGATCACCGATCAGCAACTTCTTGACATCGAGAATACAGCGTGTCCCGGCGCGGGCGCCTGCGGGGGACAATTCACCGCCAACACCATGGCGACGGTGATGGAGATGATCGGGCTTTCCCCCATGAGCACCGCTTCTGTGCCGCAAGTGGACCCGCGCAAGCAGCAGGTGGCCTTCCGCTGCGGCCAGGTGGTCATGGACGCGGTGCGCGCCGAGCGCCGCCCGCGGTCGATCGCCACGCGTAAAGCGTTCGAGAATGCCATTGCTTCGGTGGCCGCCACCGGCGGATCAACCAATGCCGTCCTGCACCTGCTCGCGATGGCGCACGAAGCCGGCGTTCCGCTGAACATGGACGATTTCCAGACCATCAGCGCGCGGACTCCCCTGTTGGTCGACTTGAAACCGGCCGGGCGCTTTGTTGCCTATGATGTGGACCAGGCCGGCGGCTGGGCAGTCGTCGCGAAGCGCTTAAGCGACGGGGGCTACGCCCATGGCGATGCCATGACCGTCACGGGCCGGACGTTTGCCCAGGAAGCCGCCGACGCCAAGGAGACACCGGGCCAGGAAGTAATTCGGCCCCTGAACAAGCCAATCAAGGCAACGGGAGGCCTGGTGATCCTGAAAGGGAATCTCGCGCCGGAAGGCAGCGTGATCAAGGTGACGGGGATCGATAAGAAATCGCATCGTGGACCGGCTCGCATTTTCGCGCGCGAAGAAGACGCCATGCACGCCGTCACAAGTGGCGAGATTAAGGCCGGGGACGTGGTGGTGGTTCGTTACGAAGGGCCTCGCGGGGGTCCGGGAATGCGCGAAATGCTGGGCGTCACCAGTGCGATCGTGGGAGCAGGACTGGCCGACGATACCGCTCTGTTGACTGACGGCCGTTTCAGCGGAGCCACGCGCGGATTCATGGTCGGCCACATCGCACCCGAGGCTTTTGTCGGAGGTCCCATCGCGGTCGTGCGGGAAGGCGACATGATCACCATAGACCTGGAGAAGCGGACGATCGACCTGGAAGTTTCGCCGGAGGAGATGAAATCCCGGCTGAATGCCTGGAAGGCTCCCGAGCTGAAGTACGCCACGGGCGTGTTCCGGAAGTATGTGAATTCGGTCGGATCGGCAGCGCAGGGCGCGGTGACGAGTTAACTCGAAACTTTTTCGAGATGCGGCTGGAGCATCTTGAGGACTTCGGGCTTAGGCATCGCGCCCACCCGCTGATCGACCACCTGGCCGCCCTTGAACAGCAGCAGCGTGGGGATGCCGCGGATCCCGTAGCGCATGGCCGTACCCGGATTGTCGTCCGTATTCAGCTTTCCAATCTTGACCTTACCGATGTACTCGGTGGCCAGGGCATCGATCGTGGGGCCCATGGCCTTGCAGGGGCCACACCAGGGAGCCCAGAAGTCCACTAGCACGGGCGTGTCCGACTTCAGCACGTCCTGGTCAAAAGCACCATCGGTAAAGGTTAGTGTGTTTTCAGCAGCCATGTTTCCTTGGTATCCCTCTGGGGGTCCGCTACTTATGATGCGGGATCGGGCCTGAAAGATGCAACTCTGCCGGTTCGGGGCGTTATCCTGTTACACGGCGCTATCCTGGAAAAACTATGCCTGAAATCGAGATTAAGACCGAAGGCGGGGAATCGGACCCCAGGGGACAGAAGGTCGGCGTTCTGGCCGCCGTGTTGGCTGTGTGCCTGGCGGTGGTGTCCATCCAATCGCACCGCGCGCATACCTCGGCCGTGGTCGAGCGATCCGAGGCCAACGATCAATGGCAGCTCTATCAGTCCAACCGCATCAAGTTTCACAGTTTGGAGCTGGGCGTCGACCTGGTGAATCTCCTGGGCCGCGACAAGCCAGGTGCGGAGGAGACTGTGGCCCGTTATGAGGCGGAGCAAAAGAAGTACGAGAAGGAAAGCAAGGACGTGAAAGAAGAGGCCACCAAGAAAGTCGCGGAAACCGGCCACACCGAAGACCGGGCCCTGCGCTACGATCTGGGCGAGGGGATGCTCGAAATCGGAGTCGTCATGGCATCGCTCTACTTCATTGCGCGCAAGAAACTATTCCCGGTGGTGAGTCTGATTTTTGGCATTCTGGGCATTGCAGTTGCGATATCGGGCGTTCTGTTATAGCGAGCGGAAAAGGCGCTGATACTCCAGCGCCGATGTATCCCACGAAAAGTCTTTCGCCATCCCCCTCCGCATCAGGGCGATCCAGGATTCCCGCCGCGCGAAGGCCTTGAGCGCCTGCTCGATCGCTTCCTGCAAAGCCTCGGGAGCATATTCGACGAACTTGAACCCGGTATCTGCATCCACTGTGTCCTCCAGACCGCCCGTGGCCCGGACAATTGGCACGGTTCCATAACGCAGGCTGTAGATCTGGCTAAGCCCGCACGGTTCATATTGCGACGGCATGAGGAACATGTCTGCTCCGGCCTCGATGCGATGCGACAGCCCGTCGTCGTAGCCGATCCGCGCCGCGAACTTCTCCGGCCGCAAGGCCGCGAGCTGGCGGAACATGTCCTCGTATTTCTTTTGCCCGGAGCCGAGCGCCACCATCGCCACATCCTGATCCGCCAGCCAGGCGGCGATGCCTTCCACCAGGTCGAATCCTTTCTGATCGGCGAAGCGCGAGACGATTCCGATCAGCGGCCGGTTGGTGTTGGGCGGCAAACCCAGCTCCGCGAGAAGTGCTTTTTTCGAGGCGAGCTTGCCCGAGAGATCGCGCGCGGAATAGTGGGCCACCTGAAACGGGCCGGTTTCGGGATTCCACTCGTCGTAATCGACGCCGTTGAGAATCCCGCTCAGCTTGTGCGCGTGGATCCGCAGCAGGTCATCCATGCCGAACCCATACTCGGGCGTCTGAATCTCGCGGGCATAGGTTGGGCTGACCGTGTTGATCGCATCGGACCAAACGATGCCGGCTTTGAGATAACTCACATGATTCCAGAATTCCAGACCGCCGGGGTTATATAGACCCGGATTCAGGCCCAGATCCGCGAACGCGGCGGCGGGAAAGTTCCCCTGATAGCCCAGATTATGGATGGTCAGTAGCGTGCGCACGCCAAGAAATGTGGGGTCGCCCGCGAAGGTGGTCCGCAAATACGGCGCTACCAGGCCTGCCTGCCAGTCGTGCGTATGCAGCACCCTCGGGCGAAAGAGGTTGCGTGCGATCCCCAACGCGGCTTGGCTCAACAGGGCAAACCGGATGTGATTGTCGGGATAGTTCCCGTAAATCTCCAGACGGTCGTAGAGCAGCGGGCAATCCACGAAGAAATAGTGCACACCGCGATGGATGAGGCGATGAATGTCCACCGGATAAGCGTGCGGACCCACCCAGAGCGGCATGGCCAGCCACACCGGTTCCGCGCCAAGCGTTTCGGCCACGCGGTATTTGGGAAGAACCAAACCGACTTCGTCGCCCAAGCGAACCAGCGCCGGCGGCAGCGATCCCAATACATCCGCCAGGCCACCTGTCTTGACGAAGGGAGTGGCTTCCGACGCCACCATCAGGATCTTCACTTCGCGGCAACTCCCAACAGGTGCTTTTGCACTTTGCCCAGCGCGTTGCGCGGAAGTTTTTCGACGACGATAAAGCGCCGCGGGCATTTGAAGGATGCGAAGCTTTCGCGGCAGCGGGCCTCGAGCGCGGCCGTATTGAGATCTGCTTTATGAGAATCACTACGAGGAACAATATACGCAACCGGCACTTCGCCGCGTACGGGATCGGGCTCGGCCGCCACGGCCGCTTCGGCGACTTCCGGCTGTTCCATGAGGAACTCTTCGATCTCGCGCGGATAAATGTTGAAGCCGCCCGAGATGATCAGGTCGCTGCGGCGGCCGCATAGGGTGTAGTAACCGTCGGGCGATCGCTGCGCCAGATCACCGGTTTTGAACCAGCCGTCGACGAACGCTGCGCGGGTGGCATCGTCCCGGCGCCAGTATCCGGCGAATACGTTCGGACCCTTCAGGAAGAGCTCGCCGGTTTCTCCATCGGGCACGTCCCGCCCTTCTGGATCGAGAATGCGCGCCTGCACTCCCGGCAGCGGAAATCCGACACTTCCCGGACGCCGTTCCCCGTCGTAGGGATTCGAAATGTTCATGATTGTTTCGGTCATGCCGTAGCGCTCGAGAATAGTGTGCCCGAACAATTTGCGGAAGTCTTCGAGGACCTGAGCCGGAAGCGGCGCCGAGCCGGATACGAACAGGCGCATGCCCCGGCCGATTTCGCGCGCAGTCTCCGGCGGTAGCTGGAGCAGCCGTACGTACATGGTCGGCACACCGAAAAACAGCGTTGGACGAAAATCCAGAAACTCGGCGGCGGCTTTTTCGTGCTCGAAGCGCTCCAGCAGGCGCATGCGGCAGCCCGAGAACAGCCAGCAGTGCAGTCCGTTGCCGAGCGCATGGACGTGAAACAGCGGCAGGGCCAGCAGGAAACGATCCGTGGAGGTGATGCGCCAGGCGTCCAGCAAATTCGCGGCATTGACTGCGAAGTTGTTGTGCGTGAGGATCGCGCCTTTCGAAACGCCGGTGGTACCGGAGGTGTAAACCAGCGCGGCGGGCGAGTCGTTGTCCAAGGGCGTCTCGGCCAGGTCCGCCGGTTTCGTGGCCGCTTCCGCGCGCAGTGCGGGAAGCTCTTTTTCCGTGACGAAGAGCTTCGGCTCGGCGTCGCTTAGGATATGCGAGAGCTCGCGCTCGCGATACAGAATGTTTACCGGAACGAAGATCACGCCCAGCTTTACGCAGGCGAGAAACAAATCGATGAAGTCTAGCGAGTTGGCGAGGTAGACGGCGAGCCTGTCGCCGCGCTGGAATCCGCGAGCCGTCAAAGCATGCGCCATGCGATTGCTGCGCGCGTCGATGTCGCCGAAGGTGTAAGTCGCGCCCTTCCATTCGAGCGCGGGCTCGGCCGAGCGCAGACGAAAAGAGGCGTCGAAACAGGTCCGAAGATTCATGCAAGGGCGAGGCATGCCTCGCCCCTACAAGGGTAACCGAGAAAAAAGGGGACAGCCGTTCAACGTTTCGGATGGAGCAAGTCCTCCACGCCGCTGGCGGCTGTCCCCTTTTTTCTGCCAACTAGTCGTTGACGTCGATGTTGTCAGTGAAGCAGCTGTCGAAGGCGCGGTCCAGGACGTCCGCTGTCAGCTTCTTGGGCCGCGATTCGAAGTTGATGAGGTCGATGGCGTGGCTGATGACATCTCGGGGGTGGCAGCGGCGGTAGCGTTTGCCGCCTTTCACGTAGTGTTTTTCGACGAAGCCTTCGATGACGCCCGGATCGTGAGCCAGCAGACGCGATTCAGCAAAACGCTCGAAAATCTCGACGAACTCGCCCTTTCCGGGGCTGCGCAGGAACATCTTGTACTGGATGCGGCGCAGGAAAGCTTCGTCGCCCAGTTGGTCGGGCCGCAAGTTGGTGGAGAAAATCAGAAACGCCTCGAACGGCACCGTCATCTTGCCGCCGGCCTGGAAGCTCAGATAATCGACGTGCCGCTCCATGGGGACAATCCAACGGTTTAGAATCTCCTGGGGCGAGGCTTTCTGCCGGCCAAAATCATCAATGAGATAGATGCCGTTGTTCGCCTTGAGCTGGAAGGGCGCATCGTACACTTTCGAGACCTGGTTGAAGCTCAGATCCAGCATGTCCAGACCCAGCTCGCCGCCAGTGATGATGAAGGGGCGGCGGCACTTGAACCAGCGGCGATCAAACCCGTGATCCCGGTCGAGGGTGACGCTGTCGCTGTCCGCATCGTCGATCTTCTGGTGATAAATCGGGTCGTAGAGCTGCACGATGTTGCCCTGGCACTCGATCGCGTACGGCATGTAAATCGGCGCCGTCTCCACGCGGAACAGTGATTCGGCCAGAGCGGTCTTGCCGTTGCCCGGCTGGCCGTAAATCAGGAACGACTTGTTGGAAGCCACCGCCGGCCCGATCCGCGCCAGGATGTCCTGCTCCACCACCAGATGTTTGAAAGCGCGCCGGAGCGAGTCCGGTTGCAACCAGTTTTCCGCGAGCCGTTGCCGCCGCACGACCTCCGAGTATTGTTGGAGAGGAACCGGAACGGTCCCGGCATACTGATTGTTCTCCAGATACTCGCGCGTTAGATTCCGGCCGGCCTCGGTGAGCGCAAAAATTCCCGAGCTGTTGCCCATGCCCAGCGATTTCTTGATCCCTACATGATGCTGCCGCTTCAAGGCTTCCAGCAATTCGTCGATCAGGCTGTACTGGAGCCCAAGGAGGCTCGCCAAATCCCTTCCCATCACCTCGCCGCGGAAATAGAGAAATTTCAGAATCAACTGCTCGATCAGAGCTAAGGAGATGCCGGTGTCATCGAGGGATTCGGGCATCGGCGGGACGACGGCCAGTTCATCGGGGGCGGAAGGAGATTCCGCTTCTATCGGCTCCGGTTCGGGCGGCGCAGTGGGTCGGGGAATGTTGATCTGAATGCCGCCGCGCAGGGGCGCGCCCGAATCGAAAGTAGCACTCACGAATGCATCCTCCAGGTGATCGAGACCCGCGAAGGGGACCTGAGTTACCTATCGGACAGGGGTGAGGCGATCTGCACCTTAGATCGTCGTCCTAGTACCACGACCAAGGAGAGTACCGAAAATCTAGGCGCGCTCGGCGTTTTCTTCCACGATGCGTCCGTCGAACAAGTGAATGTTACGGTCGGCAAAGCGCTCATAGCGAGGATCGTGAGTGACCATGCAGATGGTGGCGCCGCCACGATGCAGATCCCGTAACAATTCCATAACAGCCTCGCCGTTGGTGCTGTCCAGATTGCCGGTGGGCTCATCGGCCAGCAGAATGGATGGATCGCCGGCCAGCGCGCGAGCCACGGCGACGCGCTGCTGCTGACCTCCCGAGAGCTGCGAGGGATAATGCTTCACGCGGTGGCTCATGCCGACCCGTTCCAGCGATTCGTGCACGCGCTTCTTGCGCTCCGCGCTGGGCATGCCACGGTAGGTGAGCGGCAGCTCGACGTTTTCGTAGACGGTGAGGTCGCCGATCAAATTGAAAGCCTGGAAAATGAAGCCGATCTCGCGATTGCGGATGCGGGCCCGCTCGCTGAGCTTCAGCCCCTGCACCGGCCGGCCGTTGAGCTCATAGGTGCCATCGGAGGAAGAATCGAGCAGCCCCAGGATCGCCAGCAGAGTCGATTTGCCGCAGCCGGAAGGACCGGCGATCGATACATATTCACCCTTGTTGATATCGAGATGAATACCGGCCAGCGCGTGCGTCTCCACTTCGTCCGTGACGAAAACCTTCTTGACGCCATCCAGATGAATCAGTACCTCGGCCATGTGTGCTCCTCTCTCGGTTAATCCAGACGTATACGGGGATTCTGATCCTGCGCCGACATGTCGGATAGAATCACCTGGTCGCCGACTTTCAACCCATCCACAACTTCAATCGTATTTACCGAGCTGCGCCCCAGCTTAACTGTGACGCGCGCAGCTCCCTTTCCGTCCGGTTCCAATTTAAACAAGCTGACGGAACTATCCGGCTGGCCGAACACCGGCCGCCCGATATAAACCACGTCCGCCAGGCGCTCGATTTCCACCGTCCCGTCCACGCTGAGGTCGGGTACCGCGCCGCTCGGAAGCGGTCCATCCAGTTTGCAATCCACCGTGCGGGTTCCGTTAATCACATTAGGATCTATCCGCACTACGTGCGCGGGAATGATTCCGTTCCGTGTATCGATGGAAGCTTTCTGTCCCAGCAGGATATCCTTGGCCTGGGTTTCGGCGATCTGCAGCTCGGCCTGAAGTTTGGCCTGGGCGACCTTGGCGACGACGGTGCCCGCCGTGACGTGGGTGCCGACCTGTAAGGTCAGTTCCTGAACCACGCCGTCCGTTCCCGCGCGAACCGTCAGTTCCGTAAGTTGCTGTTTCTTGCGCTCCCAAGTCGCCTGTAACTTGTCGATTTGGACTTTTGCGGAGTCCAGTTGGGCGTCGATGGAATCCTTCATGATGTCCAGCTTTTGCTTCTCGGTCTGAAACTTACTCGAGGCCTGTTCCCAATTAGCCGTGCTGAGCTTTACGTTCAGGTCGGTTTGGATCTGGAACTTGAAAAGCTGTTCGTCCTTATCCTTGTTGAGCGAAGCCTGCTTGAGGGTGTTTTCGGCGGTGGCCACAGCGGATTGCTGGTCGAATTTCTGGCTCTGCAGCTTGACCTTCAAGTCGGCATAGGTCGCTTGGGCCTGTTTCACCTGCCACTCCAGATCGTTGGCCGCGAGATCCATGTCGGGATTCACCATTACCATCAAGACCGTGTCCGGTGTCACTCTCTGGCCGGATTTTACGGGAACTTTAATCACCTGGCCGTCCTGGAGGCTGGGGATCACGATGATCTCCTCCGGCGCCAGCTTGCCGAGTCCCTTTCTTTCGATGACAATGGGGCCGCGCTTTACGGAATCGATCCAGACCGTCGCGCGCTCCACGGTGGGGGCGGCCGGCTCGAGTTTCGAAACGCGCCAGCCCGCTGCTCCCAGCGCGCCCACGGCCAGGATCCCGTAGATGATGAACCGGATGCGCTTTCGTTTGGCGACGCCTTCTCGCTTAATGTCCATGGTTGTTACAGCCCGATGATTTAGTTCCGCACGCCTTCTACCGTTCTACAGGTGATTAAAACGCCTGTAGTTACAGAGGTTTATGGTTCTGTGCGAGATTGTATCACGCCCTGCGGTGTCCGCTTCTGGGACGGCGCTGTGCGAATCGGACTTCTTTGAAATTGGAGCGGGAGACCGGATTCGAACCGGCGACATCGACCTTGGCAAGGTCGCACTCTACCAGCTGAGTTACTCCCGCGTTCGCGGAGGGAAGGACCTCACAGGACAGAATTCATTGTCGCGCCAGCTACCAGCAAAGTCAAATAGACCGCCGGGTAGGTAGTGGGTCCATTTGAATCTAGAAAAAAATTAATGGTCACAGGCTGCGGAGAATCGGCCACAACGCGGAGAGCATCGCCACCTGCCAAACGTACCTGGAATTGCTCTTGGTGGGATAGCCTCTTGCTCACGTTCACGAAGGGGGCTGGGTTGCGAGCTATTATCGTCAGGATCCAAACGGCGCTGACCAGCAAAAAAGTGGCGGGAAGCAACAGGTTCAGATTTCTCACGGACACGAGTATATCGCGATACGCGATGGACTGGGCGGATGGCTAACCCAATCGGCGAAGTAGGGTCCGCGTTTTGTTCGTTCCCCGAACAATTCGGGGCTGCTATACTCTCCGTGACCATCCAATGGGAGAGCAGCTCCTTGAGCAATTCGCGTTGTCCGGATTCACTGGATTGGTGTCTGACGACGCGATTCAACTTATCCGATATCTGGAGATGGCGGCTCAGGAAGGTAGTGGTTCCGGCGGGTTACCATACCTAGCCGAGGCGATTCGAGCCGTTGATGACCTGAGACGGAAAGAAGACGAAAAAGGCGGAGTGCGAGCAGGATTTTTGAAAAATCTGGACCGGCAAACAGCAACTTCGCTGATCGAAGTTCTGGTCGGCGACCCAGCCAAACGCTCCCAGGCTGGCATCGCCTATCGCGATCAAGTCTCGGAGATGGTAGCCACTTACGATGTTGAAAAAACCTACGAAGACGATTAGTGGCTAGTCAAAACGTGTTCGTTGGCTCGGCGCTCAGATTCCTGCCTCAGTTCCGAGATCTTAAATACAGACTCTAGAGCGATACCGAATTTGCTGCCGAGGAGTTCCGTAGCTCCTTGCTCACGATCCACCAAGCAGATAGCGCCGATGACCTTCATGCCAGCAGATTGAACGTTTTCGATCGCGAGCGCGGTCGAACCACCCTTTGTGCAAACATCGTCGATGACTACGACTTTGCGACCCTCCGTCGGGTCTAGGCCCTCGACCAACTTTTGCATCCCATGCGCCTTGCGCTCTTTTCGGACTATGAAGGCATTGATGAGATTGGGAGTCTCTAAACTTTCGCGCGCGATTGCGAACGCGATTGGCTCCGCTCCGACTATCAATCCGCCGACGGCTTCGGGAAACCAGTTCCGGGCGTTCATCTTCTGTAAGAAGATCCGCCCAATCAGCGGCATCGCCTTGGGATCGCAGGTTGTCGGCTTACAATCCACATAGATGTCGCTTATTTCTCCCGAAGTTAGCTTGACCTCCCCAAATCGGACTGATTTGCGAAGGAGAAGATCTCGGAGTTCGTGCAATTCGGTTGCGTCAGAAGACATCGGGTGAGTTTTCTCCATTGTAACAAACCCGATGAAAAATCGAGTCTACATTCAGCATCGCAAATGGTTTCTTGTTTTCCACAGCTCTTACACAGGGGCCGATGGCTACCCAATAGCGGAAGTAGCTTCAACTGGCCGTGATATGATCGGGAGCGCAATGTGGGAGACTCGCGAAGAACGCAGGGGCGGAAGTATTCCACCGTGGTACAGACCCGTCAAGCTGGCAATCTTGCTCGCTGTGATGCTCACCTGCATCATCTACCTGCTTCGCGTTAAGGCCCCCTCGCGGACGACCAACCCAGTCTTGATCCAATCCGCTCCCTAGGGAAGGCTCTTTAGGGCTTAGCTGGCGTTTGCGGAACTGAGTACGGAGGTAACTTCAGAAAAGATCTGGCTAATGGTATTCGCGACTGGCGGAAAGGCGGCACCAGCAGCAACGGCAACAAAGCCAGCCATCAGCGCATACTCGATCAGGTCCTGCCCCATGGAGTTGCGCCAGATCTGAAGTAGGCGGGCTAGGTTCACGGTTTTGTACATTGACTTTATCTCCTCCTTCGCGTTTACGTCTTGAGGAAAGGGGACGTGGCCGAACTCGCGCACCCTAAGATCCTATCGGCAGACAACCATACCAGGGATAGACCAGTAGACTTTTTCCACTCTCAACCTTCCCCCTCAACCCGGCCACTACCCCCCTCGGGGTGGTGGCTCAATTCGACCCCTTAGACTCCTTGGCTGCTCTGGCAAACGGTCTGTCATCGAAATGTTTTAGTGCTCGATCCCGCCTCGGGGTATATCCGTAATCTATTGAAAATACTGATGATAAACTATGCAAACTTTCTCTTGTCCGGAAAAGTTTTTGTGCTATGCTGAGATCCGTCGGTGAGCACGGTCGTCCGGAAATTCACCAAGCCTAGCGTCGAGAATTTCCCCCGGATCAGAGAGAGTACTATGACGGATTTCCACAGCTGTGGCAATCATGTGGGAATTTTGCGCGCGGGCTGCTTGTAAGAAGGAGAACCACCGTGGGCGGAAACTGGGAATCGGCTGGGGCCGTGGCGCAAGCGCCTGAATTGAACACGTGGGATTTGATCAAGGCTAAGCTGGCTGAGAGAATTGCTCCGCAGGAATTCCAAAACTGGGTCATGCGAACTGCGCTGGAGAGTCTCGACCAAGGCTCCTTGCGGGTTCAGGTACCCGATCAGGTTACGAAGGATTTCATCGAACAGGAGTATACGGAACAGATCCGTTCCACGATCCGGGAGTTGAATCTTCCTGTGGAGACGGTGGTGTACCTGCCGCACGCGGAAAGCCGGGCGGCGGCTGATAGTTCTTCAGGGGCTTCGTCGTCTTCTTTTTCCGCGGAGCCGGCGTTTGCCTCTGCCGCAGGACAATTGAACACGCGGTTCCGCTTCGACAACTTCGTGGTGGGCAGTTGCAACCAATTCGCTCACGCCGCGGCCCGCGCGGTCGCCGACAGTCCCTCGCGCAGTTACAACCCGTTGTTCATTTACGGCGGCGTGGGGATGGGCAAGACGCATCTGATGCACGCTATCGGGCGCGAGCTCCTCGATAAGTATCCTTCCATTCGCGTGGTGTACACGTCCAGCGAGCGCTTCATGAACGAGATGATTCTCTGCCTGCGCACGAACCGCATGCCGGCGTTTCAACGGCACTACCGCTCCGCGGACGTATTGCTGGTGGACGACGTGCAAATCCTAGCCGGCAAAGAGCGCATGCAGGAGGAGTTCTTCCACACATTCAACGAGCTCTACGATCATCAAAAGCAGATTGTGCTCTCCAGCGATTCGGCGCCGAAAAGCACTTCGGGCCTGGTGGAGCGTCTGCGATCGCGTTTCGAATGGGGATTGATGGTGGATGTTCAGCCCCCCGATCTCGAAACCAAGATGGCAATTCTGGATAAGAAGGCAGAGTTGGAAGGCGTCGCGCTTCCGGAAGAAGTCCGCATCTACATCGCCACCAAAACCAAATCGAACGTGCGTGAACTTGAAGGCGCGCTTATCAAACTGATCGCCTACTCTTCGATTACCAATTCTCCTGTAACGCTTCAGATGGCACAGCAGGTACTCAAGTATCTGATCTCCGGTGGCGAGCGCCGCATCACCATGGATTCCATACTTCGCGCCGTTGCCGACAAGTTCAACATGCAACCTCAGCAACTGAAGCAGAAGTCGAATGCGCGTCAGATTTCCTACCCGCGTCAAGTCGCCATGTATCTTATGAAGGACCTGACGCAGGCATCGCTACCGGAAATTGGCCGGGTCTTTGGCGGGAAGCACCACACCACCGTTCTTCACTCCGTCCAAAAGATCGAACGATTGCGCCAAACCGACACGGATCTCAACAGGTTGATCCACAGCCTAATCGACTCAGTCCATTAGTGTTGTTTACGTCATCCACAACCCGGCTTCCAGCAGCCCTGTGACATCCTGTGAAAACCTCACCCCAGGTTGATTTTATCCTTCTGGATGCACTTCGTTCCACACAACTTCTGGTGACTTTAACCCCCCGGTCTTGCTATAATTTAGAAGGAAATCAAGGTTTCCACAGGTACTACGACTACGAGTACTCTTACATAGAAGAGAACTAGTCAGAAAAACAACCTCCGCCATGGAATTCACCGTCAGTAGGGCTGATCTGGTTCGAGAACTGAATCTGTCTCAGGGCGTTGTTGAGAAGAAGACCACCGTTCCGATTCTGTCCAATATTTTGCTGGAAGCCGATGGCGATCGCTTGCTGCTGACGGCTACGGATCTGGAGTTGGGAGTTCGGTCTTCATGCCCCGCAAAAGTGAAGAAAAAAGGCGCGGGCACGATTCCAGCACGACGCCTATTGGATTACGTTCGATTGCTTCCTGAGGGCGACGTCCAGGTTAAGATTCTCGAAAACCAGTGGGCGAGTCTGGTCTGCGGCCGTTCCAAGACGCGTATCGCGGGGATGTCTCGCGAAAGTTTTCCGGAGTTACCGGCGATGCCCGCCGTGCTCGCTGAGATCCCCATGGGTGTGCTGGCTGGGATGATCGCGAAGACTATTTTTGCGATATCGAGCGAAGAGTCTCGCTTCACGTTGAATGGCGCACTGCTGGTGTTGAAAAAAGGCAGCATGGCCATGGTCGCCACCGATGGTCATCGTCTGGCGATGGTGGAGAGTTCCGGCGATCTCGCGGGAGTAACGGGAGCGTACCGAGCGCTGCTTCCGCGCAAAGCCATGGCCGAGTTGCAGAAGCTGGCCGCAGACGCGACTCCGGATTCGGTGCTGCGTTTCGCGGGCGACGAGAACCATCTGTTTTTCGAACTGGGCAGCCGGATGCTGCTCAGCCGCAAGCTCACGGGAAACTTTCCGGATTTCGAACGAGTGCTTCCCAAGGAGCATGCACACTCGGTTTCAGTGAATCGCGACGAGTTTCGCGGCGCGATCGAGCGCGTGGCCCAATTCTCCGATGAGAGATCCCGCGGTATAGGCGTGGCGGCCGGATCGGGCGAATTAAAAGTTCACTCCTCCGTGTCGGAAACCGGCGAGAGCGAAGACAGCATCGCCGCGGCCTACGATGGACCCGCGGTCGAGATCGGGTTCAATGCGGAATATCTCCTGGACTTCCTGCGCGCCGTCGCGACGGAGGAGGTCACGTTCCTCTTCAAGGACGCACATAGCGCTGGCGAGCTTCGCCCGGGCGGCGAAAAAGCCGATAACTATCGCTACGTGATCATGCCGATGCGCATCTGATGGGGTTGTTTTTCTAAGAAAGAAGTATGGCGACAAAAGACACCGGCGCAGTCTACGATTCCTCAAGTATTAAAGTTCTCGAAGGCTTGGAGGCCGTACGCCTCCGCCCCGCGATGTACATCGGATCCACCGGCGACTCGGGATTGCATCACCTGGTCTACGAGGTGGTCGACAACTCCGTGGATGAGGCGCTGGCGGGCCATTGCACCGAAATCAATGTGACCATCCACGATGACGATTCCATCACCGTGGTGGACAACGGGCGTGGAATTCCGACCGGCATGCACGAGGAAGGGGTCTCCGCAGCGGAAGTGGTGCTGACTAAGCTGCACGCCGGCGGTAAGTTCGATTCCAACTCCTATAAAGTTTCCGGCGGTTTGCACGGCGTAGGCGTGAGCTGCGTCAATGCATTGTCGGAAGCGCTGCATCTCGAGATCTGGCAGAAAGGCGGGACCTTCGAGCAAGAGTACGCCAAGGGGATTCCCAAGGGACCTCTGACCCAAACCGGCAAGGCCGGCAAGAAAACCGGGACCAAGATCACGTTCAAACCGGACACGTCCATCATGGACGCCTCGAAATTCAACTTCGACACGCTGGCGCAACGGCTTCGCGAGCTGGCGTTTCTGAACAAGGGTCTTAAGATTACGCTCACCGACGAACGCGAAGATCCGCCGCGTTCCAGCGAGTTCCAATTCAACGGCGGTATCGCCGAGTTCATCAAGCATCTGAATCGCGGCAAGGCCGTGCTGCACGATAAGCCCATCTACTTCGAGGGCGTGCGCGATCTTCCCAACGGCGGCCAGCTCACCATGGAAGTGGCGCTGCAATATAACGACACCTACGGCGAATCGGTATTCAGCTTCGCGAATAACATCAATACCGTGGATGGCGGCTCGCACTTGAGTGGTTTCCGCAGCGCCCTGACTCGCACCATTAACGCCGCGGGCCAGAGCGGCGGCCTGTTCAAGGACGTCAAGGAGAACCTCACCGGCGACGACGTGCGCGAAGGTCTGACGGCTGTGGTCAGCGTGAAGCTGCCGCAACCGCAGTTCGAAGGCCAGACCAAGGGCAAGCTGAACTCCGATATTCAGGGCTACGTGGTCCAGCTCATCAACGAGAAGCTGGGCGAGTTTTTCGACAAGAACCCTCCGGTGATGAAGAAGATCGTCGGTAAGGCGATCGACGCGGCACGCGCTCGCGAGGCGGCTCGCAAAGCTCGCGATCTTACCCGGCGCAAAGGCGCGATGGATTCCGGCGGTCTGCCGGGCAAGCTCGCGGACTGCCAGGAGCGCGATCCGGAGCGTTGCGAACTGTTTTTAGTCGAGGGCGAATCGGCAGGCGGCACCGCCAAAGGCGGCCGTGACCGGCGTTACCAGGCCATCCTGCCGCTTCGCGGCAAAATCCTGAACGTGGAGAAAGCCCGCTACGACAAGATGCTGGGGCACGAAGAAATCCGCGCGATGATCACCGCGCTGGGGACGGGCATCGGCAAGGACGATTTCGACGTCGCCCGCCTGCGCTACGGCAAGATCATCATCATGACCGACGCGGACGTGGACGGGTCCCATATTCGCACTCTTCTTCTAACCTTCTTCTACCGCCATATGCAGGAACTGATCAAGCGCGGTCACGTCTTTGTGGCGCAGCCTCCGCTCTATCGCATCAAGAAGGGCAAGAGCGAGAAGTACATCAAGGACGACAAGGAATTCACGCGCGAAATTCTGCGCCGCGCGACGGAAAACTTGAAAGTAGAGAATGCCGACAAGGCAACTCTCGAGGGAACCGAGCTGCGTAATTTCCTGATGACGCTCGACGAGTTCCAGCTCACTTGGCGGCGGATGGAGCGGCGCCTGCGCGAGCCGCGTGTGGTCGAAATCCTGGCGCGTCCCGAGCTGGCGATCGACACCAAGGCCGATTTCCAGGGCGAGGGCAATCTTAAGCCGATCCACGAAGCGCTGAAAGCTCTGAAGATTCCATCCGAGCTGAAGCGCGAAGAGGAACACTCCGCTTGGATGGTGACGTTCAAGGATCCCACCAATGCCGAGCGCGCGATCGATATCGAGCTGGCCGGACAGCCCGAGTATCGCCGCCTGCGAACGCTCGCCAAACAGGCGGCCAAGCTGAATCGCCCGCCGTTTGTGGTGATCAAGGAAAATCAGCGCGAGACGCTGGTGACCTGGCGCGATCTGCTGTCGCACGTCAAGTCCGAGGGCACGCGTGAAGTGAGCGTGCAGCGTTACAAGGGTCTGGGCGAGATGAACGCCGAGCAGTTGTGGGAGACCACCATGAATATCGAGACCCGTACGCTGCTGAAGGTGCGGCTCGAAGACCTGGTGTTGACGGATGAGATCTTCACCACGCTCATGGGTGAGGATGTGGAGAGCCGGCGCAAGTTCATCGAAGAGAACGCGCTCGACGTGCGCAATTTGGACATTTAGGTCGGCTATGCGGCGGGTCGCTTGCGGGCTCACAGCGCTGTGGCTTGTGTCCCAAGCCTGCCTGCTGGCACAAGCCGACGGTACTCAGAGACTCGCCGCCCTGCTTATCCCCGCTCGTGGGCAAGTGGCGCTTACCAAAGAGCAGGCCGACCAGATTCGAGTCGAGCTTCTGGCTTGGACCGACGAGCGAATCAGGCGGGGCCTCACGGTCGCACAACTGAACGAACAGTTGGCGGCAAGCGGACTGCTGGTCCCGGAGGCGCTTTACAAAACCGACGATATCTACCAACCGTTCGCCGGGTATCTGGAAAAGATCACGAGTGAACCGATCCAGTCGGCGAGCGACTTGTTGCAGATCAATCTCCAGATCGGGATGACTTGCTCTTTCGATCAGACCGCGGTGATTTATCGCCGCAACCCGCTAAGGCGGGTGGGCTGGATCAACAATCCCGACACGAAAGGATCGGTAGCCTGGAAACTGAGTTTAATCACCGTTGGCTCTGCGGATCCGAACGGCGAGAGAATCGTCGCCGCAGGCATGATGTCCGGCTGGTGTACTAGCTCGTTGGTCGGTATCCAACTTCGGATATGGAAGCTGGCTGGGAACGAGATGCGATCGCTTCTGATGCGGGATTTGGGCGGGAGAGATGAGCCGATTAAGGTGGTCATTGACCGCGACTCGGTTGCATTTCACTTTGCCAGGAATGCCCGAGATACCGCTTTCCTCGTTCGATCCAGCATCGAGAGATACAAGGTCGAACGAGACCGCGCGACTCGTATTTCACCTTTAGCTGTGCACATACTTGGATTCATTGAGGAGTGGCTCGGGCTCGACGATGCGGAGGCCGCTCGATGGAGCAGTCCCGAAGGCACGAAAGAGCACGCGTCAGCTGTCGCCTGGGCGAAAGACAAACTGGTGGAGTACGAGGGCGGCAGTCGCTGCACCGGATCGCCAAGACTCTGGCAGGTCTCGGTCAAGCTTTCCGATGCCGAAGACCGACGCTTCTTCCTAGTCAACGAAGATGGCGCTGAGAGCCTGCAAATGGCCGGATTTCGTAGCGAACCCGTGCGGGAATGCCCGCACGTGGACGTTGCGGACCTAACCAAGGAACTCTCACCGTAGTTTTTGGAGAACTGGATCTACTTCGGATGCGGGATGATATCGAGAAACACATACGTATCGTCCTCGATCGCGAAGTACATCCGCCAGGAACCAGTTACGCGAGCCTGCCACATGTCACTGGACTCGTCGAACTTCTTGGCGCGCAGAGACGGGTGCCTCAAGTCCTGAAGCAGGAGGGCCGCCTGCTTATCAAACGCTTTCTGGATGCGAGGCGACGCTCGCTGGAAGGAACGGTTAAACCGTTCCGTGTATCGGCGTTTCATCCACGCTTAGGGCGTTTTAGTATCCTGCGGGAAGCCGCCGGCTTCCCGGTTTTCATCAAAGAAGCCATAAGTTCTTGATGAGTGCTGAAAGGGCCGTAAACACGGCCCTGCCGAACGTCTTCCGCCGCTTCGTCCAGCCGCTTCTGGATCATGCGACGCTGTGCAGGTGTATATTCGTCATCCTCAAGTTGTTGACTCTTACGAATTGTGATGACGCCGCGGGCAGCCTCAAACTCCAGACGGTCCCCAGCCTTAATACCCGCGCGACGGCGGATACTGGGCGGAACGACGAGTTCTGCCGATGCCCCTGCTCTTACTGCCATGCTTCGACCACAGGATAGCGCAAGCCCTGATATGCTGTTCTAGACGAGGAGAAACCAACCATGCTCAAGAAGATATTTTACGTAGTTGCGGTGCTGGCGTTTACGGTGACCTTGGCGCTTCCCCAAGGGAAGGGCGGCGGCAAAGCTGCGCCCAAGGGACCTGGAATGGCTCTATCTTCGCCCGACTTCCAGGACGGCGGGATCATCCCCGATAAGTTCACGCAGGCCGATCCCATGCCGGTATCGCCGAGACTCGAATGGACCAACGTGCCCGACAATACGCAGAGCTTCGTTCTGATCATGCACGATCCGGATAACGCGCTGAACGGCGGGACGGACGACGTGCTGCACTGGATCATGTTCAACATTCCGGGAAGCGCGCGCAGCCTCGCCGGCGGCCTGCCCCTGGACGCGCAACTGCCCGATGGCACGATCCAGGCCAAGGGCATTCGTAATGTCGGGTACATGGGCCCTGGCAACGCGGCCATCAATCCGTACCATCACTACACCCTGGAGCTTTACGCCTTGAACGCGAAGCTTACGCTCGGCCCGGACGCGACGCGTGCGGACATCATGAAGGCCATGGATACCCACACTGTGGGAAAGGCTGTCCTGGTCGGCCGTTTCAAGAGACCGCAATAAGAGACTCGTCCATAAAAAGGGGACAGCCAACCGATTTCGGCGAGCCGCTAAGTAACAGGTCAGTGCTCAGTCTTCGAAATCGGAGGCAGTCCCCTTTTTCGTTTAGTCGACGTATACTCGCTTGACCCGCGCGCTGATTCCGCATAGCACACCGTAAGAGATTGTCCCCGCCACCCTCGCCATTTGCTGCGCGTCAATTGAGACGTCGCCCTCCGAGCCGAGCAGAGTCACGGCGTCCCCCACGCGCAGCTCCGGGCTGGCCGTGACGTCGATGGTTGTCAGATCCATCGACACCGCGCCGACGATCGGCGCCAGCTTCCCTTTCGCGATCACGTGGCCGCGATTCGAGAGCCGGTGCGGAATGCCGTCGGCATAGCCCGCGGCGAGAACCGCGATCCGCATGGGTCGCGTCGCGCGATGGATCCCGCCGTAACCGACCAGAGCGCCGGCTTCCAGGTCCTTCACGGCCAGTACCGTGGCTTTCCAGGTGAGCGCGGGCTTCACCACCAACTGTCGTCTGGGCGCCGAGCCTCGCGCCGGCGAAACGTATCCGTAGATGGCATGTCCAGGCCGGACCAGGTTCCACCAGGCCGCCTTGCGACCATAGGCCACGGGGATGGTTCCGGACGCGTGAATGAAACGGGGCGTCAGGCCCGCAGCCCGCAACCCCGACAGCACACTTTCGAAATGCAGAAGCTGGTCTTCAGTCTGACGGCTTTCATAGTTGCCGGAGGACGCGAAGTGCGTCATCAAACCTTCCAGGTTGGCCGGCACGGCTTGAACGGCCCGCGCGATCTCGTCCGCACCGGCGCGCGTGCCCAAGCGGCCCATGCCGCTGTCGATCTTCAGGTGATAAGGCCCGCGAGCGGCCGCCAGATCGTCAAGCGAATGAATCACCGGCGTGAGGTCGAATTCTTCCAGGCCGGCGCGCTCCTCGGGAAGGAAATCGGCCATCACCAGGATGCGGGCGCGAATCCCCTGGCGGCGCAGATAGACGCCTTCCTCGACGTTGGATACAGCCAGCCAGTTGGCGCCCTCGGCTTCCAGAGCCCGCGACACCTCCGGGGCCCCGTGGCGGTAGGCGTCGGCTTTGACCACCGCCATCACGCCGACCTCGGCGCCGACCATTTTCCGTACGGCGCGGTAATTCGCGCGAATCTGTCCCAGCGAAACTTCCACCCAACTTCTCATGATGTGCCCGCGCCCTTAGCTCGTGTCGCGAGCCTTGTCAGCAGTTTCTCATACGCGTCGGTGACGGCGTCCCAACTGTAGTGCGTGCGTACGCGCTCCTTCGCTTTGGTGCGATAAATCTCGCGTTCCGCTTCTGGCATTTCCAGCACGCGCTCGAGAACGTCGACCAAAGTGTCCCGCTGGAACGGAAGCCCTGCGCCTCCGGCCACTTCGGCGTTTTCCGCGGTGTCGAGATACAGCGTCAGCGCACCGCGTCCCATGGCCTCGATCAGCGCCGGATGCGTGCCGCCGACCTCGGTGGCATGGATGTAGGCGAAACAATGCGAGCCGAGCTCGCGGTAGCCTTCCCCATAGATCGCTCCGGGGATCACGACGCGCGGGTCGCTGGTGGCTTTCACCCGGCCGATATAGTCCGCTGCGTACGGCGCGTCGCCGATCAGCGCCAGTTTGAAAGGCGTCCGCAACTGCTCGAACGCCTGGCGCACCAGCAGCGCGTTGTTCTCCGGTTCCATGCGGCTGACGTAGAGAAAATAGCGTCGCCGCTCCAAGCCCAGCCGATCGAGGACGGCGGATGTATCCACCGGGCCCAGCTCCGCGCCGTAAGGAATCATTTCCGAGGAGCGTCCGTACTCCTGCCGATAATAGGTCGCGATGCTTTGCGCATCGGTCACGACCGCGTTCGGCATCCAGGTGGCCAGCCATTCCGAAATGCGGTACCAGGCTTTCGCCAGCGCATTCCATTTCTTGCGATTCCGCTCCAGCCCGTCGACGTTCAATGCCACCGGCATGCCCAGCACGCGCGGGATCCAGGTGAACACCGCATTGGCGGCGTTGCAGTACAGCACTGCGTCGTTGCCGCGGGTGATCGCGAGATGCAGCGTCGAAAAGCAGGTGTGCGCGAGCGTATCGAAGTATTTGTGCCGGATGGTGGGTAGGTATTTCAGCCGCACGCCGCGGTAAGCCGGTTCAGGGTATTTCTCGCGGCAGTAAACCGTGAGACTGTGCCCGCGCGCAACCAGCCGCGTCGAAAGCTCCTCGGCGAACGTCTCAAAGCCGCCGTAGCGCGCCGGGATGCCGCGGGTGCCGAGAATCGCGAACCGCACTTCTTGGCGTCTTCAGCCGCGAGCGGCGCGGCCGCGGGCCACAGCCCGAGCGGACGGACGGGGTGCGGGACGGCTCACGGGCTGGTAGGAAAACCAACTGGAAATATAGTCGTCCTTGGCCTTACGGCGCTTCATGATCTCGCGGCGCTTTTCCATCACCCGTTTCCAGTTATTCGCCAGAAACCAGAACGCCTTGAGCGATCCGTGCTCGTGGAGCACGCACGCGCCCACCACCACGAAATCGCGCGCCGTAATGGAAAACCAATTGCGCCGGTAGAGATCCGGAGTCATGTTCTTCAGCCGCATCAGGAACCGGTTCTTCACCGAGTGCATGTTGATGACCGAGGGCAGCGCGCGCCGATTCCCGGGCAGGACGTTGCGCACGTGATAACCGCGCGCCAGCGGCGTATAGATGCACCGCCAGCCCATCAATTGGGCGCGCCAGGCGACGTCGGCATCTTCGCGGTATACGAAAAAGTCCGGATCGAAAAACTCGCCCAGCACCGCGATATCCTCGATCATCGCGCGGCGATAGAGCGCGGCTGCCGCGGTTGCGCCGAATACGTACTCGAAGTTCAGGTAGTGGCCGTTATCGATTTCCTGGCTGCCGCGGTCCAGATGCCGCAGCATGGGCGTGAAGTAGATGCCGGTGGAGTCCACCAGCTGTTTATCGGGCAGATCGAAAGTGGCCCGGATCGTAAGCAGCTTTCCGCACACCGAGCCGACCTTGGGATCCACCTGTCCCGCGTCCACCAGGGCCTGAATGAAGTTAGGCAGCAGCAGGACGTCGGGATTGAGCGTCAGGACCCATTCCCCCTGCGCCAGCGCGATGGCCTGATTTTGCGCCGCCGCGAATCCCACGTTCTCGTCGTTGTAATAGATGCGGCAGCGGTCGGCGAATTGTTCCAGAAGGTCCACGGTGCCGTCGGTCGACGCATTGTCGATCACCACGACCTCCATGTTCATATACTTCTGTTCCAGAACGGATTCGAGGCAACGCTTGATAAATCTGCCGCTGTTGTATGTAACTACTGTTACGGAAACCAAATCGTTGGAGGCCATCGCGTCTGTTTTGTTATATTTTCTCGGTGCGCCCGGACCACAGGGCCGGCCGCGGGCGGGACACCAGCCGACTTACTGCTAACCGTATTATTTGGACACAACTAACGACAGGGTTAAAACTCTTCTCGCGAATCATCCCCGCGATCATTCGCGGAACCGTACTCAGCACCGCTACGAGGCAAACACCTCTGTACTGCCAGGGGCGGAAGTGCTTCGCCCCATATCTTAGAAGGCTATCATACCAGTACACTTCCGTGCGAGCCGCCGGAAGTTTCTTGACCGAATGGCCGCCCGAATGCTCCGCCCGCACCTGCGGCACATACTCAATGCGATACCCGGCATCGGCCGCCCGCCGGCAGAAATCCACGTCTTCGAACCATACCGGATGAAAACTCTCGTCGAAACCGCCCAGGCGTTCCCACACATCCCGGCGCGTCATGAGGAATGCGCCCGCGGGCTGTTCCACCGGGCCTGCGAGGTTCAGATCCCGATCCAGGTATCGATAACGGCGGTTCACGGCGTTGCGCGGCCATAGGCGGTTGATTCCCAGAAGCTCGAATGCCAGAGATGCGGGCGTGGGAAAACGGCGGATGGTGAACCCGGTTTGCGCGCGGCCATCCGGTCCGATAAGTTGGCCCGCGGCGAGTCCGTGTTTGCGGCACGCATCGATCAACGGAGTTAGCGGCGTCCGCAGGCGCACGTCCGGATTCAACAGCAGGATCGGATCGCCGATGGTTGTAGCGAAGCCTTGATTCGCAGCTCCGGCGAACCCGCGATTTTCCGGGTTGGCCAGCAACTTCACTCGTGGATTCACAAGAGTCCGCCGCTGGACCTGTTCCACCGTCCGATCGGTGGATGCGTTGTCGACCACGGTCGCGGTCACACCCGGGGCCATTTCAGCCAGCGCGTCGAGGCAGCTCAAGATCACCTCCTCCGAGTTGTAGGTGACGATTACAGCCCCTGCAGCCAGAAATAGGCCCTCCAATAACGGTCGAACCCGGTCTGCCGCTGGACCTCAAGAATAGTCTTCTCGCTTTCCCGAACAAACGCCTTAAGATTTTCGGACGCTGGCCTCTGCGCCGGAATGGATCGGGCGACACGCATGCCCGCCATCTTACCCTGGAGGTAAGCGCCTGCACACCCGTGGCAGAGAGCCACTAAACCCCACAGCAATTGTCCGGCCACGATAGGCCAGCGCGATAAACCGGCGAAGTACTTTGCTGTCAACAAAAGCTGATTGCGGGCGATCAGCCGCACTGAGTATTTATTCCACTCTCCCCATGTCGAACTTCCCTGGTGGTAAGCAGTGGCCGCCGGTACGTATATGCCCCACCGGTCGCCGATCGCGCAGCGTATCCCGAAATCGACATCCTCCAGGTACGACTCGAAGCTTTCATCGAGAGAACCGATTTCCACGAATAGCCGGCGCTGGAACAGAGCCGCAGTCATGGGAGCCATCCGGATGCGGCGTGGTTCGTTCCAGAACGGCCCGTCCGGCATCCCGGAGCCGCAGCGATATGCGCACGCGCCGCGGGAGATCGCGTCATAAGTGCCGTCGATGCGGGACGGGTCGCTGGCCACAAGTGTTTTGCCGGTCGCGAACCAGGCTTCTTCGTTCTCCGCCGCAGCCAATAACGTCGCGAGCCAGTCGGGCGCGAGTGTCACATCGTTGTTCAGGACGGCGATCCAATCCGCATTCGCCGCGTCAATTCCCCGATTCACCGCGGCGGCGAATCCCAGGTTGCGCTCGAGCCGAACGACTTTCGCTCCGGCATGCTCGGCCACCGCGGCGGAGTCGTCCGCAGAGCCGTTGTCGACCACAATGATCTCGTCGAATGCGCGTGTCTGCTCCGCGAGATTCGCCAGGAGCGTCTGAAGAAGATCCCTCCGGTTCCAGTGAGGAACTACGGCGGCGACCTTCATGAGAACCGCTTTTTGAGAAGGAACCAGAGATTATATAGGCCGTCGCGCCACGGGTTGAGTTTGATTTCGCCCAGCCGCGAACTGTACAGAATCGAGAGTTCCGCGAAGCGATGGCGGTTCAGCTTCAGCGCCTCAATTTTGATCTCTTCCGAGAAAGCCATGCCGTCCGATTCCAGCTTCATGTTGCTGAGAATCGAACGGTGAAACACCCACATCCCCGATTGCGAATCGCGAACCCAGGTCAAGTACAGAATGGACATCGCCAGCGACAGAATCAGATTCCCGACCCAGTGCTTGAAGCTCATGGCGGATCCGTCCCGCACCGGAAAGCGCGAAGCATTCAGAAAATCGACCTTCAGATGGAGAAAGGCTTCCAGCAGGTAGGAGATCGCATCGGGCGGATAGCTGTGGTCGCCATCCAGCGTGATGATGATGTCGCCGCAGGCCGCCGCAAATCCGGTTTTATAACTTCTGCCGTAACCCCGCGCATCTTCCCGGATCACCTGTGCGCCGAACTTGGCGGCTACCTCCGATGTCCGGTCGGTCGAGCCGTTATCGACCACCAGCACCTGGTCGACGAACTCCGGCATCCGGGTCAATACCTGCTCCACTCCCTGTTCCTCGTTCAGGCACGGCATGATGACCGTGATCGTTTGTCCCTTATACATTTGACCGTTTCACCAGCATAGCCTGAGCAGGTTGTCCTGTATGATAGGGGACATGAAGTGGCTTTCGATCGTGGCGCTAGGCGCCCTGGTTTGTTTTTCTGGTGCGAATGCGCAGGTTTTCGGAGTGAAGACCGTGTATGTGCTTCCCATGTCCGGCGGACTGGACCAGTATCTGGCGCTGCAGCTCACCTCCCAGGGAGTGCTCCAGGTCGTTACCGATCCGAAGAAGGCGGACGCGATCTTGACCGATGGGATCGGCGCGCGTCTTGAGGAAAGTCTCACGGACCTGTACGGGGCTCCGGTCGCCAAAGACAAGTCCGACAGGGACAAGTCCGGCTCTTTCGATTCCGGCCACCCGACCATGCGGCCCCTTTCCAGCAGCCGCGGGCTGGTTTTCTTGGTGAACCGGACCAGCCGGGATGTTCTCTGGAGCACCTTCGAGCAGCCGAAAGGCACGCAGCCTGATGAACTGAAGCACGCGGCGGAGAAGATCGTGGAGCGGCTGGCGAAGGCGAACACGGCCAAGTAAAAGAGTGGGGTCGGCCTTTCAAGGCCGCAGCCGGGCTTCCGCCCGGCTTTGTTGTCGTTTGCCGGAAGCGCCGGCTGGAAAGCCGGCGGCAGGCTAGAAAGCCTGACCCCACGACCTAGCCCGTGGCTGCTCATTCCGCTCTAAATCCTGGCGCATTCTTCTGACCTCGGCGCGATAACAGTCGAGCAGCCGTTCGGTCATCACCCGAATATCGCGTTTGGCGACGACCTCGGCCCGCGCGCGCCGGGCTAATGCTTCCGCTTCCTCCGGAAGCCGTAACAGGCGAACCGCATGCGCGGCGAATTCTTCTGGGTTGTCGGCGAGCGCGCAAATCTCGCCGTCCTTATCCGCCAGCCCCTCCGCGCCCAGACGCGTTGAAACCACGGGAATCCCGGCCGCGAACGCTTCCAGCAGTTTTACACGAATGCCCGAGCCCGCCAGGATCGGGCAGACGAACAGGGAGTAGCGCATCAGCGGCTCGCGCACATCCTCGACGAAACCGATCATTTCGATCGCCTCCGGGTTTCGCAACGAATGCCGGGGAGGCGGATCGGACCCCACGATCACCAGCCTCGCCCGCGGCTCTTCCTGGCGGATGCGTGGAAAAACCTCCTGCAGGAACCACTGCATCGCCTCCACGTTGGGCAGATGCCGGAAGCTGCCCAGAAACAGCAGCGTGTACGGCTCGCGCCCGGAAGTGCGGAATTCGTATCCGGACGTGTCGATGCCCGCGCGATATCCGTCGTCAATGCGACCGTTCAGTCCGGGGAGGAAAGACCGGAGATATTCGGCGTTGTCGCGGGTACACACCTGAACGCGGTCGAGCCGGGGCAAGAGCTTGAGCTCGTAACGGATCGCCCGAAGATACTCCCAGCGCGAAACGGTCCTCTCCACTACACTGCTCATGTAGGGAAGCCGCCGGGCGATGGACTGGAAATATAGATCGTGCTCGAACAGGATGCTGGGAATGTGCCGGAATCGGCCGGCGTACTGCCCCATCACCAGATATTCGAGCTGCAAAACATCGATGGAGCGAGTGTAGATCTGGCGATGGATCAGCCAGGCCAGGTCGCGGTTGCGGAACTCACGCGGGGCGTGCGGTTCAGCCGATCCCAGCGCTTTCTGGCGTCCAGTCAGCCGGACGACGTACTCCGTGGACGCGCAAATCGAGTCGAGCTCCGCGTGCGCCGCCCGCTCGCGCTCGTGATCCAGCAAAACGATCAGGTGGAGATCGCACAGCCGGGCTAATTCACGGACGGTTTGGTACATGAACACGCCGCCTCCATGTACCGGAGGACAGATCGGGTAGGGAGCTACGAACAAGACCGCCAGGCGCGGGGGATCGGGCCGCAGCGGGAGAAATGTATCGCGAAAGTGGCCCCCCAGAGGCCTCTTAAACGCTTCCCGGTCGGAGACGGTCGCCAGCGCGCGAGCCCGTGCGCGTGATACGAGTGTTCGCGGCAGAGCGATGAACGCCCGCAGGATTCCCGAGAAACTCGGGCGCTCTGGTGAGTCGCCGGCGAGCCAGCTTAGAGTTGCGGCAGCCCAGGTAAACAAGAAATGCGAACCCAGCCAGCGCCAATCATGGATATTTTTCCAGGCGAATAACAGGAAGTTCTTCTTGAGCACGGCCTGGATGTAAGCGTCCGAAAAACGCTTGCCGATGGTGCCGCGATGTTCGTGATAGACCACACTGGCGGGCTGATAGAGAACTTTCCAGCCGCGTTTCCAGGCGAGATAGCCGAGGTCGGTGTCTTCGAGATAAAAGGGTCTGAGCAGTTCATCAAATCCGCCCAATTCCAGAAACTTCTTTCGGTCGAACGCGCAGGAACCGCCGCCTCCGTAGAAACAGGGAAACAGCTCGCTGATCCCAGGTTCTGTTCGGTGCCGCACATGCAAAGAGCCCTGGAGCCACCAGCCTTCCGTCAGGCCGGTTTCTTCCCGCGGCTTGCCGGGATCGGAGAAGAAAATCTGGCAGGAGACGGCGAAAGTTTTGTCGTCTTTAAAACCCTCCAGCAGCGGCCGCAGGAAGTCCCGCTCCACGCGCATATCGCTATTGAGCAGCACCACGATGTCATTGCGCGCCGCCTGAAATCCGGCATTGGAGCCGCCCCCAAATCCCAGGTTTCGTTCGAGCGCCAGCACTCGAACTTGAGGAAAGCGTTCGCGCACAAACTGCGCACTGCCATCATCGGAACCGTTGTCGACGACGATAATTTCGTTCTGCGGGGAATCGGACAGCGCTTCCATGACGGAAGGCAGATATTTCTCGAGCAGATCGCGGCCATTCCAGTTGGGTATCACTACGCTGGCGGCTCGCGCATTGGGTGCGGTATCTTGCGGCCTCTTGCGGGGCATGAACCACGACAACAGGTCGCCGAGGAACAGCGCCAGCGCGGCGAGCACCAGCAGAATCGGGGAGAGCAGCGCGAGAGGCAGGCCCCGAAGCAATCTCCAGGCGCCTGCCAGGAAACGCTTCATTCCGTAGCTTCCTTGACCTGCGGTCCGAGCCCCAACTTGCGGCCCAGTTTCAACCATCGGGATTGGCGAACCATTTCAAGCTGTGCGACCGTCTCTTGCAATTGGGTGTCAAGACGGCGCGCCCAGTCCGTGCGCTCGATCACGGTGGTCTCGGCGCGATCCAACAGGCGGACCGCTTCGGCGAGTTGGGTGACGCCCTGTTCGATCTTCGCGGTGAGGGTTTTCTCGATATCGAGGGCCCACGCCGTCTTGCGATGGTTCTCTTCGTTTAGCTCGGTAATGATTTGAAGGGCGCGGGCCTGCTCGGACTCGAGCTGCTTTTGCAGAGTGTCGCGGTCCGCTGTGGTTTGTTCGAGCCAGACGCGGACCTGGGCGAGCTCCTGCTCCAGTAGCCGAATGTGTTCCTCGCGTTCCCGCAGCAGGTTGGCGGCGCGAGGGGCGTACAGAAAGCTGGGTAATTGTGGAATTGGCGCGCAGGAACAAACACCGATGAAGAAGTTCGCGGTTTCCGGATCGCCTGACGGCCGGGCGAGCTCCGCTTCGGTACGGGACGTCCGGGTTTCGTCGGAAAGAGTTCCGTCGTAGAACGCAAACGCTTCGACGCGGTCCTGAAACAAGACCTGCACGTGCGGGAAAAATTCGTTGAGAGCCGTCCGGAACTCCGTGAATTCGAATTCGTGCTCGTGGAACGGATTCGGACCCAGCTTCGCCCTGGCTTCCGCATAGTAGCGTTTGTTGGGTGTGGATACGATCAGCAAACCGTTCGGTTCCAGGACCCTGTGCGCTTCGGCCAACAGAGCCGGCCAGTCTTGAAGATGCTCGATGACTTCGAAGGCCGTCACGAGATCGAAGGAGCCGGGAGGAAACGGTACCGCGTTCGCCGAGCACTGGAGAAATTGAGCGGATGGGAAATGGTGATCGGCATAACCGATTGCGTCCGGCGCGAGATCGACGCCCACGGCCGCGGAGGCCACTTGTGCGAGATCCGCGGTACCGTAGCCGGTGCCGCAGCCCAGATCGAGGACGCGCCTTCCCTGCGCAAAGCGCGCGGCGAAGGCGTAGCGAGCCAGATGTTCCGCCCAGAGATCGTCATTCACCTGGCCGGGAATGACGCGCTCTCCCGTGAATTCGCTCACGGCGTGACCACCTTGCCCACAACCCCGCTGCCCACTTTGGTGTTCACCTTCACGCGGCAGTCTAGATGAAACTGCCCGTACATGGGTTGCGACGATTTCTCCATCTGCAAGACCACAGCGTTATCGATCCAGTCGCACATGGAATAGTGATCGAGCGACCCGTTGGCGATCGCCGGAGAGAAAGAGAACGTCGACGCGTACAAGGCCGGCAGATCCAGATAAAAATCAACAGTGCAAACATCGCCGGCCATCATCGGCGGTAGATCCTGACGTTCGCGCGCAGTGTTGGTGCCCGCGAAGTCGAGCCCCAGATGATTGCGAAGCATGAATCCGACGATGGGCCGGTCGAGATTCGCTTTTGCTCGTACGCTGATTCTTACTACAATTGTAGAATCAGGCTTGAGCGAGGCCACCCGCGCGCCCTCTATGTCCAGCACGGCGATCCCGATGACTTCCGCGTTGCCGTCGCCAAAACGATGATCGACGTTGGGAATTTCCTCGACAATTTCTTCCGGCGCTTGCGCGCTTCGAGCTGCGTCCAAAGGAAACTCGTGCGCCTGCTCGTGAACCTGATATGCCCGGTCTTTCTCAGACATCGCGGCGAGGTATTGGGAGACAACCAGGTCGGTCTTTCCGAGTGCTTTGACGACGCCCTTCTCCAGCCACAGCGCTCGATCACCAAGCGCCTTGACATCGCCGGTAGCGTGAGAAACGAACAGGATCGTGACTCCGCGCTGCCGGAGTTCATGCACCTTGCGCATGCAGCGCTGGCGGAAATACACGTCGCCCACGGCGAGCGCCTCGTCCACCAGCAAGATTTCCGGATCGACGTGGATCGCGACGGCGAACGCCAAGCGGACCGCCATGCCGCTCGAATACATCTTCACTGGTTGTTGAATGAAGTCGCCGATTTCCGCGAATGCTTCGATATCCGGGAAGCGGCGATCCATATCCTTGGTCGATAGACCGAGGATCGCTCCATTCAGATAGACGTTGTCTTTGCCAGAGAACTCGGGATTGAATCCAGAGCCGAGCTCGAGCAGCGCTGCGACCCGGCCATGAGCGGTCGCCGTGCCGCTAGTCGGAGCGAGAATACCGGCAGCGATCTGGAGGAGCGTGCTCTTGCCCGAGCCATTTTCGCCGATCACGCAAAACGTCTCTCCGCGGCGGACGTCGAAGCTCACATCTCGCAAGGCCCAGAATTCGGTGTGAAATTTGCGCCTCTGGAAGGTAGCCAATTCCTTCAATCGATCACGCGGCGCCGCGTAGATCGAGTAGCTTTTCGAAACGTTGGAGAATTGGACAGCCAGAGCAGACACTAGAGAAATTGTAGTCTAAACTTGACAGTTTCCAGCGGTGATCCTTACGCTGGTAAGCAGCGCCGGCGTAGCTCAGTTGGTTAGAGCGACGGTCTCATAATCCGTAGGTAGCTGGTTCGAATCCAGCCGCCGGCACCACTTACTTCCCGCCGACAATCTGCTGATACAGCCGGTCCAGATCGGATTGCGAATAGTATTCGATCTCAATCCTGCCGCGCTGCTCACTCAACTCGACAATGCGGACCCGGGTTCCCAGGGCGCGCTCCAGCTCATCCGCGGCGGCTCGCACATTCGGATCCTGAGCCGACTCTTTGCGCGATCCGGGCGCCGGCTTTCCCCGGTCGGAGGTCATCTCCTGGACCTGGGCTTCGACCTGGCGCACGGAAAGTCCCAATGCGACAGTCTTTTCTGCTATTTGAATCTGCTCATCCGCGGTCGGCAATCCAAGAATTGCACGTGCGTGCCCCATGGAAAGGCGCCGTTCCGCAACCAGGAGCTGAACTTCCTTGGGCAGCTTCAGCAGACGGACAATGTTGGCGATCGACGTCCTGTCTTTGCCCGTCCGGCGGCCAATTTCTTCCTGAGAAAGCCCGAGATCGCGGCCCAGCCGCTCAAAGGCGTGAGCCGTTTCGATGGGGTTCAAGTCCTCGCGCTGGATGTTTTCAATCAGCGCGATCTCCAGCATCGAGCGGTCGGCAACATCCTGAACTACGACCGGCACCTCCTCCAGCTCGGCGATTCTGGCAGCCCGCCAGCGCCGCTCGCCTGCGACAATCTGGTAGCCGTCGCCAGCGCGACGGACGATCAAGGGCTGAATAATCCCATTTGCCCGGATGGAGGCAGCCAACTCTTCGAGCCCGTCCGAGCTGAAAGATGTGCGTGGCTGCATCGGATTGGGCTGGATCAGCCCGAGCGGCAGCGTTCCCGGCTTTGCCGTAGTGGGCGTCGGCGCGGGAGCTGTGGCGGCTGCGGTCGGTCCCGGCTGCGCGCGTCCCGGCAGGAGTGCGGAAAGGCCCTTACCCAGCGCTTTGCGTGGCTTGTCGTCGGCGCTGCTCATTCGCCAGAATCTCCTTCGCGAGTTTAATATAGCTCTCAGCTCCCCGAGAACGAGGGTCGTACATCAGGATCGGCTTGCCGTAGCTGGGCGCTTCCGCGAGCCGGATACTCCGCGGAATGACCGTTGTAAGTACTTGATCTGTAAAGAAATCCTTCAAGTCTTCGGCGACTTGGCGCGCCAGATTCGTGCGCTCGTCGTACATGGTCAGCAGGATCCCCTCGATCTTGAGCGATCGCGAAAAGGATTCGCGAACGCGATCCACCGTGTCCATGAGCTGCGAAATTCCTTCCAGCGCAAAGAATTCGCACTGAATCGGGATCAGAACCGAGTCGGCGGCCACCAGAGCATTGAGCGTCAATAAATCCAACGCGGGGGGACAATCCAGCAGGATGTAGTCGTATCGCCCGCGAATCGGTTGAATGATATCGTGGAGCCGGTGCTCGCGCTTCGGAAGGTCGACTAAGTCCAGATTCGCCGCGACTAGGTTCTTGTCAGCCGGGATGAGTTCAAGGCCGTCGCAGTCCGTAGGCCGAATGGTCTGTGAGATGTCCACTCCGCTGAATAGTGCGTCGTAGAGCGTCTTGATCTCGGGCGTTTTTTCGATCCCCAAGCCACTGGTAGAGTTCCCTTGCGGGTCGCAATCGATTAAGAGAACCCGCAGGTCGTTGGCAGCCAGAGATGCAGCCAAGTTCACGGCGGTCGTCGTCTTGCCGACGCCGCCCTTCTGGTTCGAGATGGCGATTACCTTGGCCATGCCTTCAGAATATTAGCACGACCGTTCCACGTGGAACGCCAGGAAGCGACCTGCTCCCCACGGGATTGGCTCCCGTCTGTCGAACCCGGGCAATTCTTCCTCTCCGGTTAGTAGAGCTAAGTTATTTGCCAACTGTAACTTACTGACTTCATTTGGGGAAACAGCCCTGGAAACCAGCCAATCAAAGTTGGGCTTAAGATTTTCTGCGCGGTCTGTGACTACCGTAACGTTCTTAAGATTTCGGCTTGCCTCGCGGAGAAAAACGCCCTTTCGTTGATGGGATTCTACCAGCGTTATTGTGCACTCCGGCCGTATGATCGCAATCGGGATGCCTGGAAAGCCAGCTCCGGAGCCCACATCGACGATTCGAAGCGGTCCAACGGGGAGTCTGGTTCCCACAAACAGCGATTCGCAGTAATGCAGCCGGACAGCTTCCTCAACCGAATCAATTCGAGTGAGATTGAGCTGGGCGTTCCACTTCACCAGCAGTTGGTAATGAGCTTCAAGCAGGTCGATTTGCTTGACGGTCAGCGAATCGTACGGTGCGAACTCTCGCGCCAGCAATTCGCGAAACATGTTCCTGCGATTCTCCGGGGTATCACTGCTGGAGACTTAGGTAGACATCCAGAACCGCGATCGCGGCCGGCGTGATTCCAGGAATGCGGCTGGCCTGTCCCAGGGTCTCCGGTCGAACTCGACCGAGTTTCTCGGACGCTTCATTCGAGAGGCCTGGCACCCCCCGATAGGTAAACTCCGCGGGAATGCGTCGCGCTTCCGCATCACGGAGCCGCGCGACGAGCTTCTGTTGTTGCGCGATGTAGCCTGAATACTTGAACTCCGTCTCCACGGTTTGCAGAACACCGTGGACCCAATCGTTCGTTGGAAGGCCGGAAACATTGGCGATTCGGCTGTCTGGCCGACGCAACCATTCTGCAAGCCCGGGACGAGTTTCGAAGAGACTGCGCAACTCGCGCTTCTGAGCCTGCTTCTTGGTATAGACGTCCCAACGCTTGTTGGTCACTAACCCTGCCTTGCGCCCGATCGGTGTAACCCGCTCGTCTGCGTTGTCGATCCGCAGGTGCAACCGAAACTCGGCACGGGACGTGAACATCCGGTACGGCTCGTCGGCGCCTTTGGTAATCAGATCGCTGACCAGAATGCCGATGTAGCCCTCGGTTCGCTCGACGATCACCGGATCCGACGCTCCGACGCGCGCTGCGGCATTCAGACCCGCGATCAAACCCTGGCAAGCGGCCTCCTCGTAACCGGAAGTTCCGTTGATCTGCCCAGCGAGGAAGAGCCCTTCGATATTCTTGAGCTCCAGCGTGTGCTTCAACTCGCGCGGATCGATCGCGTCATACTCGATGGCGTACCCGGGCCGGATCATCTCGGCATCTTCGAGCCCTGGCACGGAAGCGAGCATCCTGGTCTGTACGTCGATCGGCATGCTGGTGGACATGCCGTTGACGTAAATCTCGTACGTGTCTAACCCTTCGGGCTCCAGGAACAACTGGTGACGAGTCTTGTCCGGGAATTTCACAACTTTGTCTTCGATCGAGGGGCAATAACGGGGTCCAATACCTTCGATCTGGCCACTATAGAGGGGCGATCGCTTGATGCTATCTCTAAGAATCGAATTGGTATCCTCTGTCGTAAACGCTATGTGACACGGAACCTGTTCTCGTACTATCTTTGTAGTAAGAAATGAAAATGGAGTGGGTTCCGGATCGCCGTGCTGGGGCTCGAACCTGGACCACTCAATCGTCCGGCCGTCCAGACGCGGCGGAGTCCCCGTCTTCAGTCGTTTCCACTCCAGACCGAGCGACCGAAGCTGATCGCCCAGCAAATTCGACGGCGCTTCGCCGCTGCGACCGCAACTATACGTCTGCTCGCCGACATGTGCCAGTCCGTTGAGGAACGTTCCGGTGGTGATCACAACGGCTTCCGCTTCGAGCACGCGGCCATCGCGCAGCTCGACGCCCGTCACGCGACGCGGCGAGTTGCCGGCGATCACCAGGCGAGCCACCTCGGCCTGGATGATCCGCAAATTCTGCTCGGCCTCAAGCACCTCTCGCATCTTGAGCCGATACTGCTTCTTGTCGCACTGAGCACGCGGCGACCAAACTGCCGGTCCACGGCTGGTGTTGAGCAGCCGGAACTGAATGCCGACCGCGTCCGTGACCTCGCCCATAACACCGCCCAGCGCGTCGATCTCGCGCACCAGATGTCCCTTGGCGATACCACCGACCGCCGGGTTGCAAGACATCTGCGCGATGAGGTCGAGGTTCATCGTGATCATCGCGGTGCGCAAGCCCAGACGAGCGCAGGCGCGCGCCGCCTCGCAGCCGGCGTGCCCGGCTCCAACGACGATCACCTGATATGGTTTCGACACGTTAGCTACATTCTATCTTGCCGCGGTAAACTGGCATTTCTCTCGTGAAGATTCTCGTCTCGTGAAAATTCTAATCATCGGCAGCGGCGGCCGCGAACACGCGATAGCGTGGCGTCTGGCGCAAGAAGGTCATCAGATCTACGGCGCGCCCGGCAATCCCGGAATTGCGGAACTTGGTCAGCTTCTTCCGACCACGGATTATCTGGCTGCGGCGGACTCCGTCAATCCCGATCTCACGGTGGTCGGTCCGGAAGTGCCGCTGGTCGCCGGCGTAGTCGACCAATTCCGCGCCGCCAAGCGCAAGATCGTCGGTCCGGCACAGGAGGCCGCGCAGCTCGAAGGCAGCAAGATCCACTCCAAGGAGTTCATGCGACGCCTCGGCATTCCCACTGCTCGCTACGCGCGCGTAGAATCGGTAGAGGTGGGCATTGCCGCGCTCGCCGACTTCGACACTCCTGTGGTGATCAAAGCGGACGGGCTCGCCGCAGGCAAAGGCGTGATCATCGCACAAGACCGCACTGAGGCCGAAGCTGCGGTTCGATCACTCGGCCCCCGGCTGGTAATCGAAGAATTCCTACAAGGCGAAGAAGTGAGTTTCATCGCCCTGTGTGACGGGAAAAATATAGTCCCTCTCGAAGCCACGCAAGACCACAAGGCCGTCGGCGACGGCGATACCGGCCCCAACACCGGAGGCATGGGCGCTTATTGCGACGGACGCATTCTAACGGCAGCCGACGCGCAACACGTGATGAACAGCGTGATCGGTCCGGTCGTCGAAGCAACTCGCTTCACCGGATTCCTCTATGCCGGATTGATGATGACCGCGAATGGGCCAAAAGTGCTCGAGTTCAACGTTCGCTTGGGCGATCCGGAAACCCAGCCCTTGATGCATCGTCTCGATTCCCCATTTGGTGAAGTTCTGATGGCCTCGGCCACTGGAAACCTGGCGGGCGTCTCGTTGCGCTGGAAGCCGGAGCCTTCTGTCTGCGTGGTACTGGCCGCGGCAGGGTATCCCGGGCAGATCCGCACGGGCGACCTTATCACTGGCATCAAAGACTGCGGCACGCAGGTTTTCCAAGCGGGCACGAAGATGGGCGCGAAAGGCTTGGAAACGGCAGGGGGCCGTGTCCTGGGCGTGACCGCGTCCGGACCCGATCTCGCAGCAGCAGCAGCCAATGCCTACGCCGCGGTGGATAAGATCCACTTCAACGGGATGCACTTCCGGCGGGACATTGCACGGAAAGGATTGAAACGATGGGGTGCTGCTACAATTGGTGCGTTGGGGACGTAGCTCAGTTGGATAGAGCGGTCGCCTCCTAAGCGACAGGTCGGCAGTTCGAATCTGCCCGTCCCCACCAGAATTGTGGGACGCAGGATGTGCGGTCGATCTCTTAAACGACGGGTCGGCAGTTCGAATCTGCCCGTCCCTACCAGAAAATTGCACTGGCGCGGCGGGCTGTGGTATGAAGGTAGTTCCTTTTCACCCAGGAAGTTTGATTTGACCCCAGTATGGCTTACGTAATCGCAGAACCCTGCATCGGCACGAAAGACGCGGCATGTGTGGACGCCTGTCCGGTGGATTGCATCCACCCGAAAAAAGACGATCCCAAGTTTGCCACGGAAGAGTTGATTTATATCGATCCGGTTGAGTGTATCGACTGCGGGGCGTGCGTTCCGGTGTGTCCAGTATCGGCGATTTTCGCCCTGGACGATCTTCCCGAAAAGTGGTCCGACTTCGCCGGCAAGAACGCCGCCTATTTCGGCCGGTAATCTAAACCTTGCTTTCCGCAAGATACTGAGTATAATAGCCCCATGCGCAAAATCCTCCTGATGGTCGTTGTTGCCACTCTGGCTGCTCTCGTCATGTTCGCCCAAGATAAGGGCGGCAAAGGCGGCGGTAAGGGCGGTAAAGGCGGACCGCCGAAGAATCTCAAGGTTCTCACTCCCGAGAACTACATGGACAACATGCGGGCGTTCGTGCCAGCACTCGGGTTGGCTGACAAAGGCGGTTGCAATTTCTGCCACGTCGCCGACGACCGCTCGGCCGATACTAAGCAGGAAAAAGTCATGGCACGCATGATGATCGGCATGGTCAACGACCTCAACGCGAAGTTCCCGGACGGCAAAGTACACGTCACCTGCTTCACCTGCCATCGCGGCAGCACCGAGCCGTTGACCGCGCCGCCGGCCGCCAACTAGCGACCTCCTGGAAGGGCCCGGAATGCAGTTTGACGGGCTACGTGTTTTATCCCTCGAAAGCCGGCGTTCCGCCGAAATCGAGAAGCTGATTCGCGCACGGGGCGGCGATCCCTTTGTCGCTCCGTCCATGCGCGAAATCCCGCTTCAAGACAATCCTGAAGCATTCGCATTCGCCACCCGTCTGTTCGCGGGCGAATTCGATATGGTGATCCTGCTCACGGGGGTGGGTTCGCGGCTGCTCAATCAGATCCTCGAAACGCGCTACCCGCCTGGATCGTTCATAGAGGCGTTGCGCAGACTGGCCGTCGTGGTCCGCGGATCGAAGCCCGCAGCAGTGATGCGCGAATGGAGTGTGCCCGTCGCCGTGACCGTGCCCGAGCCTAACACGTGGCGCGAGATCCTGGCCGCGACAGAAGAGCGTCCCGAGCGGAGCATCGCCGTTCAGGAGTATGGGCGTTCGAGCCCGGAACTGCTCGCAGGCTTGCGAGCCCGCGGCGCGCAAATAACTACCGTTCCCGTGTATCAGTGGGACCTCCCGGAAGACACCGGCCCGCTGCGGGAAGCCGTGCGCCGTCTCGCGGCGGGCCAGTTCGATGTGGTCATGTTCACCACATCCGTCCAGATTCCGCACCTGCTGCGGATCGCTGCCGAAGAGGGGCTCGAGGAACGGGTGCGCGCAGGGCTGCGTCGCATGGTGGTGGCGTCGGTCGGCCCCAGCACCAGCGAAACGCTGCGGGAGCACGATCTTCCGGTCGATTTCGAGCCGTCGCACCCCAAAATGGGGTTTCTGGTCAACGAAGTCTCGCAACGCGCCCGCGAGATTCTACAATCGAAGCAGTGAGCGAGAAGCCGGATTCCGGTAACAATGACTTCTTCCGCCTGATGGCGCGTTATTCTCCCGTCATCATGCTGATGCCTGCGAGCGCTCTAGCCGGCTATGCGGTCGGCTACGGTCTCGACTACCTGTTCTCGACTACTTTTTTGCGCTTCGTTTTCTTGATTCTCGGAGTGGTTTCGGGGATCGTGCAGTTGATCCGCATCCTGGGCCGCGATGCATGACCGCATTTGACTACGACCGCGCGCTGACCCGTATCAAGTACCTCACTCTGGTGGTCGGTTTTGTGGGTACCGCAGCGATGTTCTTGGCACGCGGCCGGGGAGCCGCGGCCGGATTTCTGGCGGGAGCCGGCCTCTCCTACGTTAATTTCGAGCTGCTCAGCGGCCTTGCTCACGTGATGGGCGCGTCCACTCCAAAGGCGGCCGGCTGGGGCGTGCTGATCGCACTGCGCTATGCCATCGTCGGCGCCGCCGCCTATGTTATAGTGAGGGTTCTTGGAATCACGCCAGTGGCCGTGTTGGCGGGACTTTTGGCGGTTTTCGCGGCGGTGATCCTCGAAATTCTCTACGAGTTAATCTTGCATGCCAGAACATGAACTGTGGCTGACCGCCCTGTTTAACGACTACCTTGCCGGCGTCGCCACCGCGATCCTAGGGATTTTCAATATCCACGCCGAGAATGCGTCGCGGCCGTGGCAAAACTGGATCGTGATGGAACTGCTGGTGGTGGCCATCCTGATGGTGCTCGCCGCCGTAGTAAAGTCGGGTCTCTCGCCCGACAAGCCCGGTAAACTCCAGCACATTTTCGAGTTGCTTTACGGCTTCCTGAAGACTCAGGCGTCCGAGGTCGGGATTCATCATCCGGAGAAGTACTCCGCGTTCTTCGGAACCCTGTTCGTGTTCATCGCGGCGATGAACTTGATCGGAATTATTCCGATCTTTGAATCGCCCACCATGGAAGTTTCCGTGCCCGCCGGGCTCGCCTTATGCACCTGGGTTTACTACCACTACCAGGGCTTCCGGGAACTTGGTCCGGCCAAATACTTGGCGCACTTCATGGGTCCGATTCTGGCGCTGGCGTGGTTGATGATCCCGATCGAAATCATCGGCCACTTCGCGCGCATGCTTTCGCTTACGGTTCGTCTTTATGGCAACATGTTCGCCGGCGAACAGATTACCAACGTCTTCATCAGCCTGACCAAGCTGGTGGTCCCCGTCATTTTTATGGGCCTGCACGTGTTTGTGGCATTCCTACAGGCCTACGTTTTTTCTTTGCTCACGATGATTTACGTGAGTATGGCAACGTCGCACGAGCACTAAATTTTCATAAAGGCATTATCGCGCTGAGTGTGAGCCACTGATCCCCCAGGACAGCCCGGAACCACCTCCTCGGCGCAATTTAATACGAAAGAGAAGGTACACACGAATGGTTAACAAGAAGACGCTGCTGCTGGCAGCTTTGTTTTTGCTGGTTGCTTGCCCGATGTTCGGGCAGACTCCCGGCGGGTCGGGCATCGCGCCCGGAGAAATCAAGTTCCTCGGCGGCATGATCGGTTTGGGCATCGCCGGTGGCCTGTGCGGAATCGGACAGGGCAAGGCAGTCGCCGGAGCGGCCGAAGCCATCGCGAGGAACCCCGGAGCGGCCGGCGGAATCCGGTTCGCACTCATCCTTGGCCTGGTGTTTATCGAAACCCTGACCATCTACGCACTGGCCATCGTTTTGAAGGGTTAGTAATTCGCATTGGGCGGCAGGCGACGCGCTTGTTTTAAACAAGATCGCCTGCCCCACCTTCTTCATGAAGCTGCAAGGCATTTTCCCCGCCATCACGACCCCCTTCGACCACAACGGCGACCTCTACAAGGTCAAAGTTCAGCACAACATCGAAAAGTGGAATCGTACCGGTCTGGCCGGGTATTTGGTCGCGGGCTCGACCGGGGAAACTCCCTACCTCACGACCGAAGAGAAGATCCAGGTGTGGGAGTGGACGGCACAGCACGCGGCGTCCGATAAAATCCTGATCGCGGGCTCGGGAGCCGAGAGTGTCCGCGAATCGGTTCGGCTCACCAATCGCGCCGCGGAGCTGGGTTACAAAGCCGGGCTGATCCTGGCGCCGCACTATTACCGCTCCATGATGAGTCGGATGGAGACGCAGATCTTGTTTTTCCGCACGGTGGCGGATCAGGCCAAGATCCCCATCCTGCTGTATCACTTCCCGCAAGTGACCGGCATCGATCTCACGCCCGACGCTGTCGCGACGCTTTCCGACCATCCCAATATCATCGGGATGAAGGATAGCTCGGGGAATCTTGAAGGGACCAAGCGATTCCTCGCCGCTGTGAAACCCGGTTTCCAGGTGCTTACAGGGTCTGCCACGGTGCTGGCGGAGTCCCTCGCGGCCGGATGCCCGGGAGCCATCCTCGCCTTGGCCAACGCCGTCCCCTACGCCTGCATCAGCATCTACGAAGCTCACCGCACCCGTGAGCCCGAAGCCGCGATCGACTGGCAGAATCGGATCGCCTGTGCGTCGAAGCTCTGCGCGACCGCTTACGGGATTCCGGGGCTGAAGTACGCCATGGATCTGAAGGGCTACTACGGCGGTCCGACACGCTTGCCGCTGACCGTGATTACTCCGGGCGCGAAACGAGAGCTAGAGCAGGCCTTTGAGGGGATAAAGAGCTAGGGCGTTCGATCGACAGAGAGTCCGGGTCCAGCACCCATTTCGGACGGCCCCGGCCGCGCAGTTTCCCGCCACGACACTGCTCCGCCGATCCTTTGATCAAGTCCGAAACGTAGTCCGCGACGAAACCAGCCAGCCCAGATTCGGACTCCACCGCCACCAGGAATTGCCGCCTGCCATAAACGACGCCGGGCAAGCCGAGCCGTGTTCTAAGGTCGATCACCGGGACAGCGTGGCGATCAGGCGTCCCTTCGAACGGAATGATCGCCCTCACGCGCGATGCATCGATGACGAAATCGCGTCCTGCGATGCGAAACGGCAGATACTCCACGCCTTTCTCATCGGTTCACCTTTTGGAAGTAAGAGGCTACGGCTAAAAGGGGACAGTCACTGAGGTTGATAGCGGATCACGTGGCCAGAACATGAGTGGCTCTCCCCTTTTAGCTTCAACGCCTCTAATAGCGTGGAACGGAAGAATCGACGCGCAAGCTCCAGGCATCGATACCGCCAGCGAGGCTCTGGCAGGCGCTGAGGCCTTGTTCGCGAAGCCAGTTGACGACGTTGAGGCTGCGGACGCCGTGGTGGCAATAGACGATCAGCGTTCCTTCATCGGCGCGGGCCTCCAGATCCTGGAGTTCGCCGGGCACCGACCGCATGGGGATCAGCGTGGCGCCTTCGATTTTGGCCTGCGCAAACTCGTGCGGCTCGCGGACGTCGATCAAATGAAGTTTTTCGCCGGAGTCGAGACGCCGCTTGACTTCCTGCGGATCTACTTCGAGCGGAGACATCAGTCCATGATACGAGCTAGAGAACTAAAGGGGACAGCCTGAAGCGTTCTGGACTCTGGGACCGTAACGGATATTCAGAGGCTGTCCCCTTTAGTTCCCGTGGTAAGGACATCGGTGGCTGTCTCCTTTAGCCCTAGCGCTGGCTAGAACTTCTTCAGTTCCTCGATCAGCGCCTGGATGCCCTTCTTGAGGTAAATCTGGGAAAGGCGCTGCTCTTCGGGCGACGGGGCGACCAATTGGCGCAGCCGCGGCTGATCCAGCGCGTTGCGGCTGGGAATCCACTGCGAGCCGTCGGTGAATTCGACGCTCGCGACAAAGCCCGACATGCTCTGGATGGAAATGGGCCGGTCGAAGCGCAAGGCTGCATCCTGGGCCACCTGGCCGCTCTGATTCGGCGCCAGCTTCATATCGGCGGGCATGGAAGCCGCCAGAAACTCGTGGCCCTGCTGATCTTTGACGATCCAGGCGATCTCCAGGTGCTGCACCGCCCGGTTGGAAC
>Ga0209517_10000886_pt1 | contig 48628 bp, 62 predicted proteins | sample PeaSoiMetSII2010_FD_187695 | JGI IMG/M metagenome (GOLD analysis project Ga0209517, IMG submission 187695) | Peat soil microbial communities from Weissenstadt, Germany - SII-2010 (SPAdes) (version 2) | ecosystem: Environmental > Terrestrial > Soil > Wetlands > Peat | place: Germany...
GCCTCAGATAATGATATGGTTTCGCCTCCATGTGTCCGAGGTCACGCGTCTTACCGGGGCATATGCCGGCGCCACCTATATCCTCCAACGCGGGTCGCCGGATGTTTATACGAGCCCGTCCCCGGCTGGTGTCTTGGGTCATGGTCTGTGGCGAGGGCGCCGATCCGCTGCGCAGAGTGCAACTGCCATCCCGCGATATGCATGGACGCGGAGACGGCCAGGGACTGCCGCGGATGCTCGCAGGTCGCCAACGTCTCGGCCGAGTGCTGCTGCTGGCAGGCGGCCCACGGGTTCGCTTAATCGACGGTCGCCGAACTCGATAGTGCTTATATCCGAATGCCGGCAGAACGAGGAGCGATGGCTACGCTCTCCCAGGCGAAGACGCTTGGCGGAGTCGGGTCGATCCTCATCTTCATCCCGTTTGTCAGCATAATCGGCTACATCCTCATAATCGTCGCCATCAAGGACATCTCGGACGACCTGCAGGACAAGAGCATCTTCAGAAACATCGTGATCGCGGCCGTGACCGGCATAATCGGAGCCGTCGCAGGAGCCGCCGTGATCGTCTTCGGGGCGGTCACGGGGGTCCTGACCGGAGGCGTCTCGGCTTTCCTCGGAATATTCACGGGACTCTTCGTGGTCTGGGTGTTTCTGATAGTCTCCGCTGTCTTTCTCAGGCGGGCGTACGGCTCGATGAGCAAAGAGCTTGGCGTCAACATGTTCTCCACGGCGGCGACCCTCTACCTCGTCGGCGCGGCATTGACGATCGTGCTCGTGGGGTTCATCTTGCTCTTCATCGCCGAGATATTGCAGGCCGTGGCTTACTTCTCGATACCAGACCAGCGTCCGACGCAGGGGGCGGGCGCCTCCACGGGCCCCGCGGCCGCTCCTCCTCCTTCGATGCCGCCCATGGGCGGCGCAACGAAGTTCTGCACGAACTGCGGCACGAAGATATCGCCCTCGGCCACGTTCTGCTACAGCTGCGGCGCGAAGCAGGCGTAGGCGCGGCCTAGTCGTAGGCCACGCTGGCGCTAGTCACGACCTGCGACTGCACGCCGACGAGGGCGCAGTCGTTCAGGACCACGACGTAGCTCGTCCCCTGCGAGGGCTGCTCGCCGCCCACGGAGCACTTCGCGAGCACCATGGAGCCGGCGGAGAGCTGGCCCACCTGGGAGGGGCTGCTCCAGAAGAGGAGGACGTTCCCCGAGTCGACGGACGAGAAGTACTGCCCGGTGTTCTGGTCGAGGCCGACCCCGAAGTCGAGGCTGTCCTGGATGTACACGGTCTTGTTGGTGTAGGATGCCGTGGCCTGGGACTGGTTGGCAGCATACGCCGCGTAGAGCTGCCCGCCCGTCAGCGGGGAGTTCGCCGAATTGACGGCGGGGGCGGCTGTCGAGCCGAACATCCCGGCCTCGAAGGTCGTCCCGATGAGGAGGACGGCCAGGACGGCGATCGTCGCGAGAACGAGCCCCCGCCTCCGCGCGAAGAATGACTTTTTCTGCCCCGTGAAGGGAGGGCCCGCGAGGCCCGTGTCCCCTGCGGGAGCCGCCGGCTCGGTGGTCAGCGGCGGCGAAGTCGCCGTCATGCCCGAGTTGAAATGGGAGGGAGAGATGTCCGTCTGCGCCGCGCTGAAGGCAACTGCGCTGGCCCCGCATCCAGGGCAGAAGAGGGCGCCCTCGGGTAGCTCGCGGCCGCAGATGGAGCAGGCGGTCAAGGGTCGTTTCGCGACGGCGCGTCGATATAAATCGCACGGCGCCCTGCGGATTGCTACTTGGTGTGCGCGGGCTTGAAAACGAAGCCGTCGAGGATCTGGCGGAGGTCCCTCTTCTCCTTCTTCGACTGCTTGTAGAGCTCGTCCCTTCGGGAGGGAGGCAGCTTGTTCCAGTACTTGGCCACCTCGTCCTTCACTTCAAAGACCCAGAGGTCGCCCTGCTTGAACGGGATGTCTCGTCCCTTTTCCACGATGGGAGCGACGCCCGTCCCGTCGTCTTTGGCCCTTATCGAGGTCATGTCAGCCTCCCCGGATTCCTCCCCTTTAAAGAAATAACCCCCCCCCGATGGGAGGCGCGGGCCGCGCGTCCTGGAAATTCTTAAAAGCGCAGCCAAAACGCACACCCGCGAAATGTCAGCCGAAGACGGCGAAACCGACGACGACTTCGAAGACGACTTTGAAGACAGCGACGACTCAGACGACGACGAGTGAAGGCTGAACGAGGGCGCCTGAGGCCCTGTGGGGCTGCGCCCGGATCTTACTTGAGAACCGCCTTGCTTAGCGTCGCAGCCGTCAGCCCGTCCTGCGCGTCAGGTTGAACATGTAGCGGTTGATGCAGTCGACGTCGCTGTCTATCCTGGCGACGGTCATCTGCTTGAAGCGCGCGAAGATGTCCTTCAGCGCCTCTTCGTCGAGCTGGTTGACCATCTGGGGGTTGGAGAGGAACTGGACCCATCCGACGTTGCTCTGCCGCATGAAGTCGATGCACTGGAGTATCCTGCTCACGGCGTCGAGCCTGTCCTTCGCCTCCGCGGTCTCTATCTCCTTCTTCAGGAGGATGATCGAGTCCCTGACTTCTTGGATGTTCGTGTCCCAGTTGCTCATTTGATCCAGGACGCTCAGCAGGGCGCTTGGCTTTAATGGTTTCACCGCGCCGGCGGCCATTTTCGAGAGTACACGACCCGAGATTCCTAAGCCTTATGTAGCTGTTGCCGCATTTGCAAACACATCGCCGCGCAGATGGCGCAAACGGCAAAAAAGGGAAAAATATGGCTCGAGACTTGGAAACCTTTGGCGTCATGAAGGCGCCAGAACTTGAGGCTCCTTCTACGGGCGCGAGCTTCTACGCGGTCCTCCGGGACTCGATCTCGGACGGGATGACCAGGGTCCTGGGAGTCGAGGGGACACAGGCGACACTTTACCACCTTGACCTGCCGAGCTTTGACGACCCGAAGAAGTTCCATGAGAAGCTCACTGAGATTTTCGGCTTCGGGACGGCCTCCCTGGAGCGCGTCATACTTCAGCAACTGCACCAATCGACGGGAGTCATTCCCGCCTTAGTGACTAGCGACGATTTCGTAAACCAGGTCGAGCTCGCGAGGCGGAGCTTTGACGCGAAAGCAAGACGGGACGGACGGCGCGGAGCGACGGTTTGAAGCCGGGTCAAGGCTCCACGTTCGAGATGGAGGTCGACCCGGCCCAAGTGGCGCTTGCGGGGAGGCTCGCCAAGGACTTGGTCGACTGCGACCCCTCGATACTCAGCCTCATAGTGGTTGACTCTTTGGGGCGGGTGCTTCACGTGGGCAGGTCGGCGCGCCTGCATGAGTCGGAGCAGGTGAGCCCCGAGCTCGTCAGGGTCTTCGGCACGGTATCGAAGCTCATCGTCGGGGCCGCGAACAACGCCGCTCAGGTCATGGGGGGGACAGAAGCCATAGTCGGGATATTCAAGAAGCAGAAGGCCCTTCTCATCAACCTGCCCGAGTACAACCTGTTGCTCGCCCTGAGGCTCTCCAGGTCAGCGAACGCAGAGTATGTTTGCGATGTGGTTGGGGACCTGCTGGCGACGCGAGCAGAGCCGTAGCTAACAAGCCCTCGGCCGCTCGTTCCACGTTTCGGAACGCGTCAGAGCTCGACCTGAAATTATGTATTGGAAATCCATTAATTCTTTATACATCTTTGGTGGCCTTTAAACGTCGGATTTGAGCCTCGCCATCCCCGTGAGCGAAGAGAACGCCTGGAAGGACCGGCGAAGGCTCATGAGAGGAGGCAAGAGGCTCCTCGTCGCTGCGGGGCTGATCGCCCTCGTTTTCTTCTTCGCGCTGCTGCTGATAGTGTCCTACGGGAGCCCGGGCGACCAGAGCCTCGCCCTGATAATAGGGGACTACGTCGTCACGCTGGGGATCGCGGTCCCGGGGCTCACCCTGTACATTCTCCGCCTCTACACCGACCGGTCGATAAGGAAGGGCAACGCCAAGGCCTTCACGGCGAGGGCCAAGCTGGGGTTGGTCTCCATCAGTTGGGTCGTCTTGGCGGCGGTCGTCACCCTGCTGGTGGCGTGACCCGGGAAAGGCTCGCGGCCGGACGTATTCCAGAACAGGGGCGTACGGGATTCCTGAAACAGCGAAATCGGACTTTAGGCGATGGGCCGACAACTCAGCCATGAGCGAGTACCAAGTCAAGCTCGAGGCGATAGCGGAGTACCAGGACGCCCTCAGGTACAAGATGATGAACGAAGAGCTCTGCGACTCGCTGCTCGGTCTCTTGGGCCAGCTGTCCAGGCACTATGAGAAGAACGGGATGGAGCTCCCAGGAGAGGTCTCGAAGATCATGGAAAAGGCGTCGGAGCTACTCGACGCCAGGCTCAGCTCGTCACGGATGCCTCTTTCGATAAAGCAGACCGGCTAGGAGCCCCGCGGCACGGAGGAACGCGAATACAGGTTCTGGCTCCACAACCCTGTTATCCGAAAAGCGGTCTTTCCGGACTCGGTAAGAAGACGTGCCTTCCACGGAGAAGGGCATAGCGGAGCAACCGGCGAGGATCGCCGACCTGTTCTCAAAGTGCTCGCAGCTGGCAGCCCAGGAGGAGAAGGACATCTCCAGGGTCGTGGGCACCATGCTCCCAGTCTTGGAGTACCTGGACGAGCCCGTGGCGCTGCGTCCCGGCTCGCTGGGCGGCTCTTTCGCCGAGCTCCGAAGCGTCTCTCTGCAGCCCGGGGCGTTCGTCGTGACTACCGACTCTCAGGGGAAGGTCGCGTCGAGGCCGCTCGCAAATCTGAATACTGGTGACTGCCTGGCCATACTAAAGGACGCGTTCCCAGAGATCCAGAGGATGGTCGCTGACAAGGAGCGCGCCGGCGCCGCCACGCCGATGCTCTCGATGAAGCTCTCTTTGGTGGGGCAGCGTTTCATCGTCGACAGGCGGAGCTACCACCTTCTCGTCTCGAACTCGGGGGGAGACTGCAGGGGGTTGAGAATCTCGGCCGAACTCACTGACGGCCGGAACAAGGCCTACCCCGAGCGCGACCTCAGCCGCGGCGGACGGATCGAGGTCGACCTTGGGCTGCACAAGGAGGTCGACGGCGCGCATTGCCTCAGGCTCCTGTTCGAGTGCAAGGACGTGGACGGGCGCGAGTTCTGCGGCGCAGAGTCCCTGCGGCTCGACGGCGACCGCCTGCAGGACGCGCCCCTCAGCAGCAAGGGTTCCTCGGTTCTTCCCTGGCCGTAGATAGACCGCCGGCGAAACCCGTCAGACTATCACGAGCTCCAGCCCGGCCTCCTTCATCAGGCGGACGCCCAGCTGGTCTGGATAGGCCGTCGAGGCGACGACCTTCTTGATTCCCGCGTTGATTATCATCTTCGAGCAGTAGGTGCACGGGGAGTGGGTGGAGTAGAGCGTGCATCCAGCAGTCGGTATCCCGTTCTTCGCCGCCTGGACGATGGCGTTCTCTTCACCATGGGAGCACGCGCAGTTCTCGAGGTCCTGCCCGGACTTTAGCCTCCCCTCCTTGACCGCGAGGCACCTGGCGCACCCTCCCTCGTCGCAGTGCTTCGTCCCCGCCGGGGTCCCGTTGTATCCCGTGGAAACAATCTGCCTGCCGCTGACCAGGACGGCCCCCTTGGCCGAGGAGAGGCAGGTGGAGCGGGACTTGACCACGTTGGCCACCTGCATGAAGTACTCGTCCCACGACGGACGCTGCGGCTTTCTCTTCCTCTCCAAAATCGCGGACCGTGAGGACGCCGGATGCGTCATAAGAAAAGCCTTTGGTGGCCCGGGGGCTAGTCGGGCTTCAGGCGGAACTCGACCAGCCACAGCTCGTTGTCCGGCCCGAACCCCTGCTTCTTCCAGTACGCCTGGACCTCCTCGGCCGTAGCCCCGTCCCTCCTCGCGAGGGGCTCGTCTATCTCCCCGAGCCTGATCCTCCTCAGGCCGGTGACCTCCACCCGCGCGAACCTCTTGGGCGGATACCCCACCGTGGCGGCGTCGTAGGTGCCGCCGACCGTGACTCTGGCCGTGGGCCACTTGCGGAAGGTGACGTCCTTCCTCCCTTCGAGTATCGGGTCGGTCCACTTCGCGCTGAAGGTGAGCATGGTCTGGCCTCGAGCGCCGCCCGGGACGGCCCGTAATTAGCTTGCTCACCCGCAGGCCGACTCATCTTTATTTGGGGGTCTTCCCCGGACGGGGCGTAGCCCCAGTGAGCCGACCAGCCCGACGCGACTTGAAGCTCCCCATCAAGCTTAACAGGAAAACCCCGCCGCCCGCCCTCCACCCCTTCACCGAATACTTCAAGGGGTTCGAGAAGGTCGCGGCGGTCAGGAGGGTGTTCGGGGACGAGACGGAGGCGGTCCTCGCCAGGCTGAAGATAGGCTTCATCTCCAACAGGCGGATGTACATGGGGATAAGGGACGATGACGGGAACATCGCCGTCGGGACCTACCACCTCAGGCACAGCACCGACCGCGTCCTCTACCTCGACATCGTCCACGAGCTCTTCCACATCAAGCAGTGGATGAGGGACAAGGAGTGGTTCACCAAGGAGCACGAGAAGTTCATGGGGGACTTTTCGCTGTATTATTCCAGCCCGCTCGAGGTGCCCGCGTACAAGCACACCGTGAGGGAGGCGGAGCGGCTAGGGATGACCCGGAAGGAGATAGCGGAGTACCTAAAGATGATGCCCGTCCCGCAGAGGATCTGGAACCGCTTCATCAAGGAGATGGAGATCAATCCGGCCGCGGGCAAGGGCGGGGCCGGGTCGAAGACCCAGAGGCTCCCCGTCAAGATCAACCGAGACCCCAAGCTCGTCCTCCTCCCGTTCACCGACTACTTCCGTGGGTTCGAGGAGGCGGAGCCTGTCAGAGCCATGTTCGGGGAAGAAGCGAAGAAGGCCCTGGGGGCCATCAAGGTCGAGTTCCTGGAGAGCCCCTTCGGCTCGATATTCCCCAGCGAGGAGGACGGCCACCTGGTCGTCAACTCGACCTTCGTCAAGGAAGCGGACCTCGAGTCGGTCTACCTCGACGTGATACTCTCCCTGAACTTCCTCCAGCGGGCCGCGCAAGCGGGCCCGGACGCGCCCGGCTCGGACGACAGGGAGTTCGGCGAGAGCCCGGTCGTGCTCGACTCCTACAGGGCGATGGTCGGTGAGGCGAGAAGGATTGGGACGCCGGAGAAGAAGATCCGGGAGCGACTGCAGCTCCCGGAGTTCATGATGAGCGACTCCGCGTTCGGGAAGTTCGTCGCGGCCATCGGGCTGAACCCCGAGACCGACTGACTCGGGCCTTGCGATCTCGTTCCGATGGATTTCAGGTCGGTATTCGGGGTGCGTAACCGCTTATTACGTCTCCAAGCCCTGTTGCAGTGTGAGTCAAGTCTGCGGGAAGGCGTTGGTCGGCCAATCTTGGCACGTCCACCACTGCGTCCAGGAGAGGGACGACCTCCATGGCCAGAGCCACTCCTGCCCGTGCGGGCACGAGTGGACCAACGAGGAGCAGCTCACCCTGGCCCCCTACCTGAAGGTCTTCGCAGAAGCTGGGTAGCCTCCTGTCGGCCAGAAAGGTTGTAAAGGCCGGTCTCTAGGATTTCTAAGGAGGCTGTCGTCTTGTTCCACTACAAGGGAGAGAAGATGGTCGCGCAGTCCAGCAACACCGACCTCCACGGATACGGAGAGGAGATCAGGGGCGAGCTGGGTAGGCGCATCCCTCGCGGCAAGAAGCTGAAGGTCCTCGACGTGGGGACCGGGTTCGGGATAAACGTCGCATTCCTGGCCCGCTGGCTGTCGAGGGGAAGCGCGGTCTGGACCGTTGACCCCTCGAAGGAGGTCCTTGCAGACGTCAAGGCGGCGCTCGACGAGGAGAGCGCGCGCCTGGTCAGGTTCGCCGTCGCCACGGCAGAAGACCTCGATTTCGAGGACGGCCTCTTCGACTACGTCGTCTCGGTGATGGTCCTCCACCACATCGAGAAGCTCCAGCCCGCCCTGAGGGAGATGGCCAGGGTGCTGAAGCCGGGCGGGACGCTCGTCGTGGTCGACTACAAGCCGGAGGCCTCGCGCGAGCTGGAGTTCCGGACGCGGCACGAGGAGGCGGACTTCTTCGGGCCCGAGGCCGTGGTCAAGGGCATGGGCAAACTGGGGATGAAGGGGACTCCCAAGGACTTTGGCGTCTGGTACCTGGTCGAGGCGAAGAAGGAGAGGGCTAGTGCGCCTCGGCCTGCGGCGCGGGTGGGCCGCGCGAAAGCACGAGTGGGACGATGAAGACGGCGCAGTAGAGGCCGCCGGTAAGCCACGCCAACTGGTATCCGTAGCCGACCACCACGAACGAGAAGAGGTAGGGCGCCCAGAAGCTGAAGAGCAGCTGGATGGAGTTGACCCAGCTCAGGGCTATCGCCCTCTCTGCCCTGTCCGCGGACGAGTGCCAGGCCGTCCCGAACGCGACGGTGTAGCCCACCCCGCTCGCGAGCCCCACGGTCACGGCGGAGGCCAGGACGGCGGCGGGGGTGGCGAGAGAGGCAAGCGCAACGCCCCCGGCGATTGCGAGGCCGGCGAGGGCTAGGACCAGCTTGACCCTGACGATCCTGTCGTGGAAGTGCCCTGCGAGGGGGGCGGTGAAGAGGCCCGAGAAGATGACGAGGCTCCCGATCCCGCCCGAGAGCCCAGCGGAGAGGCCGAGGTTGTCGTGCAGGTACACCTCCACGAACGTGGCGTCGAGGGTGTTCCCCACGTTGTAAGCCAGCAGGACGCAGCCTACGAGGAGGAGCCACCTGTCGACGAGGATCCGCCTGAGGTCGGGGAGCCTGAGCTTGAAGCCGCGCGCAGGCGAGTCGGCCGGGACCTTGAGGAGGAGGAACACCGTCGACGCCAGCCCCAGCGCGCCTATGAGGGCGAGGCTGAGCCTCCACCCGACCGAGTCGCCGATCACCCCCCAGGCGAGGAGCCCTATCCCGCCGCCGACCGACGCCATGGCGTTGTTGAGCCCCAGCACGAAGCCCGCCCTCCCCGCGCGAGAGTACTTGGTCATCAGAGAGATGCTCGGGGGAAAGAAGAGGGCCATCCCCATCCCGCTGAAGAACCTGAGGACGGCGATCAGGTCGATACTCGAGACGAGCGCGCAGAGAATGGCCGACCCGGAGAGGAGGACCATCCCGAGGATGCAGACGGTCCTCGCCCCGAACTTCGCCGAGAGGAGCGCTCCAGGGACCTGGAAGAGCCCTATCCCCACGAGGAAGGCGGAGGAGATCAGCCCGAGGCCTGAGACCTTCGTGTGGAGGTCGAGCGCTATCAGGTAGAAGATGGGCGGAATCGAGAACCAGTTGATGGAATAGAAGAGCCTGTTCCCCAGCACGGTTGCGACCGCTAGGCGGTCCTGAGTCTCTTCGACCAAAACGGGTTGCCCGGCTGCGGCTCTCTTCCTCGATGCCTCTTTAGGTGTTAGGAAGCTTCGGCTGGAAGCTGACCCCGGGGGCGGAGGTTGCGGCTCCGCCCCGGGCGCTCCGAGCTAAGGTGGGTTCTACTGGGCCGAGCGTTCAAGGACCATCCGCACCGCCCGCTTTGCATCGCGGTGCTGCTGCAGCGCGGACTGGAGCGACTGGACGGGGGAGACGGTCCATCTGATAGCGTCCCGGAACGGAAGGCTCCTGAGGAGCCTCTCGACCTCGGCGCCTGACTCCGCCTCGACCACGAAGACGCTCTCTCGCTCGCCTGTGGCGACGCCCCTGACCTTCTCGTCGGCGAGCTCCCAGAGCGCCTCGATGCTGGGCTTGATGACCTGCTGGAAGTAAAGGACAGACTCCTCGGGCCTCCTCGCCGCGAAGCTCTCCTCGATGAACTCTCCCCTGACCAGGTAGCGCATCTGGTGTCTGGATGGGGCGCTATGGATTTAGCCCTTGGCGAAGTAGGATTGGTCGATTGAGGGGGCCGACAGCGGGCTATTGGCGGCACCGGATGCTATGGAGAATCAGGAGCGCTAGAGCTCCATCCACTTGATGCTGCAGCCGAAGGGCCTGGTGTCCGCGACCTTCACGCTCTTCCCCATCAGCATGTCGTCGAGGGCGTTCCTCAGGTCGGGGCTCTTTACTCCCGAGGGGTCCTTCGAGTCGTCTATCCTGCCCCTGTAGCGGAGCTTCCTGTCCCTGTCGAAGGCGAAGACGTGCGGGGTGCACACCGCTCCGTAGGCCTCGGCAGCCTTCTGGCTCGAGTCCCTGACGTAGGGGAAGTTGAAGCCCTTCGCCTTCGCCCTCTTGACCATCTGCGGATACCCGTCCTCCGGGTAGGACTTGTCGTCGTTGGAGTTTATCGCGACGAGCTGGACTCCCTTCCCAGCGTAGTCCCTCTGGATCGCGACGACCCGGTCCTCGTAGGCGACAGCATAAGGGCAGTGGTTGCAAGTAAACAGGACGACGAGCACGGGCCTGTCGTCGAAGGAATGGAGCGAGTAGCTCTTGCCGTCCGCCCCCTGAAGGTCGCCGAAGTCGGGCGCCTTGGCCCCAAGCTCTAGCATGGGCCGGCGACTCTCCGTCCCCGACTTTAACTCTTGTCGCGATCGCGCCCGGCCGGAGTCAGTATCCTGCCGTCTCGCGGACGAGGACCACGGTGGAGCGCCCCGGCCAGTCCCCGTTCATCGTCAAGACCTTGAGCAACGCGCTGGGCATCCCGTACTTCTCCCTCGCCCGGATGTCTTCCTTGGGGTAGGCGTAGTATTGCACCCGCCTCATGGCCGTGTCGATGTCAGGCACCACCTTCTGCGAGCCCACGACCCAGATCACCTTGCCGGCGCTGCTCGCGTAGGGGCCGAGCTGGCTTCCGCTAGCCGACGCAACGACGATTCTTCCATCCTCGGTGACCGCGTGGACGCTTCCGACCACCACGTCGGGCGCCGCCGAGAGCTTCCTCATCTCCGCCCTCTGGGTGCTCCGGTCCAACTTCATGAGCTGAGGCATGATCGCGTTGAACTTCCCGGAAGCGTTCACATCGTCGGCCAGGCCCGAAACCCTGAGCGTCTCGCTCGACGCGGTGAGTATCGACTGGTCCTTGGGAAGTATCGAGTTGACGTAGGCGCGGGCCTCCGCAAGAGTGCTAACGACCTCGACCGAGAAGTTGTGAGCCCTGAGCGCCTTTGCAGCGTTCTGGATGCTCTCCTCGGAGGCGGGCTTCGCGAACGATTCGTCTATCGGAAGACCGAACTGTGTCTTGGTCTGTATCTGCTCGGTGGTCGTCATCTAATATCGGATATCCCATATTGGGAGCCCAATATAAGCGTGCCGGATGCCGCAGCGACCACCGATGATTCTTCCGCTTGTTCTTTCACATAGACTCTATAGCCCACATGGAAGTATAGAGGACTCTTCGGCTCGGTTCATTACGGACGAGGCCTCATCGAGGTCCATGCCACGCGTCAGAGATTTGATGACCGTCGACGTCCCTCTGACGACGCTCAACACGCCGGTCAGCGACGCCGCGAGGCTGATGAGGGCGGCCGACAAGGACAGCCTCATAGTTTTTGACCTAGGTAGGGCGATCGGGATAGTCACGGAGAGGGACATCATCAGGAAGATCACGGCGGAAGGGCTGGACGCGATGCGGGTGCACGTGTCTGAGATCGTGTCTTCTCCGCTCATCACCATCCACCCAGACAAACCCGCCAAGGAGGCCGCGCAGCTGATGATACAGAAGAAAATCAGGCACCTGCCCGTCGTGAAGGAGAACAGGCTGCTGGGGATTATCACGCTTCAGGACTTCGTCAAGTACATGAGCAAGAAGAGCGTCAAGGACGAGATCATCGAGTCGATGGGGAAGGACGCCGACCACCCGCTCGCCACGATGCCGGGGTAGCTGCTTCGATATCTACCGTGACAGCACAACCGGTGTGCGCCCGGCCCTCGAGCCATATTCAAGCGACTCGGCTCGTCAACAGCGCGTTACTGGGCAGCCCTCACGAACGTGAAGAACCCTGTCTGCGCTCCAGCGGTGCCACCGTTTTCAATCTTGTAGGTGAAGACGCACTTCCCCGGCTCGGACAAGACGTCGTAGCCCCTCGGGCAGAAGGGGCCGGGGTTATGTTCACAATCCCGGACATCGAGCCGGCCCCGTCGTCCGGAGCTTGGCCATACCATCTTTGGGGTCGTTCCCGGGAAAGAAGCGTTAGATTACTTCAATAGGAATGTCGATTACTCCAGCCGTTCGGAGAATCCGTGTTTGAGCCGTGGGATTCAATCGACGGCTCTAGGCTCGATTATCTGCAATACGTCCGCGAAGCCGTGCCCCTCGATGAACTTCATTTCGTTTTCCGTCAGGCCGAACTCCTTCCTGATCTCCTTCATCAGCTTGTACTCGTAGACGACCATCGCAGCCTCCCCGTAGATGGCGCGCAGCCCCTCGATGAACTGCGTGGGTTTGGACGCGACCTCGGCCTGGCCGAGGTTGTTGGTCACGGAAAGGTTCCAGAAGATGACCTGCTGGGTGGCGGCGCTCGCCCCGATGGCGTCGAAAGCCCTGAGTATGCACTTCGTGACCCTTGAGGCGAAGACTTCGCAAGCCTCCGAGTGGCCAAATGCGGCGATCTGGTTTGAATGGAAGAGGGAGCCTGTGACGTGTCCATCCTCGTTCCGAGCCACCGTTGCCGAACCCATGACCCAAACACCTGACATCTCGCACTATGGTCGTGGCGAATATAATGCGTCCGGAGCCAAAACATGTGGCACGGCTCTATGTTTCATGGGGAGGCGTGTCGGGTTTGCCGAATTCCATAAGATGGTTGCGCCCGCTGAGATGCCAAGGATACCTTGAGAGGAAGATTGCGAGCCATCCTCTCACACCTCGAAATGCCTTACCTTCGTTTCCTTGTTCTTCGCCAGCTCGCTATCGGTGGTGAGGAGGAGCCCGTGAACGCGCTTCGTGAGCGCGAGGGCGTAGCAGTCGGCCAGTGAGAGCCCGTTGTTCCTGCACTTCTCCAGTCCGGCTGAGGTGGACAATTCGACGTCTGCAGCTACGACCTCGATCCTCTCGCTCAACTGCCTTGACCATAGGGTCGCCACCTCGCGACCCAGCCTCTGGCAGGTCTTGTAATAGAATTCGGCGAGGGTCACCGAGGACAGGCTCCCTCCGTCCTTGCCCTCGTGGATACTTTCGACCAACCCGCGCAATCGGTCGTCGTCCGCGAAGAAGAGAGAGAGGGCCCCCGTGTCGAAGACGAAAGAGGTCATTCCGCGGCTTCTTTGCGGTGCTCGGCTTCCAGCTCCCTGACGGCACGGATCAGCTCGTCTTTGTGTGCCCGACCGCTTCCAAAGAGCTCGTTCAAGGGCGGGACCCGAATCAACACAAGCCCCTGGTCTGTCTCGAGGAAGATGACCTTGTCCCCCTCTTTGATGCCGTACTTTCTCCGGATGCTCGCGGGGATGTTGATCATGCTCTTGCTCGTCACGGTTGCGGTTTCGGCCATTTCCATGCAATCGATGAATAACCATGTACTTAAGCATCTGCATGGAAGGTTCTGCTAACTTGGCGTCAACGACTACGAGCTATTGTGAGTGTTAACTGTCGTCACCTGAAAGTTATGGTGGGTTGGCAGGCCGCCATGACGCTCGCGACGCCAACGGGGCCTTGCCTCCCCGACCAATAGGCGTCACCACGCCCAGAGCTTTTGCACACACGAGCCATTTAAGGCCCGAGAAGGCTGTCTTCATCCAGATGGGTATGAAATTCATACCTTGGCCATCCGGCTCGGAAATCCGGATTCAAAGACTGGCCCTGCGCATGAACCAACCAGGCCTTAGTCTGTGTTTTGTCTGAGTGGCTGATGCCTAAAGGGTCCCGATGCCGAGACCCAGCGGACCAAAGACGGCCTAGCCAGAGATCTTACATGGCGATGTGTCGTCGTCGATTCCCCACTGGTCAATAGACACCTGAAGGATGAAGGTCGTTCCGGAGGGCGACACGGCGTGACATTCCTGGGGGCGAGACGACGACTATCGCCGGTCCCTGCACGACTTGGAACTTCTCCTTCTTGTCTCTCCAGAAGACCTGGATGTCGGAGCCGGAGGCGTACGCCTCTAATGTCCTTCGGTGCGTGGTCGCTGACTTTTTTGTGCTCTTGTCCGCCGCGAAGAGCTCGAACAGGTCTCTCCTGTTCACCAGCTCGAGCGTCGCGAGAAGGCCAAGGCTGAGGCTCTGCGAGAGCGCGACGAGCGCATAGTTGCCTTCGCTCAGGCCGATCCTGATTGCGACCAAGGTCGTGAAGAGATCTGTCGTGCTAAGGAAGATAGACGCGGCTAGGAGAGTCCCGACCAGGACGGCGTAATGATGGTGGGATAGCCTTCGCAGAGAGGACGGTAGGATATGAACGCTTGGTGCCTTCAGCTTTGGTATCGACTGGACGTGTCGCCTCGAAATTCCTAAAATACCACGTGAGGATGACGAGGACGTGGGTCTCCCTCTCGTATGCGAGGAACTCAACGGTGGTGAGCACCAATCTTGGCGTGAGGATCCTCTCCATCGAAGGGTCGGAGGAGCCCTAAATGAGGAACTTGCTAAAGAATATTAGCACTCAAACCATTCTTAGTAACTCGTCAGGTTTTCGTAGAGCGCGCTCCCGTCGGCCTTGCGCGGAGACTTCTTCCGCTGTTCCCCGGATGACCTGATCGCGCCTATGCGCCGGTTCCGTCTGCGAGTGCCTTTCAGCTATCGAAGCTTCCGCCGCGCCTCAAGCATTGAGGACCCAGACATAGAAGTTCAGCGCCCAAGCAATGGTCACCCACGCCATGTAGGGGAGAAGCGCGATGCTGGCGCCGCGCGAGACCCTGTAGGACAGGACTATCGTGGCCACGATCACCACCCAGAGCGCATCTATGACAGCAAACGCCAAGAACAGCTGGTGCGTCCCGAAGAAGACGGCCGACCAGAGGGCGTTGAGGGCGAGCTGGATCGCGAAAGCCCCCAGCGCGGCGTTGCCCCGCTGCCGGTTGTCCCAGAGAAGGTAGAGAGAGACACCCATGAGGAAATACAGAAAGATCCAAACCGGAGCGAAGACCCAGTTGGGAGGCGAGAACCAAGGCTTGTCGAGGCCCGCGTACCAACTCGGGATCGCTTTGATGGCGAAGACCGAGCCCTCGGCGCCCGCCGCCTCGCAGACGACGATGCTCAGGACCAGACGGGTGAGGCTCGACCTGGTCAGCATCACGCGCGCCTCGACGGACTTCCGACCCCAGGCGCGTCCACGCGGCCTATCCGTCAATGTAGATCGAACCCACTGTTGCCGTTGCGGTGCCTGCGCTGCTGAGCGGCCCTATGCCCACCCAGATTGCAATCGGCGTGCTCGCGTTGACTCCGGTGCAGGCTCCGGCTGCTAGCTGGTTCACGGTGTGGCTCCCTGAGCACGCTCCGGAGAAGCTCGAGAACACTGTCGCTCCGCTGATCGTCTGGGTTCCAATCGCAGAACCCAGCCCGTAAGCCCCATTGCTTCCCGGGCCGACGTATTGCTCTCCTCCGCTGATCGGGGACCAAGCCCAGGAGTCGGGGTTCAGCCAGAGGTTAACGGTGAAGCCCGTGCCGGTTATGGTCAGCCCGTTTCCGCCCATCAAGGTGGCTAGCGTGCCGACCTCGTAGTAGAACCCAAGGTCGTATCGGTTGCTCGATGTCTGGGTGAGCGCCATGTTCAGGCTCGTCCCGACGTAGGTCTCGGACAACGTCGCATCGTTGTAGTTCGCGGAGACGGTCGATAGGGACCTGAAGAAGTGGCCCGTGCTATACCCGCCGCTCGTGTAGCCCGTGTAGTACATCGCGAATGGGGTCAAGAGAGTGCTAGCTACGGTAGTGGTTGTCGTCACCGTCGTCGTCGGCGTGATTGTCTCCGTCGAGTAGAACGTGGAGATGCTCGTCGACCCCACGGTGGTCATTACGATCACTGGCTGATTGTATTGTGTTTCTGTCTCTGTGGCGTTCGGCGCCGTGGTCAGCACCACCGACGTGGTCGAGTTGTAGACGGTCGTCGTCAGCGTATTGGTTCCCACCACTATGGGGGTGGTGATTACGCCCCCGTAGACCGCCAGCTCAAAGACCAGAAGCACGCCCACTACTCCTCCAACGAGCACAACCCCCCACTTGCGGGGCTTCCGCTCCGGGACAGCGCGCATTTCCATCTTCCCGACTCCGTTTTCGGAGCATTTTCAAGCACATAAGGCTTAGGACGATTCTCAGCATTGGTAACCGCCCAGTCGACGTCTTCGGTCTGAACTTCCCCGCCGCGGCCAAATTCTAAATATCTCGTGTTTCCCCCGGGTCCGAAGAAGCCGGCCATGAATCCCTCCAAGAGAGGCCTCGGCGCCGCGGGCAAGGCAGGAGCGGTGGTGGTCTTGATAATCATAGTCTTGGGGGCGATCTACCTGATCCCGAAGTTCTCGGCGTCCTCTCAATCCCAGGCGTCGAGCTCGAACCCAGGCGCTAGGCAGCTCACGGGGTTGAACGCGCTCTTCTATGGCTTCACGAAGATGCAGGTCTCGATATACGCCAGCGACCAGGTGAACGGGGTCCTCCAGAACCAATCCTACGCATACAGCGTCCTCGGGAAGGGCACGCTGAACTCCACCGAGTACATCAGGGTGGAGTACACGACCGTCGGCCTCGGGGAGAACGTCGTCGTCTGGTACAACTCGACCGGAGGGATCGGCGAGGTGGACGTCGTCGGGGTGAGGAACTACACGGGGAACGGAGCGGGCAACCTTCCATTCATCACGATCTACAGCAACGCCTTCGGGACTCTCGCGTCGATAGGGGACAACGCCACGCTTCTCTCGCTTCTCAGCAAGACGTCGGAGGGGCAGGTGAGCATGGGCCCCACGCAGCTTGACGTCTCGACCTACCAGCTCACAAGGCGGTCGTACCCCTTCTCCAGCCTGACGCTGGGGCTCGCCACGGTCCCCGGGACGAACGCGCAGCTGGCTACCTATCTGGACGAGAAGACGACCGACGGGTCGACGAGCATCCTCCAGGTCACGAGCCTGACCAGGTAGGAGTCCAGAACGTGATGATGGCGGCCGCCAGGTGACCTTGAACGCGACCAGCGGGGTAGTCTCTCGAAGAGCCCCTCTGGGCAATATTAAATAATCCAGCACCTGTGATTTTCCCGTTCGGCCATGGCAAAGAACATCTTCTCCGAGGTAGAGAAGCAGGCGGACGCCGGAGGGGCGGCGAGGGCCTCGTGGCGCGGGGTATTGGCCCTGAACATCCCCACCTTGGGCCTCGGGGCGGTGGAGTACCACCTGAGGGCGGCGAAGGCCCACGGCGACCTCAAGCCCGTGAGTTTCGTGAAGCTCGACAAGAAGACCGGGAAGGAGGTCGTCAGCAGGGAGGTCCCGAGGATGTATCGCTACAAGGAAGGCCCGGACGGGGAGCGCATCGACGTCGAGGAGATCTCCCCCGAGGACGTAAAGAAGAAGGTGAGATACGACGGCAAGTACATGGTCTCCGTAAGGACCGAGAAGAGGTATTTCCTGAAGCACGAGCTCGAGATGTCGGGCCACTGGGTCGAGGTGCCCGTCGACCGCCTGGTCGACAAGCAGGACGGCGAGGAGATAGAGCCCTTCGAGAGGACTACGCGCGTCGAGGTGGACAAGGACGGGTTCGTGCCCATCGAGCGGCTCGAGGAGTACAAGTTCAAGGAGGTCTACCAGCTCTCGCCCGACACGGACAAGCGGGTCAAGGAGACCGTCGGAAGGATCAAGCAGCTCGCGCGCTACCTGCTGGAGAAGCACACCGCGCTGGTCGCGTTCTTCTCGTGGGGGAGGGGCTACCAGTTCTACACCGCGGTCATCTACCCCTACGAGCGCAAGGACGGGAAGCTCTGGCTCCTCATGGGGATGAGCGAGGGGATCCTCAAGCTCGACACCGCATGGGCGCTGGAAAGCGAGGAGCAGGGCGAGGGCCTCCCGCCGGTGCCGCAGGCGAGGAAGAAGCCCAAGGTCACGATATCCAAGTAGCGTTGTCGAGGTGCTCCGATGAGTGACCTGCCGGACTACGTCGCCGAGCACTTCCAACACGCGGTCAAGCAGGACCTTGCGACGTGGCTGCTACACAACCCATTGCCCTGTCTGGTCGAGCCGAAGATAGACGGCATCAGGGTCTTCCTCTTCAAGAGCGGCGACAAGCTGGTCATCTCCAGCAAGCACGGCGCCATCTACACGCCGCAGTCGAGCCCAAAGGTCTTCTCCACCGTCTCCGAGTTCCTACACGCCCCGCACCAGATGATCCTCGACGGGGAGTACGTCGCGAGGAAGGCGGCGCTCTACATCTTCGACGTCCTCAACGTGGACGACAGGGACGTCCGGTCGCTCCCCTTGACCGAGAGGAAGAAGATTCTTCGGGAGATACTCAAGGGGACGGGCCTCGAGGTCCCCTACAGGCTCGCAAAGTCGAGGGAGGAGATCCTGGCCCTGAAGGAGCGCTTCGTCAAGGAGGGATACGAGGGGATCGTGGCGAAGAACCCCCAGTCAGCCCACGGGCAGCCGGGCTCGTGGCTGAAGGTGAAGAAGTACGACACGCTGGACGTCTTCGTGATCGACTATGAGAAGACCCAGGACATGGAGAGGACGGGCGTCCCGAGGTCGTGGTTCGTGGGCGTCTACGACGGAGGGCGCCGGGTCCCGCTCGGCAAGGTGGGGGCCTTTGTCGAGAAGGTCGACCCCCGCAAGGTCGTGAAGGGCGCGGTCGTCGAGGTGAGGTACCAGGAGGTGACCGAGGACATGAAGCTCCGCGGCGCGTTCATACTCAGGGTCAGGCACGACAAGGTCCCCGACGAGTGCCTCCTCTCCCAGCTCAAGTGAGTTGAGAAGGTGCCCTCCCTGAAGAAGGACCTCGACCCGAAGGTCGCCAGGAAGGTCGCGGCGGACTTTCTGAAGAAGACGGCGGACCTCTACGAGAGGTGCGAGCTCGGCGGGAGCCTGCGGAGGAAGGAGCCCGTCGTCCACGACATCGACTTCGCGGTGACCCCCAAGGGCGACGACTTTGGCGAATGGAGGGACGAGGTGAAGGAGCGCGTGGAGAGGATAGGGGGGACGGTGATCGCCTTCGGGGAGCAGATCTCGGACTTTTACTACAAGGGCGCCCAGGTCAACCTCTTCCTCTGCCCCGGGCCCGACTCCTGGGGGGTCACCCTGATGTGGGCGACGGGGCCGAAGGGGCACACCATAGGGATGACGATAAAGGCCAGGGACAAGGGGCTCCTCATCAACTCGAGGGGGATATGGACCCGGGACGAGCCTCCGAAGCTGGTGCCCGCGCGGACGGAGCAGGAGGTCGGCAAGATCCTGGACTGGAAATACAAGCCCCCTGAGACGCGGGGGAAGGACACGAAGAAGAGGCCGACCTTCTACTAGCCCGCGGACGGGCTACGACTAGGGTCGTTTCCCGAGCTCTTTCAGAGCGGCGTCGACGAAGCGCATCTCGACCCAATTCCTGACGGGGACGGAGGGCTTGGCCCGGACCTCTCCCGCTTTGACGAGGACCGCCACTGTGTCTTCGACCACCTCGGGGTCGAGCCTTCCGTTGACCGGCCAGTGCCCGCGAGTCTGCTCCCAGAGCTTCGTGATCGCCTCCCTGCCCACCTCGGGCCGCCTTTTTGCCGCGGCCGCGACCCACACTTCAGGGTGCTCGCTGAATTCCCTCGACGCCCTTACGAGGGCCTTGACAGCCGCGAGGACCGTCTGGGGCTCTGCCTCGACCAACTCCGCTCTCGCGACCACGACGAGGTACGCGATGCCGCCGCCCTCCGCGAGTTCCTTCCCGCTCGCTAGAATCTTGAAGGCGTTCCTCTTCCCCTCGAAGAGGGCCAGGGTCTGAGACGTAGTCCACGTGGCGTCTATTCCGCCGTCGATCACCTTGTTGACCCTCTCGATGGGAGTGCCGCCCTCGACCCAGCGCACGCCGGTCTCCGGGTCGATGCCATGCTTGCGGAGGAAGGGGACGAGAGCGAGGTGGTTCGTGGCCCCCTTTTGGGAGATGCCGATCCTCTTGCCCTTCAGCTGGTCGACGCTCGAGAGCGAGAGGGAGGACACGAGCATCACTCCCCCTCCGGGAGGACCGGGGCTGGTCGGCTGCGCCTTCAGCGGGTTCCCGTGGACGTTGCCCCACACCACCTTGAGCTTGGCGCCTCGCGCCACCTCCGCCACGACGGGGGAGATGTTCACCTGCGCCAGATCCGCGCCGCCCCCCTCTAGGGCCGCGAGCGCTTGGGGGCTCCCGTCGCACTCTACGAACTTGACGCTCAGGCCCTCCTTCGACATGAAGCCGAGGTCGGAGGCCAGCGCGGGGACGGAGCCCATGTTCAGCGTCATCGGCTTGACCCGGTCGGCGAACCTGATCGTCCGGGCTTTGAGGACCGTTTCGCTTAGGATCGCATCCTGACTAAGAAGGTCGCTCATATGCCCGAATCTCACATCCGATGGATTTAGGTCTTCCACCAAACCCTGAGGCCGTGCGAAGACCTTGCAGGCTCGACTCGGGAAAGGGCTGGACTAGAGCTCCCTCGACATCTCGACAGCGTCGCCCCCGTTCGGGTAGTATCTCTTGACGACCTTCCCCGTCTCCTCGAAGGAGAGCTTGCGGTAGAGGCGAATAGCCGCCTCGTTTTTGGCGTCGACTAGCAAGTGGATCCGGTCGCACCTCCCGGCAAGATGGTCTATCGCCGACCTCATCAGGAGCTCTCCGACGCCCTTCCCCCTGGACTCGGGCGACACGGCGACGGACTGGATCGACCCCTCGCGGCCCTGGGATGTCGCAATCACGTACCCCGCGACCGAGCCTTCCTTCGAGGCCACGATGAAGCCGTCACGCGCGCTCAGCAGGAAGTAGACGAAGTCTAGCCTGGTGTACGGGCGCTCTGGAAAGGATGCCTTCTCGATTTGACCGACCTTCGTCAGGTCCCGGAACTCGCAGGCCCGCAGCACATGGTCGCTCGGCGGCATCAGAGCTCGACCGACTGGCCGCGCAATGTAACGGTTTCCGCGGGCGCTAGCCTTCCTTGTAGATCTTGCGCCCGACCCAGAATATCCAGACCGAGGAGACGGCGACGAAGATTGCCGTCACTGTGGAATACCCGCCTAGGGGCGGGAGGCCCCTCACGATGTTCAGCGCCCCCACGAAGAAGCCCAGGTACGGGAGGCCCTTCCCGTACACGCCCTTCATGAGCGCCAGAGACACGAAGATTACGCCGACGCCGATGAAGGACGACGCGATGAGCGGGTTGTTCGTGGCGGTCACCGCCTCTGCGGCGATTGCAAGGGCCTGCTGGTCAACGACGTTCCCGGCCGCGGCGGTGTAGGCGTCGCTCAGCGTGATGAGGGCGGGGGCGGTGCTCGAGAGGAGCACGACGGTGAAGCCGACGACAAGGGTCCCCGCGCCGAGCATCGCGTAGCTCCTGTCCCACACCCTCGTCACCACGTAGATCCCCAGGGCGCCGACTATCGAGAGCGAGTTGGCGGCGGTGAAGAGGACGTAGGAGACGATGAAGAACGACCTATACTCGGCGATGTACTGGAGCAGGCTCTCGGTAGTGAAGCCGGGCGGCGGCAGGATGTATTGGGCCACGAAGGCCCAGACGAAGAGGACGCCCGCCAGCATGAGTGAGGCGCCCGCTATCCTGCGGAGGTTCTTGAGAGACCTGCCCGAGGTCCAGGCAGCCAGGTCCTGCGTCTGCTGCACACGGCGAAATGAAGTTGTTCGCTATTTAAACCGGGATTGGTGCCGCGCCGCGAGCTACCGCCCGTAGCCCTTCGCCCTGAAGAAGGTCCTCGCGGCGGCCGCCTCAGCCCTCTGGAAGCCCTCCACGTCCCCCCTCATCATTGCGTCCATGTGCTCCAGCATCAGCCTCCTCGAGACCGTCCGGTAGAACTCCCTGCAGACGGAGATGCCCCGGACGACCTCGGCGTCGCTCGCATACACGCCCCGCTCCTCGACCTCGTACCCATCCTCCCTCAGCTCGTCCACGAAGGCCGAGAAGGCGCTCCCCGGGTCCCTGATGGCGGCGACCTTCGCCTCCGAGATCGTGATCGTCTCGGGCTTGGACTTTCGGATGAACTCTAGGACGCGCGACACGGACTGCAGGACCCCAGGCCCCGGGTTGATTATCCGCGTGTAGCACTCCCTCTGCATCTCCTGCATGTAGTCGACGTCCACGTCGAGCAGCCACGACCCCGCCCTCCCCATGCGGCGGAGGAGGCCCTGCAGGGCCTTCGGGGGGCTGGGGTAGACCTCTATCCCCATCGTCCCGGCGAGGAAGTCGACCGCTGAGGCGATGGACTCCTCCTGGTCGGAGACCCTGAGAGACCGCGGGAGCTTCGACTCGACGTCCATGGCGTGCCTCGCCAGCATCGCCTCCGGCACGACCGCGATTACTTCTGGGGCGTCTCGCTTGGGCTTGAAGCGCTCTAGCGCGGAGAGGCCTCCCTTGATGTTGCGCAGGGCAGAGTGGGCGCCCGTCCGGGCCACTATGATCCGCAGCTCTTCGGGATAGATGCTGTCGTCGCCCCCGAGGGAGACGTCGAGGTGGGAGTCCATGCTGACGATCGCGTCGAACTTCTTTCCCAGCTCGGAAACGGTCTCCGGGACTTGCGAGTGGATGCTGTGGATTATTGCTCGCATCTTCGGCTGCGGACCTTTAGATCTTCGAGGTCTAAATCGCTATGGACGATATCATCTTGCCGTTGGTGTCGTCCGTGATGTTGATTTGCTGTGGGTGCCTAGCGAAGACGACGCGCCCCAGGGTCGTGATCAGGTCGGCGCCCTCCTTGCTGTCCAGCTTCACCGTGCTGCCGGACGCCACCATGGCCCTGAACTCCCCCGTCCGCTTCGGGACTCCTACGGTCTTGATGTATCTGATCGTCGCGCTGCTCGTGTAGAACTTGAGCCGCGCGTCCTGCCCCTTCTTCTCGTCGCTCATGAAATATTCAGCTGTTCACGACCGGGGGACTATAAAAGCTGGACCGCGCGCATCTCTCGTCGCGAGCGTCTTCAGCAGGTCAAGATACGGGGCCAATAACCCCTAGCGTCTGCAGCTTGATGTATGCCACGACGAAGGCAGGTAGTATCAGCAGGACCCATAGCGGAACTCTCCACCTCTCCAGGTCTACCGGCTTGAAGTAGACGAGCACCAACGCGCAGACGCTCAACGCAACCGCGGTGTTGGTTTCAAGGAAGAGCCTGTCAGCGGAGTATGACCCGCTGGCCACGTCAATCAAGGTGTTCCTGACCAAGATGGCGTCTAGGCCCAGGAAGAGGATGAGAATCAGGGCTCTTGCGAGGCGACGAAGTCCCGCTCCGAGACCTTCGCGCCTGTTTTGATAGGACCTGATCGCAATTCCCCAGAACGACCTTATCACGCTGAGACGAGTCGCAAATCCCCATATTAGGCGGCTGGTGCAACCCTCTATAGTCTTAATAGGCGCCGTTACACCTTGACCCTGAAGGTCTTATCGCGTAGTAAACAACGGCTATCTCTGGAAGGCGGACGAGCATCTGAATCACATCGCAAAAATCAGGTATGCGCACGGCGAAGAGCTTACCGACCTGCCCGGCGTGACCGGGATTGGGATGGGGAAGGACCACATCATCGTGTACGTGTCGACCGACGAGGTCGAGGTCCCCGCGATGCTGGAAGACGTCCAAGTAATCAAGGTTCGCAGACGCTAGATCGGCTAACCTGCCCTCAGCATCATTCAGGGAATTATCCGAGTAGATAGTCGGCCAGGCCGTCGGGGTCTATGATATTGACCTCGCTGAGCGCATCCTCCAGATTGTCGAGGCGTATCGCGATCTCCTTCGTCAGAGACTTCCCGGAAGCGTCCTTGTACGTGAGCAGCGTCTTGTCACGGTCCTTCGGCGACTCCTCGATGGAGACGTACTCCAACCCCTTTGCCTTGAACGAGTCCCTGATACCCCTCACGAGCGACATGGTCGCATGCCCACCGGTCGGGACGTGCCGCGCTGCCCCTTTTAACCCTCGCCCCGCGGTTTCGCGGGAGGCCCTAGGCCTTCGCCCGTCTCAACGGCCCGAGCGGCGCCTAGCGGACGAGATCGAGGCCACGGTGATCCACAGGGAGAAGGGCTCTTCGCTGCCGTGGTCCTTGCCTTTCTCTTCTACGATGAGCGTCTTCAGCTCCTTTGACGCCCCGTTGCAGACCTTGCACCCGCCGCGGGCGCTCCCGTATATCATGTGGTCCGCGACGTAGTGGTGGACCGTCTCGGTCGAGCGGGACAGCATCTTGGCGAGGCTGAGGAAGCTCATGTGCTGCAGGTCGCCTGAGACGCCCTTGTGCATCATCACCGCGAAGTAGTGCTCGTCGTAGGGCGTCTTCACCGACTTGTTGACGATCTCCCGGAGGACCTGTCTGGCTATGAGCGCGCCCGTCACGCTGTTGACCACGTCGGGGGGCATCATTATCTTGATTCCCAAGGTTGTCTCTTGCAAGTCCGTCCACGATAGTTCTCCTTTTGCGATGTTCGGGAAAGAGGGAGGACGGTTTCTTATGGAATCGGGAAGGACGCGCGTAGACAATATAAATATGGCCGAAACCGCAATATTTCGGCTTGTTCTCGACCAAACCGAGATATTTCCCAAGGAACGTGGGCGTCTCCTCCCCGCCCGGTGAGAACGTCCAGGAGTTCCTGGTGGTCTGGAATCACGAGCTCGGCTCCCTGGCGAAGATACTCCAGGTCTTCTCGACGCACAAGGCCAAGGTCATCGTGACGCACTCCCAGCTGGACGAGGCCACGGGCACGGTCGTCGCCACGTGCTACTGCGACATGACCAGGGCCGACCTGACCGTCGAGGGCATCCGGAAGGAGATCAAGGGGCTGGGCTTCGTGCAGCAAGTCGACTCCGCTAGCGCCAACCAGTCCCTCTTCGACAAGTTCCTCTTCCCCGTCACGGTGTGGGGGAGGGACAGGGTCATCATAATAAGGCTCGACCCTCTGCTAAACATCGAGAGGAGGCTGGCGGAGGAGCTCGGCTCGGCGGGAAGCGCGATCATGTTCAGGGAAGGCGAGAGCTACGCGACGGAGACGCTTGTCCAGTACAGGAAAGCCCTGGGGAACGTCTCGGCCCAGGTGCTCCTCGAGAACGTGGTCGACGGCCTGCGCGCGACCGGTTGGGGGCTGTTCGAGTTCAAGGAGTCGAAAGACGGCTACGACGTGACCGTCCACGAGGCCCCGAGGTTCCAGGGCAAGACCGAACCGAGCAGGTTCCTGTGCGGGATAATCGCTGGGATACTGGAGTCCGTGCTGTCGGTAAGGATGAAGATCGTCGAGTCGACGGTCGACCCCAAGAGCGGCATGGTGTCCGTGAAGCTGTCGAAGACCCCGGAAAAGCCTGGCGCCTAGGTCAAGAGCGGACTCAAAACTAATATTCTGGTGCGGCCCTCCGGCGTGCGATGTCGATAACGGCTCAGGCGGCCCAGGCGAAGGAGAAGGCCAAGGCGCCCATCCCGAACTGGGAGATTACGGTGAACTACGTCGAGACCTGCAACTGCGACTTCGGGTGCCCCTGCAACTTCAGCGGGTTTCCGACCTACGGCTTCTGCAGGGCCATGGTCTTGTACAACATAGTAAAGGGCCACTACGGCAGCGTCTCTCTCGACGGCGTCCAGGCCGTCTACGTCGCGTCGTGGCCGAAGGCAATCCACGAGGGCGAGGGGACCTCGCAGATCTACATAGGGGAGCGCGCGGACAGCAAGCAGAGGGAGGCGGTCGCGGCGATCATCGGAGGGAAGGCGAAGGGCAACGGCCCCTTTGCGGTCTTCGCGGGGACGATAAAGTACGCCCTCGAGCCGCGGATCGGCGACCTCAAGGTCAGGATCGACGGCAAGAACAGCAGCTTCTCAGTCCCCGGCGTCCTCGACGTCAAGGTAGAGCCCTTCAAGAACCCCGTCACGGGAGCGGAGTCCGAGACCGAGATCCACATCCCCAACGGCTTCATCTGGGAGACCGCAAAGGCCTGCAAGTCAAAGGTCATGAGGATAGTCAGCCCGAACATCACGTTCGACGACTCAGGACAGAACGCGTTCTTCTGCCAGACCCTGACGTTCAAGGGTCCCTGAGCAGCTCAGAGGCCGGCAGACAACAGGCCCAGGACGCCGGGAAACACCAGCGCCGCCAGGCCCAGGAGGACCAGGGCCGCCGCTATCCCCCTGGTGAACCAGACCGCGCCGTGCATTACGACCTTCTCCAGCGCAATCACGACCGAAAGGACTGCCATGAACGGGATGCTCATCAGGGCGACCGCGAACATCACGAGCATGTAGGCCCAGCAGCAGCCGACGCAATACTCGCCGTGGGAGAGCCCCGTCCTGAAGCTGCCGAGCAGGCCCCTGTGCGAGTGCTGACTGAAGAACCCCATCGGCGAGACGCAATGCATCAGGAAGCTCGACTTGCGAGGAACGAGCTGATACGCCCCAGCCAGGACGAGTATGGCGCCCGGGGCCACGTATCCAAGGACGGCGAGGCCAGGGAAGGCTGAAGAGGCGCCGACCGCGAAGAAGACGGCGAAGTACACCGCCAGGCCCAGCCCAGCGTAGACGGCGAGGTACCCGGCGAGGAAGAGCGGGGTGCCGACCACCCTGGCGAGGCGCGGGTTCGGCTCCACTTTTGTGGAGAACCTGTTGTAGAAGGCGACTATGGGGATCATGGCGGGGAACATCATGGCCGCCATGCCGACCACCCAGATGAGCTCGAAGAGGCCGACGGCCGAGAGCGAGGCAGACGAGACCAGGGCGGCCACCCCCATCATGCCCCCCGAACCCATCGTCATTAGCGGCATCACATATATGACGGCGGCCCAGCATGCAACGGACACAGTCATCAGCCCCGCGGCGACGCCGAGTGTCAGCCTGTCCCTCGAGAGGACGGGCGGAGCCGGACCAGGCGTCGACACCAAAAGTCTTCCCGACCTATAGCCTGGAGGAGGTTCCTAATTAGCGGATGGCCCGGCCTTGAGCGCCGGCCAGTGCCTAGAGCGGCCTTGCGTAATCCTTGGTCGCGATGTCGTAGGTCTTCCCGTAGGTTCTTGTCTCGCCCTTCGCCAGGATGGTGACCGTGATCCTTCCCTCAAGGAGGCTGATGAGCTCGTAGACCGCGCCGCACTTCGGGCACGGGAACTTCTTGCCTACCTCCTTCTCGAAGTTGTTGAGAGCTATCTTGGTCGTGAAGTTGCTGGAGCACTCCGCGCACACCAGTTTGGCGTCCTGTCCGGACCCAGTAGCCTTCTTAGGCTTCGCTGACTTTGGTTTCTTGCTAGGCAATCGTGACGCTCGGGTGGAGCCTTGTGCCGCGTATTTATTGATATTCTGCGAAATCGAGGAGGCCCTGGCCGCCCCGGGCGGCTAGGCCAAGAAGTTCGCCAGCGCGTTCGCCTGGTCGAGGAGGCTCTGCCCCTGGGCTATCAGCGACTGGGCCTGGTTCTCGTTCGTGTGTTGTCCGCCCCCGTTTGCCATGGACTGCAGGAGCGCGTTCATCTGGGACGCGATTGTATTGCGCTGCGTGTTCATGGAAGCGAGCTGCGCCTCCAGGGAGGCGTAGGTCGCGTCCCCTGGGGTGTTGCTCGCGAGCGCGTGCGTCGAGACTGTGAGGGTGCTGAGGGCGAACTGCCCGGTCGGGGCGTTGATCTGGTCATACATCTGGGCGAGGCTATTGAACTCGCTCAGCTGGTTGGGGTCGTGGAGCCCCCACGGAAGGCCGCTGTCAGAGAGCGCTTGGGCGATTACGTGCCCGTCGTAGGCGTAGTCGTCCTTGAGCCCCACCAGCGCCATCATGGTCGGCCTGATGTCGGTGTGGTCAGACCAGGTGACCGTGTCGAGGCCGTTGTTGGCGACGCCTGGGCCTACCATCCCCAGCCACGTCGTGGTTATCACCGGCTGCACGTCGCCGTGGTTCCAGGCGAACCCGGTGTCCAGGCAGACGTTTTGGCCCGGAGGGCAGTAATACGACGCGGTCTCAAGGTAGTAGTCGGGGTTGCCAAAGTCGATGAGGGTGGGCGTCCGCGCCGGGTCCGCCGTGACCATGTGGAGGATGTTCAGCTCGACCGGGTTGGCCATGAACTGCGAGATCTGGTCGGTGGCGCCGCTGATCGGGTTGACCGCGGTCAGGCCGGCGACACCCTGTTCAAAGGTCCTCGTCACCGTGTCGGTGGGGCCCGGGTTGCCCTTGATGTAGAGGGCGGGCGCAGAGTCGAAGTGGACGCTGAAGGGCGTCGTTATCCCCGCCTCCGTCGAGAGGAGGCCAGGCATGTAGGCGTCTACTTCGCCTATCTGGCTGTAGGTGCAGGGGACGTTGACCCCGTCGCAGTTCGAGGGGGTGGGGAGCCCGCCCACGAAGTGGTCGTTCTCGTCGGCCGTGATCACGAAGAGCGTGTTCCTCGATGTGATGCCGTCGTGTTGGAGCCGGGCGAAGAAGGTCGCGAAGGCCTGGTTGTAAGCCGCGAGCTGCGCCACGTACCCAGCGTCGCCTGGGCCGAAGGCGTTGCCGGTGGCGTGGTCGTCGTGGGCGTCGGAGATGTAGGCGTACGTCACCGGGACTCCGTGCTCCTGCATCGCGGCCACGTATGAAAGGGTCTGCGCCGCCGTTATTCCGCCGAAGCCTGGGAAGCCGTCGTTTCCGTTTCCGTCGGTGATGACGTTCCCGAAGAGGTCGGTCATCGGCTGGCCGTTGTTGATCACCGGCGCCACGTACTTGTTGCCGAAGAGCCCGTTGTAGCCCGCGTATCCTCCCGGCTCGTTGGGAAGCAGGTCGGCGACTCCTCCGTTTGCCGTCGAGCAGACCGAGCTGCCTGCGGCGCAGTGGACCGAGATGCCTTCAAAGTCTGCGACCGCCATGTTGAAGTTCGCCGCAGCCTCAGCGGCCTGAGGCGAGTTGGCGCCGTAGACCGTGTTCACGTCCGACCCGACGTTCTCCAGCTCCAGGTCGGCCGTCGCGACGGCGCCGACGTTGCATCCTGCCCGGGTGAAGGGCACCCACGGGGCGGGCGCGTTCTGGCCGACGGCCGAGAGCAAGTTGTAATTGGAATCGGTCCCGCCCACCTTGTCAGTCCAGTAGGTGAACGAGGAGGCGAAGCTCACCGTCCCGCTCGGGTTGAAGTAGCCGTAGCTGTTGGAGACGGCCTCCCCCAGGTTGTTGGGGTAGACCCCGGTCAGCGAGGTGAGTATGTCGTCCGCGGTGTGGGAGATGAGCGGCGTGTGGTGGTTCGTCATGAGGATGCCGTTCTGCTCCATGAAGTTCAGGAGGGCGGGCATCTGCTCGAGGTCGGAGGGGACGTTCGGGTTGTCGCGCGTGAAGTGAACGTTGTCGAACTGGATGTAGATCACGTGCTGGATGTTGCTGTCTCCCGAGCCCAGCTGGCAGCCGTTTCCATAGTGGCCGCCGCCACCGTAGTTCGCGATCGCTGCAGGGACCGCCAAGGCCCCGCTGATGAACGAGAGAGAAAGCAGTGCGGCGATCACAAACGCGCTAAAACCGATCTTGGTCCTACCCGGCGAACTCATTGCAAAGGCTGATTCTTCTCAAATCGAATTTACGCCTAATCGAAATCGTCTCCGTCGCTCCCTTCCCACGACGACGCGCGCGGAGGGGCTATTGGGCGACCTTGAATTATTGGGTCGACAAAGCCCAAGGTAAGCGGATTGTGCGCTAGGCGACTCTCAGATACCTACTTAGTAGTGCGTTACTACTGCCTTTATTAGGCCCAAAGCTGTTATGGTTGGTATGACAAACATCTCAGGCTTGGTCAAGGGCCTGCATCACATTAGCCTCGTAACATCCGATCAGGAGCTGAACCGGCGCTTCTACACGGAGGTCCTCGGGCTCAGGCGGGTAAAGTACACGGTGAACCAGGACGACCCGTTCCACCGCCACCTCTTCTACGCGGACGAGAAGGGGACGACGGGCACGGCGATAACCTTCTTCGAGTGGCCCGAGCTCCCCCGGGGCTACGTCGGGCTCGGCTCGCCGCACCACCTCTCCTACTCCGTGAAGGGCGTCGACTCCCTCCCCAAGTGGGCCGCTTGGCTCAGGGCAAACGGAGTGAGCGTCGCGGGGCCTTTCCCGCGGGACGACAGGCTCTCCCTCTACCTCAGGGACCCCGACGGGGTGCTCGTCGAAATCACCGCGAAGAACCCGGACCGCGTGACGGCGGACTACCTCGGCAAGCTCGAAGGCTCCGACGTGAAGGAAGTGACTCGGGACATGAGGCTCATCAAGTTCGACCACGCGTCCCCGCTCTCGAGCGACTCCCACGTCACGCACAAGTTCCTGGAGAAGCTGGTGGGCCTCGAGGGCTACTCGGAGCGAGCCAACCCCGACCAGGAGGGCTCTTCGCTGGCCGAAGTGGGGAGCCGGGACAACCCCGGCTTCCTGAAGTATCTTACGTGGCCCGGCGCAAAGACGGGCATGGTAGGGAAGGGGAACATCCACCACATCGCGGTGGCAGTGGAGGAGGACGAGGACCAGCTGAGGATCAAGAGGAGCCTCGACGACGCGGGCATCCAGAACTCTGGGGTGATAGACCGCTTCTGGTTCAAGTCGCTATACTTCAGGGACCCGGACTACAACCTGCTCGAAATCGCCACGAAGAAGCCGGGCTATGCCGTCGACGAGCCCGCGGAGAAGCTAGGGACGTCCTTGGTGCTCCCCCAGTGGCTCGAGGGTTCCCGTAGGAAGATAGAGGCGGCGCTCAGGGAGACGGACAGCAAGGGGACGCGGACGTGGCCGCCGAAGTACGAGCCGGTCCCCTCGCCCCCGGAGAGCCTTCTTGTGAGGCGGCAGCAAGTTGCGTGACCTCGGCTTCGTCCACAAGTTCGTCCCGTCCACGGGCGGGTCGCAACTCACCCTGCTCCTTCTCCACGGCACGGGGGGCAGCGAAAGCGACCTAGTCCACCTCGGGCACGAGCTCTCGCCGGGAGCCGCGCTGCTGAGCCCTCGGGGCAAGGTCCTGGAGAACGGGATGCCCCGCTTCTTTAGGAGGTTGGGCGAGGGGATATTCGACCTCAACGACCTCGCCGACCAGACGCACAACCTGGCGGTCTTCACGCGAGAGGCCTCGAAGGCCTACAGGTTCGCCCTAGGGAAGGTGGTCGCGGTGGGGTACTCCAACGGCGCTAACATCGCCGGGAGCACGCTCATCTTGCATCCCGAGACGCTTGCGGGGGCCGTCCTTATCCGCCCGATGGTCCCCTTCGTGCCTGACACGATGCCCCAGCTCTCGCGCAAGCCAATCCTAATCCTCGCGGGGACGCGCGACAGCATCGTCCCGAAGGAAGAGACCGAGAGGCTCGCTGGGCTCCTGAAGCGGGCTGGCGCCGACTTGACTCTCAACTGGGCCGACGCGACGCACGGGATAACCGGAGACGAAGTGCGGGTGGGGAAAGAGTGGCTGGCCGCCAAGTTCGCCGGGTGAAGGATCTCCTCAGCTCTCCATTCCGTCGAGGAACCACCTCGCCAGCGTGACGTCGTTGGAGTTCCCCTTCTTTTCCACGTGCACGATGCCCCTCTCGGCCAGGGTCGCGACGACCCTGTGGGTCTTCAGCCTGGAGAGGCCAGCCTCCTGCGTGATGAACTTCTGGACGTAGCTCCCGCCGTGGACCTTGAGGACGCCGACCACCTTCCTCTCGTCGGGCTTCAGCGTCCGCATCACCATCGCGGTCGCCTCCTTCCCCGCAGGCTCGGAGCTCGTGTAGTAGTTCTTCATCTCGGGCAGGACGAGGAAGTAGATCACACCCACCACGCTGGCGAGGATTGTGCTGAGGAAAAGGAGGGTGGATAGGGGGATGACGAACGGGATTCCCGACGGGAACCCCTGCGAGACTATCTGGTAGAGGACGCTCGTGGGTGATACCCCCGGGGCGAAGGCAAGCGCAAGGAGATAGAGCGAGATTGCGAGCCCGAGGACCGCTGCCAGCAGGAGTATGAGAAGGACCTTGAGCTTATCCAACTCGGGTTCTCGCGCTCTTCCCCTGCGTGGCGTTTCCCTTTGTCCTTTCCATCGGGGGGCGCAAGAGCCGGGCTAGGCGGTCGCCACCGAGGGCTTCCATCTCAGGGCCATGACGCCCCCGACCATTCCGAGGATCGCCCCGACGATGAACCCGCCGAAGCCGAAGAAGCTCAGGACAGAGAAGACCAGGATCAGCACCCCCCAGACCGAGCGCTGACTTGGGTTTGTGCGCAGCAGGACTCCGGACATCAGGACGATGACGCCTGAGACTAGGCCGAACGTTCCCACGACCGCCGTTATGCCGGAGAGGAAGGTGGGGATCGTCCCGGGCTGGAACGGGAAACTCCCGTTGAAGAAGCGGTTGGTCCCGTTGAAGTAGTGGGTTGTCCCGTTGATGACGATCGCGGTGGTCGTGCCGTTGGTGGACGTCAAGAAATGGACGTTGTTCGCAATGTAGCTGCTCATCGCCGGCAGGACAAAGACCGAGATGGTCAGGACGAGGAGACCGCTCACTATCATGAGGATCCCTCCGGCTATAGCCAGCGTAGAGGCCGTGCCCGGATATTGGACCGTTTGTTGCGCCGTCATCTTATCACTGTCAGAGCATAGGACGGGTCGGGGTAAATCGGTTGCCTGAAACGAAACTGATACGGTCGCCGCTGGGGGCGAAACGACCTCGAAACGGACGACGGTCGTCGGATGGGCACTGAAGTATCCAGCCGCCATGTGAAGGACCGATGTTCTGGAGGAGGCGAAACGCTCACGAGCTTAAATCGGCGCCACCCCGGACGAAGCATCTCAAAACAATGAAGTTCTGTCCAAAGTGCGGCAAGCGCCTGAGGCTCCTCACGGGGAGGTCTCGCGGCCAGGCGATCTGCCCCAACTGCGGGACCCGCGTGGCCGACGCCGGACAGGCCGACGCGCCCGTGGAGACGGCGAAGGCCGCTCTGGCGCTGTCGTTCCCCTACGGCGCGATGAGGCCGTACCAGAAGGACGTCCTCGACCAGATAGAGTCGGCGCTGGGCTCCGGGAAGAAGTTCATCATCCTCGAGGCGCCCGTGGGGTTCGGCAAGTCGGCGGTCGCGGCCGCGCTCTGCCGCCACCTCAGGTCGGCCTACGTCCTCACCTCGACCAAGCAGCTCCAGGAGCAGTACTCCGCCGACTTTGGGTTCACCACCGTGATGGGCAAGTCGAACTTCACCTGCCTGGTCCCCACCAGCTCTGGGCGGCTGGTCGCGTGCAGCAAGGGGAGGTGCGAGGCGGACTGGAGCCTCTCAGACTGCCCGCACTACCTCTCCTTCGACCAGTACGAGGACCACCTCAAGGGGTCGTGCGACAAGGAGTCCAAGTGCGAGAAGGTCCTGAGGAGGGAGGGCCAGGGGAAGCTCTGCACCTACTACAAGCAAAAGTGGGACTCGTTCAGGCAGAAGATCACCGTCGGCAACTACGCGTTCTTCTTCAGCGAGCTCAGGTTCACCGAGGACGTCAGGAAGAGGAAGCTCCTCGTCTGCGACGAGGCCCACGACCTGGAGAGGCAGCTCGTCGGCTCCGCCGCGTTCACGCTGAGGACGTCCACGATACGCCAGTATCAGGTCCCCGGCGGACCCGAGTTCGCCGTCCCCTACGAGGTGGGGATGGACAACAACGCGGTGGACTGGCTCCGGGCTCTTGGCGACGCCAAGGACACCCTGCAGGGGTTCTATGACGCCCACGACGGCGACCTGACGATGCAGGACAAGCTCATCTCCTGCAGGGGGATGCTCGAGTCGCTAGAGGGGTTCATCGACGCGCTGAAGGACGACCAGGAGAACTGGGTCGTAAGCGGCGTGAAGAAGACGACCACCATCGACGCCTACGGGGGAGGCTCTTCTCTGGTCGACGAGGTCGTCTTCCAGCCGCTCGACGTCGCGGCGTTCACCTCGCAGCTCTTCGGCACCGCCGAGACGGTGCTCCTCATGTCGGCGACGGTCTTCTCGGAGGAGCTCCTCTGCAGGACGCTCGGGATCCCGCAGGACAAGGCGCAGTTCGTCAGGGTGGCCGAGTCCTCCTTCCCCGTCGAGAACAGGAGGATCTACGCCATGGACGTCGCCCAGCTGAGCAGGGCCACCATGGACGCCTCGCTGGAGGGCATCGCCAAGGCGGTGGACGAGATAATGGACAGGCACCCGGACGAGAGGGGGGTCGTCCACACGACCTCCTACTACCAAGCGAACTACATCATCGCGCACGTCTCAGAGCGCAACAGGGCGAGGCTGGTCTCCACTGAGGGGAGCACGGCCAGGTCGGAGCTGCTCCACGCCCACGGCGCGACGGGCGCCTCGGTGCTCATCTCCCCGAGCCTATACCAGGGCGTCGACCTGAAGGACGACCTCGCGAGGTTCCAGGTCATAGTGAAGGTCCCGTACTCCGACCTCTCGGACAGGAGGACGCAGGTCAAGATGCAGAGGGAGAGGGGATGGTATGACTGGCAAACTGCCTTGCGCCTAGTCCAGACCTACGGAAGAAGCGTGAGGAGTGAGACAGACCACGCGGCCACCTACGTCCTCGACTCGAACTTCCCGGGCTTCGTCAAAGCGCACAAGGAGCTCTTCCCGGCGTATTTCCTCGAAGCTCTTTCAGAGTGATCTTCTGTCCAGGTTAGGCCTCAATCATCGGGAGTTGCGGCTCCCTTACGTCCTTGAGCACGACCGAGATGGCGGTCGCCTTCACGCCTTCGATGCTCCTGATCTTCTCCTTGAGGATCTGCCTGAATTCTTCGCTGTCCCTAGCGGAGATGAGCGCCACGATGTCGAACTCTCCCGTGACCTCGAAGAGCCCCTCCAGGTTGTCGAGCTTGCTGAGCGCGCGCTCGACCGCGTCGAGCCCTGACGTCTCCGCGAAAATCTGCACGAGTGCCGTGAATCGAGCCAATTTGACCTCTCCCCAATCCCCTCTCAAACCACGATATTGGGGAGCCGCCTGCAGAACCTTTCATCCTTGTGTAAAGGCGTATTGACTTCCAGCATTATGAGTCCGGCACGCGATTACGCTATGATAACTGAACATGAGCAAGGTAGAGACCCAGGTCGACGACGCGAAGAAGCTTGCGCTGAGGTGCAAGACCCTCGAGCTGCAGCTGAGGCAGTCGGTGTCCAAGAAGGAGCACCACGAGATAACCTCCAAGCTCGAAAAACAGATCGACTCTCTTGAGAGGGATCTGGACCGGGCGAGGGTCGAGACGCAGAAGACGATAGCAATCAACAAGCAGATCGCCGGCGTGGAGGGCCTCATCGAGTCCCTCATCAAGACGGCCAACGGGCACGGCAAGACCCTCGACTCCATCGAGGACGAAGCCTCGACGAGGGGCAAGGCGCTGAACGCCCAGGGCAAAGTGCTCGACGCGCTGGCCACGAAGATCTCCCAGGGGACTGTCCCCTCCAACGTCCACCTTCAGGCCCTCTCAAAGATCAGGGACCTGGAAGAGGACAAGCGCGGCATGGTCAGGAGGTTCGACTACAACTCCCTCGAGGCGCGGTTCGCAGAGCTTTCGCGCCAGGTGGGCACGATGGTCCCCGCCTCAGACCTCGCCTCCCTCAAGGAGAGGTTCGACGATGCGACGAGGCAGATGGCGAGCATGGTCCCCGCGTCGGACTACGCGGCCGTGAAGCAGAAGGTCGAGGAGCTCGAGGGCGCCATCTCTTCGATGGTGCCCCGGGAGCAGCTGGTCTCGAGCGAAAGCAGGGTCAGCGAGCTCGAGGCGAGGCTCGCGGAGCACGTCCCGCAGACCGTGTACGACGAGCTGGTCTCCAGGGTAGTCTCCCTGGCCGAAGCGGTGACGGGAGGGGCCATCCAGCCCGAGGAGGCTAGGACGGAGTCCCAACCCGAAGCCGCCGCACCGGAGCCCGCCCCCCAGGTGGTCGCAGAACCTCAAGCCGAGGTCATTGAAGCCGTCGCGGCAGAACCCGCGGCTCAGACAATCGAAGAACCACAGCCCACAGTCGAAGTCACTGCGCCTGAGCCCGTCGCCCAGGTCGCGGCCGAGGCGGTGGCGACAAGCGACATCGCCGCACCAGAGGCACCCGCGCCAGTCACGGAGACTGACATTGCCCCCGAACCCATAGCCGCGGCGGCAGAAACGCCGGTAGAAACCCCCGCCGAGACGGTAGCGACCGTGGTCGCGGCCGAGCAGCCGATCCCGGAGGCTGTTGAGCCCATCGCCCAGCCAGACGCGCCCGCGCCCTCTGCGCCGGTGGCGGAGGAAACTCCCGTCCCGGAGATCCGCGAGGTGGCCTCCCAGCTAGCAGAGATTAGCTCGCAGTCACAGGAAGCGAAAGGGCCTGACGCCGCGATTGGCGAGGCGCCAAAGGAGGAACCTGTAGCGCCCTCGGTGGCGAAGGACGTCGCCGAGCCCGCGGTCGAGCAGGCGACTCCCGCGATAGCGGTCGCGGCGAGCGGCGAAGCAGAGACGGCCGCCTAGCCGGCGCCTCTTAGGCCGTCTGCCAAGTCCCTAGTTCAAGCGCGCGATGCAACACCCCGGCGAGAATGCGCGCCGGGAAAAAAATATATCAGACGGCAGCCATACGAAGCATGAAGGGCGAAGTGCGTTGAGCATCGTCTACCCTGTAGGCCTGCCCGGCGGGTTCAAAGGCAGCCGTATCTGCAAAAAGTGCGGGGCAAAGGTGGTGGGGACGGACCCGACAAACCTGAGCCTGAACTACGCGGCGCACATGAGGCTCCACGAACCGCGCTAGGACCCGCGGCGTTTCTCTATTTCACGCGGCCTCGCTGGCCAACAGGAAATGAGTGAGTTAGATGTTTCACGAATTTCGAACCAATCTGGAAATACGCTATAATAGGTTCGCCCTCTTTTTCGGGGACAATGAGGACCAAGTTTCTGGCGGCTGTTAGCGTCGGTCTGTTCCTGCTCACGGCTTTCTCTTCCGTCGGCGCGGCAAGCGCTGCGGTGCACGGCTCGGTCTATACGATAGACAACGAGGCGGCCAACTCGGTATTGCAGTTCCAGGCCGCTCCGAACGGCGTGCTGGTGCTGACGGGGACCTTCTCGACCCGGGGCAGCGGGACGGGATCGGCGCTTGCAAGCCAGGGCGCCTTGGCGCTGACCGAGAACGGGCGCTGGCTCGTCACGGTGGACGCGGGAAGCAACGAATTGACGGTCTTCCATGTCGAAGGCGACGGGAACCTCGCATTTGCGAGCAAGGTCAGCTCACACGGGGCGACTCCCATAAGCGTCACAATCAACGACGATACTGTATACGTGCTCAACGCGGGGACCTCCACGGTTGCCGGCAACATCGCCGGCTTCGCTCTCGGCCACGGCGGCCAGCTGACCTACATCTCCGGGTCGAGCCAGCCCCTCGGCGGCGCGCCCGGCTCGTCTCCAGAGCAGATCGGCTTCGACCACCGCGGAAGCGTCCTGGTGGTCTCCGAGAAGGGGGCCAACCTGATCGACACATACACCGTCGGCAGGGACGGGGTAGCCAGCGGACCGACCACGATAGCCTCGAACTCGGCTGGTCCTTACGGCTTTGCCTTCACATCGCACGACTCCCTCGTCATGAGTGAGGCAGCGGCGGGCAGCCTCTCCTCATACGCGGTGTCTGGCGACGGGAGCCTCACCTTGATCAGCGGCTCGGTGGCCGACTTCGGGGCAGCGCCATGCTGGGTCGCCGTCTCCCACGACGGGAAGTACGCCTATACGAGCAACGCCCACGGAGGGACAATCTCAAGCTATACGGTCTCCCACGGCGGGTCGCTGACCCTCCTCAAGTCCGTCGCGGCCGTGACGTCCATACCGACCCTCGACCTGGCCTTCAGCGGCAACAACCAGTTCCTGTACGCGTTGAACGGCGGCCAGATAACGACCTTCCAGACCCACCCCGACGGCAGCATCGCCCAAGTTTCAGTCGTGGGCGGGCTCCCAGCTTCAGCCACAGGACTGGTAGTGGGCTAAGCCCCGGAGGGTCTAGCCTTTGACCTTCACGCGAGTCCGTTGAGAGCCGACAGAGAGGTCTTCTGCCGACCCTCTTCGTCGAAGTTCGATGGCTGGAGCCACGTCTCAAATGCCTCCTTGCGCTTCGGCCATTCCGCGTCGATCATCGAGAACCATGCGGTATCCCTGCTGTGCCCCTTGACGACCATGTGTTGCCGGAAGATCCCCTCGAAGGTGAACCCGAACCGGAGGGCCGCCCTCCTGGAAGCCGCGTTCAGCGCGTTGCATTTCCACTCGAGCCGTCTGTAGCCCAGCGCCTCGAAGGCGTTGCGCGCAATGAGATAGATCGCCTCTGTCGCCCCGGCGGTGCGCCTCAGCGCCGGAGAGAACATGACGTTGCCGACCTCGATCACCCTGTGCGCCGGCTCGATCCGCATGTAGCTCGCCCAGCCGACCGCCTTTCCCGAGCGCCTCTCCACGATGGCGAAACACATGGGATCGTCCGGCTCGGCCAGCCGCTGAAGATATGCGTCGAATTCCTTGCGGTCGGCGAAGGGGCCTTTCAAGAGATACGTCCACAGGTGTTCCTTGTCCGGGCCGCACGTGAGTTGGAAGAGGGACTCTCCATGGGATTTGGGGTCGAGCGGCACGAGGTCGACGAGGCGGCCGTGAAGGACGACCCTCCCAGGGCGCCTCGCGGAAATCGGGTCGGTGATCGGACCGATTGGCAGGTCTGGAGAATCCGTCATTGCTCGTGCCCGGCCTCGTTGGAGGGTCTCACCAAGCATCAATGCTTTATCCGTTGTCTTTCGTCAGATTCCTTGCCTTCTGTCAGGTCCGCAAAGGGACACGGCAGGGGGGAAGAGGCTTTAGAAGCCGCTGCCTTCGATGTCAAGCCCAGACTTGAAGGGGGGTTCTTGAAGGCCTTCCGCGCCAGCTCGGAGCCGCCGACACCTTCGGCTGCCGGCCCCGTCCAAGAGGGCGTCACTAGAGGTCGGGCCGCCGTAGCGGCCGTCGTCATCGTCGTCCTCGTGGTCGGTGGGATCGGGTACTTCGTGTTCACCGACTCGGCCGCGAGACCCCCCGACGTCCTTGCGAACGGCGGATTCGAGACGGGCAGCCTCCAGGGCTGGCAGACAGTCCCTCCCTACCTCCCGACGGTGGAGTCGTCGATAGTTGCGAAGGGGTCCTCCTACGCCGCACGATTCCAGACGCCCACCAACGACGCCAACGTCTCGAGCCCGTGCCTCACGGTCGGGGTCGGCTGCAGCCTCCTGAACACGTCCACGATATACCAGAACGTCTACAACCTCACCGTCTCCGAGAGCACCGGCTTCTCGCTCGCCGTGTACCCGGCGTTCCAGTATCCATCCGCGTTCCAGGTGGCGCTGGAGTTCGGCCTGTCGCCGTCGGCGGCAGGGCAGACGGGCTACAGCGACGTCCTGGTCTACTATCTGGTGCTCGCCTCTCCCCAGCAGTGTTCGACCTACAGCAGCGACCTGCTAAGGTCCCGTCCGCTGGGGACCTCCGCCTCGACGCACTGCCTGTCCGCCCAGCAGGGCGGCTGGACCCTCTTCGGCAGAGACATGGCGTCAGATCTGCCGTCTGGGATCAGTCCCTCACAGCTGGACGGCTCGATGCTGACCCTGAGCGTCTCCTTCGCGGGCGCAAGCGCTACCGACGAGGCATACGTCGGGTCCCTGTACCTTGGTTGAAAGGCGGGCGCCGGCGGAGGCGCAATGAACCTGTGCATGGCGACAACTTTCTTAGTTTGCTTCGCACCTACCCTAGAGATGACGCAAGATTTCGAGACCTTGGTGTATGAAGCACAACTCCAGCCCTTTTCAGGGTGGGATTTCTCGTATCTGGCTGGGCGCTACCTGGAGGAGAGGCCCTCGTGGGACTACCGCTCGCTAGTTCTCGAGAGGATGAAGGGTGTGAAATCGATGCTGGACTTGGGAACAGGGGGAGGTGAATTCTTGTCGTCGCTGCAACCGCTGCCAAAGGAAACCTTCGCTACGGAGGCGTATCCGCCGAACGTCCCGATAGCGACGGGCCGCCTCGAACCTTTGGGCATCAGGCTTCTCCAAGCCAGTTCTGACGACGGCCTGCCCTTTGAGGACCGCTTCTTCGAACTGGTCATCGACCGTCACGAGTCATTCGATGCCGCGGAGGTCTTCAGGATATTGAAACCTGGTGGTCGGTTCGTAACTCAGCAGGTGGGGCCTCAGAACAACAGGGAGATCAGCGATCTGTTTCAAGTCAGTAGCCCATATCGCTGGACGCTCGAGATCGGGCTGGCCGAACTCGAAGATGCGGGGTTTAGCATCATTCAGGCGAAGGACGAGCTCCACAGGGCAGCCTTCTCAGACGTGGGCGCCCTGGTCTATTACTTGAAGGCCATCCCGTGGGAGGTGCCGGGCTTCTCGGCAGAGAGAAACGACGCCCAGCTGAGGAGCGCCCACACACTGACCCGAAAGAACGGGAGGTTCGAGGTCACTAACCATCGTTGCCTCATCGAGGCGGCAAAGCCGAAACAATGATGCCCGGCGGAGGCGGCGCTGGGACCAGCTGTCAGGCGTGCCTTGCCCCTCTGAACTGCAGGACGAACATGGCCAGAGCGACCGCGTACACCAGGCTGCAAGCCGCGAACGTGACCCCAAATCCGTAGCTCATCGAGATGGCCCCTCCCAAGAGGCTCCCCGCCGCCGCCCCGAGCCCTGCGAACGCGCCGTAGAGCCCGACCCGCCCTGACCGGGCCAGCTCCAAGAACATGCACGTGCTCGCCACGTCGAAGAGCGCCCAGACGCCCCCCATCACGGCGAGCACGGCGAAGGCCGCCGTGAACCCGGCCTGCCCGCCAACCACGAGGAGGGCAGGTATCATGAGCATCCTCAGCGCTGCGGCCAGGAGCAGGCTCCGCCTCGCCCTCTCGGCGATCCCTCCCACGAGCAGGTACCCCAGGGTGTTCCCTAGGTCGTTGGCGAAGAAGAGGAGGAAGACGCTCGAGGCGGAGTAGAACCTGAGGAAGTAGACCGGGAGGGGCGAGAACAGGGCCGCACCGCCGAGCGAGAAGCAGAACACCCCGACCATGAAGAACCCCAGGGTCGGCTTGAAGATCCGCCTGATGCTGCCGGCGGTGGTGTATCTGGCGTAGGCGTGGGCGTTCGCCACCAGGACCGAGGCGCTGACGAGCGTGCTGGCGAAGCGCTCGACGCCCACCAGCCTTCTCTCTATGATCAGGGCGGGGTCGCGGACCCAGACGGCCGCGATCAGCGCGGAGGCGAAGAAGAGCGCCCCGCACAGGACGAACTGCGTCCCCAGCCCCAGGACCGCGCTCGACGCGAACCCGATGCCAAGCCCGATGGTCTCGCCCGTGCCCTCCACGAATTGGAGGCGAGCAAACCCGCTCCGCCAGGTCGTGTGGCTCTCCGACTCGGCCATCAGTATCTGACGCGACGGCATGCTCGCCGCGTACGCCACCGACTTCACGATGGCGAGGACGAAGAGCTCGGGGACGCTGTGCGCCGTCGGGATGAGGAGGAGGACGACGCCGGTCGCGATGAAGGAGAGGATGAGGAAGGGCCTGAACCTCCGGACCCTGTCGGTCGCCCACCCCCAGAACATCATCGAGGGCACGAGGACCAGGGACGTCAATCCGGCGAGGAGGCCCACCTGGAAGACGTCGCCCTTGAGGCTCGTCGCCAGAAAGAGGACGACAAGCAGGTTCGAGAGGCCGACCGCCACCCCCTGCGGGACGAGGCTGAGCATCCACTGTCTGGCGTCCAAGTTCTTCAGACGCGGAAACGGGCGCCGTAAGTATCCGCGCCGTCAAGATTCATTGCTTGTGTTGTGAAGAATGTTGCCGAAGGCCTTGTTCTTGACGACGTCTTCTGCTCGAATCGTCCAAAAGGATGACGTTTATTCGCGGTCTACCGTGGTCTTCAAGACTTCGACGCGTTGCCGATGTACACCAGTCCATCATGGCTCAACTTGTGTGAAATGCCCGGCGGAGGCGCATAGGTCCCCACAAGCGCCCAGTCGGTCGCCCGACGAATACAGCTCGCAAGGTCAATCATCCGTCGCCCTGGCCTCACGGGGTAGTGACGCCTACGGAAGATTCTTCCGTGAACCTTATTTGCCACCGCCATACAAAGACCGCTGTCATGAAGAGGATGCTCCCTCTGTTGGTCGCCGTCTCCATGCTTCTGCTTGCGCTGCCACAGCCGATATCCGCGGTCAGCCAGACGGGCGCGTTGCGTCCCTTCGTCCCTTCCCTTCCGGCCGGGACTGCTGAAGGGCTCGCGATCAGCGGAGGCCTCTTCTACGTCAGCTCCATCGGTTTCACTGCGGCCGACGGAAGCATCTACGTTTACAACCAGGCGGGCGCCCTCGTAAAGACGTACACCATCCCAGGCCTTCCGATAGTCGGGCAGGAGGTCGTCAGTGGCAACACGCTCTTCGTGGTGGCCTGTTCCGCTACCCTCTCGGGTGGGGCGGTGGTCGCGATAGACCTGAACACGGGCGTCGTAAACCCAGCGTTCTCACTCGTTCCCACCGGGTGCCCCAACGGGCTGACGATGGGCGACCGCGGCAACCTGTTCGTCGCCGACTTCGCCGGTTCGATTTACAAGGTCACCCCGAGCGGCGCTCTGTCTCTGTTTGCGAGCGGAGGTCCCCTGACGCCGGGGAACTTGATGGGGTTCATAATCGGTCCGAATGACATCACGTACAACGGGGGCCAACGCGCGCTCTACACCACGAACACAGGGCAGAACACGGTGGTGAAGATTCAGATAGACCGCAGCGGAAAAGCGGGTGCGATCAGCGTCTTCTCAACGGCTGTCCCCGGCGGGGATGGAGTGGTCTTCGACAAGGCCAACCTCATTGTGACCTCTCCTTTCACTAATGCGCTCTACCTAGTCGCCCCAGACGGTTCTGCCAGTCCGCTGGTCCTCGACAGCACGACCACGAGCTTGGCAGGCCCAACTAGCTCCGTTTTCCTCGGGAGCGACCTCTACATAACAGGCATGGGCCCGACGACTGGCACTGGAAACGTGGAGGTCGTCACTCTGTCCTCCCCGCCTCTGACTTTCGCTGACCTCCACCCGGGAGCCAATCTCCAATTCGCAGACCTTCAGGGCCAGGACCTTCAAGGTTTTGACCTAGCAGGCGCCAACCTCCAGCACGCGGCACTCACGGGCTCCACGCTCTCCGGCGCCAACCTGGATGGCGCGAACCTCCAGAACGCTAACCTCGCGGGAGCCAACCTACAGGGTGCAACCCTCCAAGGCGCCAACCTCCAGAACGCGGCCCTGTCGGGCTCAACGCTCTCCGGCGCCAACCTCGATGGCGCGAACCTCCAATACGCAGACCTGTCTGTCGCGATCCTCACCGGCACTAGCACGACGAGCACCAATTTCGACTCAGCGAACATGCAGCACGCCAACCTCGCCGGCGCGGTGTGTGGAACCCCCAACTTCATCACGGCGTCGGGCGCGAACCTCCAACACGCGCAATTTGTTCCCGCCAGCTGCACCCCGCCGCTGTAGGCAAACACGCGCTTCCACGTCCTGATGGGGAATCCTATCCAGCGGCTGATTGATTCGCCTCATCCAGTTCACCGGTAACGCCGCAGCTTGCCCTGGTTCCTCGTCCCGCCCTCGGCGCCGAGGCGCCCGTGATGTTCGTTGTGGCCGTGCTCGCGTTCAGGCGCATCAGGGTGTGAGCCTGCAAACATGAAATTCACCAAGCATGAAACGGAGAAGTTTGGCCTGCTCCGGACCTTCGGCTTCACGCTTATCCAGGATCAGGTAACAGGCGCAATCACGGCGCCAGACAAGAGAGAGAACAGAGGCTCGCAGAGCATCTCAACGAAGGTCTTAGATGGCAAGTTCGCGCTTAGAGTGGTTCATGAGGAGCGCAAAGGCATTATAGTTGTGATAACCTTCTATCCCGTGAAGAGAAAGGACCATGGCCTATAAGTTGAAGTACGATTCAGATGCCGATGTGCTGCTAGTACTTCTGAAGGAGAAGGGGAAGTTATCTCATGCAGAGGAGGTTGGCGACGTGGTCATGCACGTGGACTCGAAGGGGAAGCCTCTTTTCTTCGAGGTCCTCAACGCTAGCAAGGTCGTTCCAATGATGGTCCAGGCGAAGGCCAAGGGCGAAGCACAAGTCATAACCTCCTGAACAAGCTGCTCGAGTCTCTCTGCAATCCTGGCGTGGCCGATTCCTCTAGCGAGGCAAGCAGCCCGTCCACTACCTACAGCTCAGCGCGTGAATGAAATGCCCCGGCGGAGGCGCGACGAGCCCTATGCGCGGCGAAGCCCTACTTTCTCAATCTTGGGAACGGATTATAGTTCGCAGATTCCGCTATCCGCATCATTTGACACAGAGGACGCGGAAGGATTGGGCGAGTCGCGTCTATGAAGAGAACGCCGGCATCCATCAATCGATTCTTGAGGCGGGGCTGAAGGCAGCGCCAGCGGAGGTCGCAGGAATTGTGAAGCTCTTCAAGAGTCACGGCGTCCCTAATGGAGGCAACATCCTCGACGTCGCTTGCGGAATAGGAAGACATTCGGTCTACCTGGGGAAAGCCGGCTACAGAGTCACCGGCGTAGACCCGTCATCCACATTCCTCTCCCGCGCGAGAGAGCTGGCGAAAGAGGAGGGAGTCTCTCAGAACGTGCGATTCATGCGTGGCAGATTCTCAACTCTAAGCGAAGTTCTGGCGAAGCGAAGGCAAGGAAAGTTCGACGCAATCTTATTGATGGATTATTCGATCGGCGTGACAGGACGCGACGAAGACAATCTGCTTCTCCTCAAGGACCTGTCAGATGTGGCAGCGAAGGATGCCTTGCTTATCGTGGAGATATTCGACAGAGAATACTCAGTGAAAAATTACGGCCCGACCTTGACTGAGGAGTTCCCCGACAACTTGGTTCGTATCTGGAAGAGAATCTCGAGGCCCGGAAGCCGAGTCCTTGAGGCCAATTGGGGCTTCTACAGGAAGCAGGCGAATCAGAGCTTGGAGCATCTCTTCTCGGCGAGCGTGCGCACCCGGCACTACTCCGTGACTGAGCTTCGATTCTTGGCGAAGAAGGCTGGGTGGAAATACGTGACCTGCTACGGAAGCTTAGAGGACTTGCATAGATTCACGAGAAAAGATTTCCGGGCCTTCCTGAGTCTCAAGCGCTGACTACGCGCAGCCCTCTACGGCGGAGGCGCAATGAACCCTTATGCGCGGCACTCATCTTTCGCTTCGCGCCTGTTCTACTAGTTAGGTTCAAAAGATTCCGCGTCTTTCCACTTCGAAGACAATGAGAAGGCAGGCCCTAATTGTCCTTGCGTTGATCACCACGGCGACACTGATTCTGGGCATCTTGACAGTTACAGAAGGCACTCAATCGCAGACAAGCAGTTCTAGTCCGGCCGGGACGGCCTCGACCTCCACCGATCAAATCCAAGGATTTCCCAGGGCCTCGAATGGAGGCTGGACGATGAACTACACCGGCTCGAACCCCTATCCAGACGGTTGCGGCCAACTATTGACGTCGAGATTCTATCAGGGGTACGAACTGGAGGTATTCTCGTCCTCAGAAGCTGTCACCACGGGAGGCCTTGCCTGTGTCACGGCGGCCCTCGAATACGTGAACGGGACCATCGTCAACTGGGGAAACTCGAGCGACATCACCATCAGCTACCGTGTCACTGATTCGTCCGGCAACGTCGTTAACTCAGTCCCGAGCTCCTTCACAGACGCTCCTACTTACAGCCCCTCATATGCGAAACAACGTACGCAGTTCGCCGTTTCAGGAATCTGGGACACAAGCATCCCCACTCCTCCGGGAACGGCGGTCCTGGCGCCCGGGGGCTACGCGATAATAGCCTCCACGACGTTTCCAGGTCTAGCAGGCACGCCGGCAACGGCGACCACCTCGGTCGGGTTCACCATTCTTCCCCCTCTCACGACGACCACCGCCTCCTGCAACGCTCCCGGAGTCTTCTGCGGGCCCGGCTTCGCAATCTCGAACGCATCGCTAATCTCGGCATCGACTTTGGGTGGAAACTACAGTCTCCTCAACTTCACCGTCCACGGAACCTACCACGACTTGAAGATCACATCGCTCAGCATCTGGCTGGCCAACGCGAATCCTAGCGAGCCGAACGGAGCCAACGGCGCTCACCTCGTCAGCAAGGTCTACCCTAGTTGGGGCGGGACGGATGGAAGCGCATATTCGTTCGATGTCCCAACGACGGGCTTCCACGCGGTCAAGGGAGCACAATGCGAACTCTGGATCGACGCCTACTTCGGGTTAGGTGGTGGTTTCGAGGGCGACAACTGGGCTGCGCAAAACATGACCATAGCCTAGACAGGGAAGAATTCGAATCCCGGCGGAGGCGCAATGAACCCTTATGCATGGCGAAGCTCACATTTTTGAGAGGTAGCGCGAGCTCTATCGTTCGGACAAAACCATTTATCAAGCAGTGCAGGTCAAAACATGATGAAGAGAAGGCCAAAGGCGGCGATACTCATCGTGGCTCTGGTCTTCATCGGCTTCTCCCTGGTACTTCTTCCAGTTCCCTTCTATGGTACCTCGACATATCCTGCTTGCATGCGCCACGTCCCGCCCAACGCCCTATTTCCCTGTGACACGAATCTGACGGGATACGGTTCTGTCACCTACGATTTGGTTGGATATGGTGGGTTCGCGGGGCCCTACACCCACATCGACCAATATCATGTATTCTTCTGAGAACATGCGATGGAACCCCCGGCGGAGGCGCAACTAGCCCTCAGGCATTGGACTCCCGAAGAGGTCTTGGCCAGCATCACCACGGGCTACCGACGGAGCAGTCTTCGGGCAGGGCCGCGCTCGTGCCGTTCGGTAACGCAGCGTAAGAAAAGGTCACGTATTCGCCGCCGTAGACGCCCTGTGGGGTCACGGCAGACCCGTCTGGAAGGCCCTCGCCACAGGGCCAGACAATGCTGGTATTGGGCCACAGGAAGGGCATACCGGACTGCCCCGCGCTTGTCTGCGGAGTCGCTATCGCCCCTGAGGGCAGAGGGATCGTCATGTTCACCACGGTGTTGTTCTCGACGCCCACCACCATGTCGTTCGAGAACATGGTGTCCCCGGCATTGATGTAGTAGAAGGGGCCCGTCACGTTCGTAATCGAGACCCGGCCGGAGGCGTCCGTTACATACTCGACCAGGTGACACGGAGCAAAGGTCGTCGTGGTCCCGTTCGATACCACGGTTCCGTTGCCCTCCACTACCGCCCCATTCGGCACCTCATGAACGCATTCGGCCAGAGTGGGGCCGTCCGGGGTAGTGACCACATCGTTCGGCGACGGAGTTGGGCCGGCGTACACTGGCATGCCGGCTATTGGGGCCATCGTCGAGGCGTTCACGACCTGTATGAAGATCGTCTCGCCGGTCTGCGCGCTGGAGGTCGTGATTGTGGTATTCGTGCCACTCCCTGCCACGCCTACAGACATCCCCTCGTAGGCCGCGACCGCGACCACTGACACAATGACCACGGCCAGTAACGCCACCATCTTTCCGACCCCTCTTCTCTGGTGCGTTCGCGAACCGAAAGCCAACAACAGTACCGATTTTCAGAAGAGGCCTCTCAGATATTAAGACTGTTGAGGAATGCTCCAGGCTAGAAAATTCCACCGAGCATCATGGAGTTCGGGCGGTGGCGCAATGAACACATGTGCGGCGACAAACCTTTTTCCTGAATTTCCCGGCCGATGTTCTGATTGCCAGGTTCTCATTCGGACAAATGTATTAACGAGAGCGAAACTGTTTCGTCTTACGGCGAAGATGACCAACCCTGCTCGTCCCTCATCCGGCCGCGTCGCGACGGGCATCATAATCATCCTCCTCCTAGTCGCGGGAGCCCTTTACGCCTACTCGTTTGAAACTCAGCGAACTCCTCAGAGTCAATCAATTTCGTCCGCTTCGCCCTCGTCGCTCTTTCCTGGTAGCAGTGTTTCTTCGAACTCGTCGACCACCACCTCATCTGGAACTGCGAAGACGATTACCGTCGGGTTTCAACAGGCCGGAGACGCCATCACGGAGTTTCCCTTGCACCCCTGCAACTGCTCTGTCGAACCTCTTCGAGGGGCGGTCTTTCCTACTCTGCAGGATCTCGTCGACAGTTCGGTCGTCTGGCTCGGGAATGTCACCTCCAGAACCACGATCTCCGTCGATGGTGTCCCTTTCACCACCTACAACATCACAAATATCGAGACCTTGGCTCATGCTGGGATAGCGAACTACAGTGCATCCGGTCAGGTTGCGGAGATGGCATGGGTGGGCGGAACTGTCAACGGCACAACGATGAACGCGGTTGGCTATCCGACGTTGGAGGTAGGTGCCCTCTACGTCCTCTTCTTTGGTCCCTATTCGTTCAATCCATCAGCACTTGCCTATTCCTATGGAGCGCCTGGCTTCGGAGACTATTGGCTCCAGTTTGATGGCGGCTCTGCTGCCTCGACGACGGGAGGGCCCCAAGGGCTGTTCTACGTCCAGGATGGGAAGGTCTACTCGCTCGACAATCTGTATCCCCAGGACGACTCATGGCTTCCTGTCAAGGCGGAAGGGGTGCCCTTGTCCGAATTCGTCGCTGAAGTGCAGTCTGCCTCCGAGTCTATAACTATGGCATCCAGCGCGTCGTCCAGCAGGCTGCCTGGCTGCGCTCAGTCACAGCAGTCGCCGAGATACGGCTGGAACTTCACGCTCTCACCCGGCG
>Ga0209517_10000887_pt1 | contig 48617 bp, 42 predicted proteins | sample PeaSoiMetSII2010_FD_187695 | JGI IMG/M metagenome (GOLD analysis project Ga0209517, IMG submission 187695) | Peat soil microbial communities from Weissenstadt, Germany - SII-2010 (SPAdes) (version 2) | ecosystem: Environmental > Terrestrial > Soil > Wetlands > Peat | place: Germany...
AACGTCAAGTCCGATGTAGTACATATCGTCTCTGAGGAGCCTCCGAGGTAGTTCTCTGAATCAGCTTCAATGCTGAGTTCAGCTTTTCGCAACACCTCGTGCTCCTCCTAGACTTTGCATTCAAACAATACGTACAGCCGCTTTGACCGGAAGTACCGAGAATCGAAATAAGCAATGCCATTTTTAACTTGATTTCTCTCAAATGCGCAAGTTATCCTGCCTGCCACCGCAGGTAAGTGTAGGACTTCCCCTCGGGTAAGGCTCGCCGGCTTCATGGAAGGAAGATACGTGCGTACCCTCGTGGCTCCTGACTTGCAGCGAAAGCAGAAGTGCGTCCCTGGCGCGCGACCTGGTTGGTTGCTCTGCGCCCTGCTGCTCGCGGTTGTTGCTGGCGTGGCGGCGCATGGACAGGGTGTTCCGACAATTACGTCTATTGTTCCGTCGAATGTGACGGCCGGCGGCTCGGGATTCACACTCACCGTAAACGGCACGGGATTCTTCGCCGGGTCAGTAGTGCAAGTGAATGGAGCGGGCCGGACTACTGCATTCGTGAGCGCGACGCGAATTACCGCGGCGATTCTGGCGACGGACATTGCGACCCAGGGCACGGATGAAATCACCGTCTTCAATCCTTCGTTGGCTCTGCCCGGAGGAACATCGGCGCCATTTCCGCTGACGGTGACCCCGGCGGCCGGGCCGCCACCGGTGCTGACCAGCGCGGCTCCCGGCCTCGCGGTGCAAGGAGCAGGCCGATTGCAGCTCACGCTGCAGGGTGCAAACTTCATGTCGGGCGCCATGGTGGTCATCTCGCCGAAGCTTGCGAGCCTGGCCAACTCCAACGGCCGCACCCAAGCGGCAGACATTGCAGTGTTGACCGTGAATCGGATTTCCACCACGCTGATGACCGCAACCGTCAGCCTGAGCCCCGGCGCAACTGTGGGGTTGCGCGCGATCGACGTGCTGAACGCCGACGGAACTTCCACGGCAACTCCGATTGGCCCGGCCGCCGCGGGCAGCGGTACGACGCAGCCATTGCAGGTCAGTTCGTCCACATCCATCGGCGCGCCGGTGTCGGTGCTCAATCTTGCATTGCTTCACCCGCGTGACGGCACAGTGGTTTCTCTTGGGGGCGAGCTCTATGCAGAGGCGGTGCTGTCGGGCGCGGGAACGGGCACGATCATCGGCCAATGGCTCTGGGATAACCGGGTTGTCGAGCAATTTGCCGTGAACCTGGTTGCCGGGCAAAGTGTCACCGTCAGGACCAAGCAGCCGCTGCCCACATGGTTCCTGGGCGGACACACCGTGCAGTTACATATGCAGCAGCCGAGCCAGATTGCGACGCGGCCAGTAACGGTCGTCGTCAATCCTGCCGGATGGAACCTTGAAGAACTCCTCGCGCCGGTCTATGGGGCCGCATCCACCGATTCAGAGCCTCCTGCTTTGGTATGGGCGCCGGTTCCGGGGGCGGTGCGCTACCAGGTCGGATTCTCGACGCAACCATATTTCTCGTCCATCTCTGATTGGCATAACGCTGACGACAACCACTGGCAGGTTCCCGCTGAAGTTTGGCGCCAGCAACCTGAGGGCAATCTTTACTGGACGGTTCGCGCCGTGGACAGCGCCGGAGCGACGCGCAAACCGCTGCCGATGCGGCCCATCGCGCACCTGGCCCAAGGCGCCCTGGCCCCGGTGAGCGCCGTTTTGACGCAATCGGCCGCCGGACACATGTCGCTTGATTGGAACCCTGCGAACCCTGGAGCATTCTATCTGGTCACCTTGAGCAACGACGCTGAGGGCAACAGGGTTCTGCGGCGCTATCTGACAGACAAGGGAACGCTCAATCTGCATGCGGTGGGAGGCCTAATCATTCCAGGTCAAACGTACTTCTGGCGCGTGGATGTGTATTCGCATTGGGGCGATTTTCTGTTTTCGGGGCCGGAACAACGATTTGTCGCGCCGCGCGTTCCCGGACCTCCGTCGGCGCGGATGAGGCAACCAACCAGAAGCCTGAATGTCGAATTGGTCTCACTGACCACGCTGCGCAGGCACGGATACTTCGATCTCTCCTCGCAGATCACCAAAGAAGCGCCGACGCCGAATAGCTCCGTGAGCCAGAACGAGCCTGCGATCAGCGTTCAATTCCAGGCGCCAGTGAATCCCGCGGACGTGAGCCTGGCGATGGACGACATCGACATTACATCGCTTGCGCAAGTGACCCAAACGCAGGTGGCATATACGCCGCAACTTCCGCTTTCGAACGGCGAGCACGACGTAAGCCTGACGGTGGGCAACGAGGGATCGGGGTGGAAGTTCACGGTGTCTGCGCCGACTGCGGCACCTGCAACGCCGAGCCCCACGCCTTTCCAGCCGGGCACCGATGCTGAAGCAGCGCCGACGCCGAGTTCGTCTTCCGCGCTTGGAGCTTCGTTCACACGCGTGCCCGCACCCGCGAAGCCCGCAGCACCAAAGCAGAAATTCGGCGGCGAAATCGATATGCAAATCGGTTCTACGACGCAATGGGCTTCGGGCTCCAATCCGCCGGATTCGAACGATCTGACGCTCTCGGATCGCATGATTTTCCAAGGCAGCCCGTGGCAGCCGGCGGTGAACGGAAGCGGATTGCTCGACTCGGTGCTGAACCCCGCGGCACTGCGCACCAGCATGGGCCGCGTGAATGATTACGTCGCACAGTTCGAGCGCAAGGGTGAACATTGGGGCGTGGGCGTGCGCTTCGGCATCGTTTCGCCGGTTCTGTACACCGACGCGCAGTTTGTTACTGCTGCAACGCCGCGCCAGGGAGTGGAAGCCACGCTGACCACGCCGGGCGGGAAGCTTGGCTTCTATACCAATACCAACGACGAGGCGCTGGGCGGTGGCGCGGGAATCTCGTTTCATCAGCGACTGTTGGGCGCAAGTTGGCAGGCGCCGTTCCCGAAGTGGACGGAGTTCCGCCTGATGTGGCTCAGCGCGCGCGACATTGGCGCACCGACCATCGTGGAGTATGACTCGGAAGGCAATCCGATTGTCGTGCCCAATTCGGTTGCGCAGGCTTCGCGCGGGGATGTCTACAGCGGTCTGCTGACGTTCCATCTCCCCAAAAACTGGCAATGGCAATCGGAATACGCGTGGAGCTACCATGATGCGAATCTCTCCGATCCCACAGTGAAGACGCTCTTCGGCCGCGCGTGGAGGACTGGCCTCTCCGGGTCCGCAGGCAAGGTCGCGCTCAGCGCGGATTTCCGCGACCTCAGCGCAAATTTCGGCAACCCCGCCAATCCCAGCCTGACGCAGTCGAGCAATCCAGATCTGCGCGGCTTGGATGCTTCGGCAAGCGCGCCCACAAAGGCCGGGACATTTGCTGTCACCTATAGCTTTCTGCAAAACAACGTGCAGTCAGTCACAGCCGTCGAACTCGACCTGAACACGGCGACGGAAACCTGGTCAAAGCCGCTCGGCGCGAAGACCAACCTCAGCGTCAGCTCGACGCAATCGATCACCAAGACAGGCAATGTTCCGTTGGCGTTGCAGGGCCAGCCGCCCTCGCAAAACGGAAGCGCCGACCAGCGGGACATTTCCGGCAACATCACGGTGAGCCGCCAGGTGGGCATGGTCTCGCTCAATGCGGGCGGCACGCGCGACTGGCTCAGAAACAACATTCAGCCCAGTGCCGGAGCGATCACTTCGTCGATTTCCGCCGGCGCGAATCTGGTTACGAAGGGCTTTTTCCAGTGCAATACACAAGTCAACTTCAGTTGGGTTGCTGCAGATCCCATTGCGATTGGCGACACGCGCAACATCAGCGTGTATGTCGAACCCGCCATGGTCTGGAAAAGTCCAGGATTGCAAATTTCTCCGCTTTTGAGCGTGGTGCAGGCCGAGTCGCAGCTGGCGAGCGGCACATTTACCAGCAACACACTTAGCGGCCAGTACGGTGGGCGGCTGGCATGGACGCTTCCTGGCTGGCTGAAGACAAGCACGCTTTCCGCGCAGGGCAGTTACAACCAGAATCACGACAACGTGAACCACATCGACACGGCCACAACGCAGCTTGTGGCTATCTGGACTTTCGCGTGGGGACATAAGAAGACTTTCTGAGAAAATGCATGCGGACGGCGCGAGCCAACACGAGTTTGAAACGGGAGCCAAGCACCGGGCCGTGCTCCACGTCGGTGGCTCGATTGCTGCTTGCCGCCTTTGCGATCTCGCTTGCAACTCGCGCAGCGGGGCAAGCCGCCCCACATGGCAATCCTTCACTCACGTCGTACAGCCCTACACAGGGAACGCAGGGAACGACCGTCACGCTCACGTTTACGGGATCGAACTTTACTCCGCGGCTGCTCAAGCTGCTCTTCACACCTTCGCAGGGATTGACCGTCAGCAGCATTTCGGCGGTCTCGGCAACGCAGATTGTCGCCCAGGTGCAGATCGCCTCCGCCGCCGCTATTGGCAGCTACCGAGTCGACATCGAGGACGCGGATCACGATCTAATCGCGGGGATTCCATTCAAAGTGGTCGCGGCAGCGCAGCAACCGTCGGCGTGCCCTAATGGCGCCTTTGCGGCGGCCTGCGGAGCGCCTGCGCCCACGATCAAAGAAATGTCGCCGCTATCGGGCAAGCAGGGAACGACGGTTGTGCTTACGCTCTCCGGGGCCAACTTTATAGCGAATGAGAGTCTGCAGCTTATCCCCTCGACGGGGTTGACCATAGGGCACAGCAACTTGGTGAATGCGAATCAAGTTCAGACGCAGATCACGATTGCCGCGAATGCGCCGCTGGGCCCGCGCGCAGTGACGCTGCTGGCCGGCAACTACCGCACGCCAGCGCCGAATACCTTTACCGTCACTCCGGGCTTGCCAAATCCGCAAGCCGCTCCCATGCGGATTCTTCGGCTGGTTCCCAGCCAGATCACGGCGGGCGCGCAGAACGTTGACATCGCTATTGAAGGGACCAACTTCGTTCCCGGGATTGAAGCAACCTTCAGCGTGGGCGCGGGAGTTCCCGCTGCGGTTTTTGCCGCGGGGCCGGCGCGGTACGTGAACAGCACCGAGATTCACGTGACGGTGAGCGCGCTGGCAACGGCCCTGCCTGGCGGCCGCGACATTACGCTCGAAACGCCAGAACACCAGCAAGTCACGGGCCAGCGCATGCTCGACGTGATTGCGCAGACGGTTACCCAGGGACCTCCACCGTCGCTCAAGATTACGCCCATCACCCTGCAGAACTTTCCTCCGGGCAAGATTGTCCTTGACACGCCGCAGTGGGGCGATCAGTGGGAAGGGGAGATCGAAGAGCACTACGGCGTTCCGGTGCTCGATGACGATGCGAAGTTCCAATGGCACGAGCAGAATCCGGGGCTTGCCGATTACTACGTGCTGAATATCTACGCGAAAAACGGCACGACCCTGCTCGGTTCAAAGCGCCTGAACGGAGTGGAGATTCCGTTCTTCGGCGGAGCGCTGAAGATGGTTCCGAATTACTTCCGACCCGACGCGGCGTTTCTGGCGCAGGTGCTGGAGAACGTCCCACCGGTCAAACTCCTCCCGCTGAAGCCCGGTTCCGACAGTACACCGGCAGTTAGGGTGATCAACGGCGTGAAACTCTTTGGGCCTCCTGCGCCGTCGAGTTCCAGCCCGCAACTGGCTGAGGGCGATCTGCAATGGGAAGTGGTTGGGTATCACACGTACAACACCAACGGCGTAGCGCCGCAAGCGGCCAATCCGCCGACGAAATCGGGCAGCACGCAATCGACCGCGCAGAACTATATGGTGAACAGCCAGAATCTGGCTACGCAAGCGAACCAGCAGCCGACCCAGCCGCAAACGACCGATATCGAAGTGGAAGTTTCGGATCGCTGGCCGCTCGACCGGCCCGCCGCTCCCACGGGAATGAGCTGCCCATTAGGCGGGGTTGGCACCGGATTGCAAGCAGTGGACATCGATGCGAGCGGAAACGATCCGAACAGCTATGTCGGTGATCGGTTCGCGGTCACCGGCAAATTCGATCTGACGAATTCACCGTATGCGTCGCATCCCAATTTGATTGATACGCCAGGTTCGAAGTGCGCCAATTGTCTCTTCGGCCAGGTCGGGCAAGTGGCGATGGATAACGTCTTCGTGGATTGGGGCGACGGAACAATCGAATCGCTTTCTCCGGCGCCCACCGACCCGAACATGACGAACTGGAGTCGCGACGAGGGCCTGACGCTGCCGGCGCCGAACACCACGTCGGGTTCAAAGCTGCAAGCCGAGGGAGTGTACTTCCATCCTTACAACAATCCCGGGAAATACATCATCCGCGTGTTTCAGCTCTCTGAAGCCGATGCGCAACACATTAACGCGTCGCTGCTGTCGGCAAGCGTAGATGGGCCCGCCAATTCGCCATTCCTGCAGGTGGCTACGCTGGGCAAGCTTGTGATGCCTGGCGGAGGGGCCACGCAACAAAACTCGGTGGGCAGCGCATTCCAGTCGGTTCTGTCACAAGGAGCGATGCCGGTCGCACTGAAGGGCGGCTCACCTCAGGGATCAGGCAGCAACGCGCCGGCAGGCCCCGATCTTTCCGCGATTGCATCGCGCGCGTACATGGTTTTCTGCGCGAACAAGACGCTCACCTATCCAGAAGATCTGGCCGCCGATGGGCCGTTGCACTTGAAATCGATCGCTGACCCGGATTATCCCGGCCACGACAACGGTCCATCCAAGCTGCCCGTTCACCTGGCTCCGGGCGCGATGAGCAATCTGGGGAATCAGGCTGCGCCTGGGCCTGCGACGCCGGCGCCTACGCACATGCCCACTCTTGAAGCGAAGCCGGCGCAGGCGCCTGCTTCGGGACAGCCCAAGTTGACCCTTGAGCCGATACGTGCCGGCGGCGGCAACGTGACCGCCGATGCCACATGCAGTACCTGCGACGACGTCGCGGTGGCGCAGTCGCAAATTGGCTACTATGGGCGCGGCGAAGTCCAAGTGACGTGGCACGTCGATGGCGCAACCATGCAGCAGACATTTGCGCTGGGCCCGTCAACGCAGCGGAAGCTTATCGCTCATCCGCAACCGATCGAGGTAGGTGGGAGGCTGGCAATCGTGACCGAGCCGCCGATCATCGTTTCACAGAGTAAGCCGTTCGATACGCCGTCGCCGCTGACGACCAAGGATGAGGGCATGCATGCGGTGATGGTGGAAGCCGAGATCGTGCCCGATCCGGCCCTGCCCAATCTGCCGCTTGGGGTCCGCGAGGCGGTGGGCAAGATTGCTGGAGACAGCAGCAAGAGCATCGATGCGGATGCGGGCGCACAGGCGCAGTCGCTTTTGAATTCGCTTTCGCCTCCGGCGGGAAGCAATCTTTTTCCGCTGAAAGTTGGCATCCTCTCCAGCTCGAACCACAGCGTCACCGGGCTGGGAGCCGTGCAGTACGTCAATGGCGCCTTGCAGCACGTTGTCTCGCTCACCCCGGCGAAACCTCCGCCGGGCTCGCATGTGGAGTCGAACGTAAACCACTATGAAGTGGTTGCGTCAGACCCCACCAAGCCCTGCAAGTTCCTGTTTCCGGTGACGAGCGGCGGAGCCTTCGAAGTGGGAGACATTCAAGGCCACGTGACGCAGCAAGGCACCGAGTACAGCGGGAATGGCAATCTCATCATTCATCTCGCCAATCAGTCGAGCGGCGGCTACGACATTTATCCGCCCGTCCCCATCAGCTTCAGCAACTGGAACGTTCCTGACGGCCAGACAGTCGCCTCTGGAACGATCGATGTGTCACCGGGCGTCACGCTTCACGCCAGCGTGCCCGGAGTGACAGGAACCATTGATCGCATTCAGGGCCACACATCCTCTCAAGGGGGCGCAGCGCAAGGCGAAGTGGATGCGACACTCAGCCTGACACTGAGTGACGACACGCTGCGGCTGCCCGGCGTGGAGAAGCCGCAATCGTGGGACGGAGTGACCTCGGAGCTGCATGCGAATGGCGACTGGATGAAGGATGGGCTGACGCTGCCTTCGACGATCATTGGCTGGAGCGCGTTCCAGATGCAATCGAACAACGTGCGCATCGACCTGAGTCACAATGGCGGCGACGCCGCGGGACCGCTCTGCGGCGGCCTGAGCGGGGGCGACTGGGTGGGCGTTCGCTTCCCAACGCTCACAGTGGACCCGTACACGATGGGGCTTGTGGCTGCATCTGCTCTGCAGCCCACGGTCACCGATTGGGGCGTGATCGGCGGCGGGCTCTGCGGCAGCCTGACCACCGGCCAGTTCCACTCGAATTACGAGGACGGCACAGTCGACTTCCAAAAGCTCGTGGCGACCGCCGCGCCCGGCCAGGGCGATTTGACTGCCACCTACTACGGCATGGATATCTACGTTCCGTGGCTCGACACACACATTCAAGGCGACGCACATCTGCAGTCGGGCGGGGGCAAGCAGGCCTCGATCACGTTCCCAAGCAGCCCCACTACCGTCACCAAGACGTACGGCAACGTCTCCTTCACGGCGAAGAACCTTGTCTTTACCCAGGTGCAGGGCCACGGCTGGGCCGTACAAACCACCACGACCTACACCTTTAACGCCGAAGGCAAGAGCTTCACCACGATTCCGCTTACGCCGTTCATCTTCGGCATGGATGGCCGCGCCTACCTCGCGAACAGCGCAAGTTCGACCGACGTTCCGCTAGGCGGCAGCACCAAGCTCGGCCCCACGCCCGTCGATCTGGTCTCCGCGCACATCACAGTACCGATCAGCGGCAGTCAGATCTTCACCGCGCAGTTCAGCACTCACGTTCACTTGTCTGAAGTTATGGCGGCCGCGTCGATGCAGGTGAATTATGAGCTCGACGAGTCGGGCGCCAACATCACCCAACACGGCCCGACAAATTCTCCGTTCACGGTCGACGTGCCGTATCCCTCGGGACAGCCGAGTTCCGACGCCAAGGTGCACCCGGTATACAACGGTGGCGGCACAACCGAGTACTCCGGGACAGTGGATTTGAGCGAGCTTGGTGGGCCGCCAGTGACGGCACAGTTCCGGCTGGGCTACGGCAACGGTCATGACTACTGGCTTACGCGCGCGATCATTGGCCTCGGCGATACGGGCGTCCCAATGGTTCCCGTGCCGCCCATCATGAACCTCTACTCGATTTCCGGCGGCATGGGCCACAACTTCCCCATCAATGCATTCACCGACACGGGCGACCTGAACGCAGCGAGCCCCGTCTACGACAACTCGTTCCTCTTTTACGCAGGAATGCGGGTGGGCATGCCCGATCATTTCACCTACACGCTCGACGGCGATCTCACGATCAAGGCCAGCGGCCAGGATGCGGGCGCGCGCATGGACTTTCACGCCTGGCTGCTCAAGCTGGCCGATAACGGCAACGGAGATTTCCAGGGATATTTCCAATATGCAGGCGGAAATTTCGATGGCCGTCTGTGGGGACATCTCGACTTCATGGACGGATTGGCGTCACTCGATCTTGGCAATAGCGCCAACAATGCCGCTGTCGATCTGCATTTTGGCAATGGCCCCTGGCACATTGATGCGGGCAAGAAAGAGGGACCGCGGATTCAGGGCCACTTCCTTGTCTCCGATGCCGACATGTACTTCATGCTGTCGGACCAGGGTCTCGCGATGGGGGGCGGCGTGAGCATCGACCTCGAAGTCGGCGACAACTCAGTGGCGTCGGCTTACGTGAAAGGCAGCGTCGACGCGGGCGTGACGATCACGCCGCAGCCGCACATCTCTGGCGACTTTTCGGCCAATGCAAGCGCGGGCGTGTGCGTGTCGGGTGTGTGTGTTTCCGATTGGGTCAGCGCGCAGATTCACGCAGAGGCGATGCCGCTCGATGTTGACGCGAGCGCTTCGCTCGGCCTGCCATGGCCTTTGAGCAGCGTTTCGTTCTCGGTGCATCTATGAAGAATGCAAAGAACAAGGGAACAAGGGAACGAGGGAATCAGAAGACGTTGTCGCTGCGTTGCGTCGCTTCAGCGATGGCCATTTTTGCGCTCGCTGTGCCAGCGCCTGGCACGGCGCAGGAAAACGGCGGCGCTGTCTTTGCCGTCTCGGATGGCCGGGGGAACATCCAGTTGTTGTGGTTTCCTCCAGCGTCGCAATGGCCGGCGGGCGGCTGGAGCGTCTCCGACACTTCTGGAAACGTGCTTGTTCCGCACGTAGCGATGGGTGATGCAGCGGCGCTCTCCGCTTTGCCGATTGAAGACGCCGACACCATCAAGCGGTTGCCCGATGTCCTGGGCAAGCCGCAGTCCAACGAGAAGCAGCAGCGGAACTTCACCAACTTGCTCGGGCTGCGCGCCTTCAGCGATCTCGATTTCGCCCGTGCGCTCGGACTCTATGCGACCCTCGCCAACGTGTCGGCCGGTGCGCGCGCCTACACCATCCAGGGCCTTGACGCGCAAGGCAGCCCCACTGGCCTCAAGCTTGTCTCGCAGCCTGTGGATGCATCGCAGGCCACGGCGCTGCCTCCTTCGCCCGATGGAGTGCAGGCCAAGGTGGATGAGAACGGCGTCTCGCTCTCCTGGAATCCACCCGCCGAGAATCGCGCGCTGCCTGCGATTTTGTGTGTGGTTGAGCGGAACGGAAGCTCCATCAGTGTGAAGCCGTTTGTTGTCGGCACGCAATGGAATCCGAAGCTTTCGTTGGTGGTGGACCGCAGCGCGCCGCCGAACACAGCCGTGGCCTACAAGATCTACACTGTGGACGCCTTCGGCCGCCGGAGCCCGCCTTCCTCGATTCGCATCTTCTTCCCGGACTTTCGCGCGCTCGCGCCACCGGCTGCGGTCGAGGCGGCGGGATCGCCGGGAAAGATTGTGGTGACCTGGACGGCCGGGCAGAAGCCCAATCTCGCCGGCTATGTAGTCGAGCGATCTTTCATGCCGAACGGACCCTGGGAGACGCTGATGACGCAGGCGCTGCCACCCGGCACGGGCCAGTACGAGGACGACAACCTGCGCGGCGGAACAACCTATTTCTATCGCGTCCGCGCCGTCGGCCCGCGCGGCGACCTCGGACCTCCGTCCTTTGCCGCCAGCGCAATCCCATCCAATCCCGGTGCGCCTCCCGCCGTCACGGGCCTCGCTGCCGACGCTGGCGAAACCCGCGTGCGCCTCACGTGGACCGCGGTCAGCTTTCCTGTCGCAGGATATTTTGTTGAGCGCAACACCGCCACGCACTCTGAGCCGGGCGCGGCCGCTGCCGCCAACTGGGTGCGCCTGAACCCGCACGTCAATCCCGAGCCGCAATACGACGACTACATCGGCATTGCATCGGGCGTAACCTTGCAGTACCGCGTGCTGGCCGTCGCGCTCGACAACGCTGAAGGCCCACCCAGCAGCCTCGTGCAGGTCACTCTTCCCGATCGTTCCCTTCCCGGCGAGCCCACGATCACGAGTGTTTCTGGCGCCGGCGGAAAAGTCGTTCTCACTTTCGAGCCTGCAGCCCCCGAGGAGCGCACCGCGCAGTTCCTCGTGTTGCGTTCCGGCACCACCACCGACCCAGGTGTCGTTCTTGGCGACCCGCTCCCCGCGAACGCGCGCCAGTATGTTGATCAGTACGTCAGCCCTGATGAGAACTACTTCTATCGTTTAGTTGCCGTCGACGCCAAAGGCGACCGCAGTGATGTCACTGAGCCCGTCATCGTCCGCGTCGGCGCGACTGCGATACCCAGACCCGCGCCACCTGTGCTGAGAGCGGCGACCGCACCCGCAACCGGCATCACGTTGCAATTCGCTCAGGCTCCGGCGGGCCTCAGCGCGGTCGTCGACCGTCAGGACGCGGCCAACTCAGGTTGGACGCGCGTCGCCGGCCCAATCGACGGAACCACCGCCAGCGACTACCCGCCTCCAAACAACGCTCAAGTGCGTTATCGAATTGTGTATGTGGCTCCGAACGGTGAAACCGGAGAACCCAGTGACGCTGTCACTGTTCCCGCCAGTGGATCTACGACTCCTGCTCCCGCACATTAGCGACCCACAACATGAGGATCACTCGCGTAGATATACAGCTCGCTTTGCCCTGAGGCGAGCGGCACTGCCCACTCAGTGTCTCTACTTGTGCATTGGATTTGAACGACGATCGTTCTGATCGATCTCACCGCTAGCGCGGATTATATGATTTTATCGGGTGACCGCGAGTCGATGAAGTCGGTGAGAGCGCCGGCATAATCCAACGCGCGAAACAGACCGGCGCCTGTAAACCTATGCAGGAACGCACGAAGGATATTGGCTGTCTTCTGCTACAACCTGATCCAGAAGTCATTGCCTCACCATTGGAAACGCAAACTGAGTTGAATCAGGCGAGGGTCGTAAGACGCTCCAATTTTGCCCACCGAACTTTGATCCAGGCGATTTTCGGGCAGCTCGAAATTCGTATGGTTGAACAGGTTAAAGGCCTCAACGCGAAATTGCGCTTGTCGCGTCTTTCGAATGGGTAGATCTCTCAAGATTGCGAAGTCCTGATCGATCATCTGGGGACCGATCAAGCTGTTGCGCCCTACGTTACCGGGTCTCCCGGCTTGTGGAAAGCTGAACACCTCTGGGTCAAAAGCATAATCGGGGTTGCTCATGTTCTGTGGCACGACCGTTATTCCGGGTTTGATATCAACCCGGTCGGAAAAGCCACCAGCAGGAGTCCATCGGTTCAGGCCTGTGAAGTCTGTGTCAGAACTCGCGAGGACTGTGAATGGGAAACCACTTCTGAACGTGGTTACGCCGGAGACGGCCCAACCTTCCAGAATCTGTCGCGGAACCACTCTTCTGCCAATCGCACCCGTAAGCCTCGTTGGAAGTTTATAGACAAACGAAGCAATCACATGCTGTCGGACGTCGAATGAAGATCGCCCATAATTCAGCGTTCGGTTCTTCGAATCTGCGTAGATCGCCGAGTCTCCATCAGACGGGAAAAAACCGGAGTTATCATCCAACGATTTACTCAGCTCATAAGATGCCGTGAAATTAAGTCCTCGGGTCATTCGCTCATGTGCCACTAGAGCGAGTCCATTGAAGTTTGAGTTACTAACGAACGCCGCCTGAAGGATGTTGGAATACTGCGGATATGGAAAAGTGCGCTGATTTGGCGCCTGGTCGCCGCGTTTGGTGGGGTCATTCACCATTACGACTGGCTGGTTTGGATCGAGTGTCACGGCAAGTCTTCGACCTTGGGAGCCGGTATAGGAGACCTCAAGCGACAGGCTTTTCCCAAGCTGTCGCTGCATCTCAAATGCATAATTCATCGAATAGGGGCTCGAAGGATGTGTATCAATCGCGCTAAAAGTAAGGATGCCTCGTTGCCCTTGAGGCAAAACGGTTGGGTCGGAAGCGAACAGTCGCAGATTCTGGTTCAACACTGTTGCCCACGTGTAGCTGCCACGGGGAAGCGTGGTCGATAGGGCGGGCGGAAAATTCAACCCCATTAGCGCAGGTACATCATCGAAGATGTCGTCATAGCTAATTCGGAAGCCTGCGCGAATCACTGTACTGCTATGGCCAAACATCCGGGGCCAGATTGCTGGCGAGTAGGCCACGCCAATAAACGGGGCAAAGTTCTTATTCGGGACGCTAAATTGTCCATTCCTTGGAAGCCAAGTATTCACTGGAGTCTGCAGCAGCGCGGCACGTCCAAGTTGGGTCGGGTCCACATCGATGCGCGAGTTACTGTTGAGGATCATCTGGCCGACGCCGGGAACGAAGTTACTGCCCCGATTGCCCAATTCTGTCAACGCTCCCGGGTATTCCCACCGAAGACCGAAATTGAACGTAAGGTTAGCGCGCGACCTGAATTCGTCCTGTGCATACAGGTAAACGGGGATGCGGGACCATCTTCGAAACGTTTCACTGGGGCCCGTCGCCAAACTTCCCCTACTCGGTTGGCCAGATCCATACGCGTTCCAATTAGGAAAAGAAATGGAACCTCGAAAGAATGCGTTTAGGAAAAGATTTGCAATTTCACTGCGTGCACCTGCGCCAAGATTCAGAGTGTGCCGGCTGTCCCCGCAAGGTCCGATCAGGGAAAGATCATCGAGAAATTCATAGGAATTCGTCGTGCGCCCCTGAGGATAACCGCCTCCAACGCCCAAACCCCCACCAGTGAAGCCGGTGATTGTAATAGTTGGTAAACCGCCGTTCAGGGGGTCGACCCTCGTGTCGATGTAGCCGGGCAGTGTCTTCCCGGTACTGTCTACGAAAATTAGAGCCGGATTGATATTCGCGTCGGCCGGCTGCAGGAATGCCTTGTTCCGCGAATACCCGAAGCGCCCTTCATTCACCAAGCGATCGGTGCTGTAGGTGTCCTGAACAAGCAGCGAAAGTTGTCCTGGAGAGTTATTGATCGTCCCGTCGAAGGGGCTGGTCTGCCGGACGAGAGTGCTCCCAGTCAACCAGACAAAGCGGCCGGTGAGCCGATGATTGTGGGTCAGGTTCTGGTCAATTCGCCAGAGGTATGTTTCATCCTTCGCTTCGTCTGGAGTGGTCCCCGCCCAGTTCATTCCAGTAGCCAGCAACAGTTGCGGCGTGTTCGCTCTAGGCCAGAATGAAAGCAAAGTCTGGAAGACCGGGTCGGTAACTTCTGCGCGCTCTGTATCTGTAGGCACGCGACCAGTAGCAGGGTCTTGCACAGATTGGTCGTAACTCTCGAAACTCGCAAACCAAAACGCCTTATCACGACGAATGAATCCGCCCACTGTGCCGCCAAACTGATTGCGATGCAGCGGGTTCTTGGGCAAGCCGGCACGACTCAGGAAGAATGGCGTTGCATCTAATGCGTCGTTTCGGACGTAGTAGAAGAGCGTTCCATGATAGGCATTTCCTCCGCTTTTCGTAATGATGCTCACTTGGGCGCCGCTATTGCGCCCGGCTTCTGCTCCTGGAATGCTTGTTTCGACATTGAACTCCTGCACCGCATCTGCGATCCGAAAGAGATTTAGTGGACCATTGATGTGCGGATCATTATTGCTGATCCCATCCAGGGTATAGTTGTTTGACTGGCTGCGCATGCCGACAACGGAAAACGTCTCGACGGACGATCCTGCAACGCGAGTTCCCGGCGCGCCAGGAATTGTGCCGGGTGCGATGAGGTCCAAATTCAGGAACTGGCGATCCTCCAGAGGAAGATACTGGATCGAGTGCAGATCCACAATTGAGCCGATGGAGACCTTGTCGGGCTCGATTAATGGTGGTTCCGCATTCACCTCCACTGTTTCTGACACGTCTCCCAACGGCATTGTCACATCGAGATGTACTGCGGACCCAACGTTGACTACGATGTGGCGTTCTACTGTCCGTCGAAAACCTTTCGCTTCGATCGAGAGGTCGTAGACACCCGGAGTTAGCTGCGGAAATTCGTAACTTCCCAGAAGTGATGCAGTAGTAGATCGGAGTGCCTCAGTTGCAACATCACGCAGAACCAGCTGCGCCCCGCCTACTGAAGCACCGGTTGGGTCATGGATTTCCCCAGTGATACTCCCGGTCGGTGCCTGGCCAGCAATGGGGCAGGCGACGCACAACAGGAGCAACGAACCGAGTCGACCTCTCGACTGTCTTAATAAATGCATGCGTTACGTTCCCAAGGAACTCAATATCACAGGGGAGGAAGACCAATGCGCCGAATGAGATCAATAAATCTGGGGTCTGTTCGCAATCCGGCAAACTGCGGATTATATCTGATATCGAGCAAATCTCTGGCGCGCACCTGATAGGCCTTGTCGAGCCATTCAATCGCCGTTTCCTTTTGTCCCAATCCCAAATACACCAATGCAATTAGATCCGGATGCACATGACGCTGCATTGAAATTGCGATCAAATTAGCCAGCAATTTCTGGGCATCATTTCGTCTGCCCGCCAAAGCGTAGGCGTACGCCAGATGGGCAATCGTACGGGGATTGTTTCCCTTAGTAAGGTTTACAGCCTTCTCATATCCCTGAACGGCCTCTGTGAGATTCCCTTTTTCGACGTACACATCACTACAATAGAGGTACCCAAGATCGAGGTTTGGGTTCAGTTCCTGGATTTTGTGACATTGCTCCAATGCCTCGTCATATCGGCCGACCGCATAGAGCGATATCCAGCGATCCCAGCGTATTCGGAAAGAAAGAGGGTCAAGTTCAACCGCTCGTCTCGTCTCTTCCAGCATTTCTCCGGTCTTGCCCATCGTGAGCAAATACCGGCCGCGGGAACTATGAGCCTGGGCCAGGTTGGGATTGATTTCAATCGCGCGCCCCACTTCCCGTTCAGCCTCCGCCCAATTCCACTCGCAGAAATACTCTACGTCTGCAATGACGGTGTGTGCCTCAGGAGATTCGGGGTCTCTTTTCAGTGCTTCAAGAGCTTCATCCTTTGCCCTCGTGCAATTCTCATTCGGTAATGGAAGATTCGAACCCTCAATCGAATCCATTTGAGCCAATCCCGTATAAGGTAAGGCCCAGGCAGGGTCATCTTTGATTGCTTGCTCAAAGTACTCAGTGGGCTTTCTCCTATCAGCAGGAACGAGAGTCCTCTCGGAAAAGAACCGGCCCTGCAGATAAGCGTCGTAGGCCTGGGGATCGACAGAGTGGGAGTTCGTCAATCGCGCCTGTTCCTGGGGCGATAGCTTGATTTGGATCGCATTGGCGATCGCGCGTGAAGCATCGTCCTGGAGATCTAAAACATCCCGAATGTTTCCTTCGAAACTGTCGGCCCACAAGTGTTTCTCCGGCGCAACCTGGACGAGGTTTGCCGTGATCCGCACCCGATCACCCGAACGGGAGACGCTACCTTCCACCAATCCATCAACGTCAAGTTCTCGGGCGATCTGCTTCAAAGGTTCTTTGGTGCCCTTGTAGCGCATCGTCGAGGTCCTTGAGATTACCCGCAGGTGGCCGATTTTCCCCAGGTCGGTCGTGAGCGCATCCGTCATTCCGTCGACGAAATAGTCCTGAGTTGGGTCGCCACTGAGATTCTCAAGTGGGAGGACCGCGATTGATTGGATTGGAGTCGGCAGCCGATGAAGTCGTTGCCACAAGGTGCCCAGGTTGAGATAGAGCAGTAACGAACCGAACAGAACGACCAAACCGCCGACAGACCAGATCTTCCAGCGCCGCGATGTTGCAAAAGCTTTTTGTGATTGATCGTTGGCGCCTGGGAGCCGCGTGGTCGTCTCGTCAACCGGTTCGACAGCAGCGATGAATCGATAGCCCCTCCGAGGGAGCGTTTCGACATAATGCGAGCTTTCGGCTGAGTCGCTTAAGGCGTCTCGCAGCCTCTTGATGGCAGTATTCAAGCCAACATCGAAATCTACAAACGTGTTTTCAGGCCAGAGTTTGGAACGTAGCTCTTCCCGCGTCACGATCTCACCCGGGCGCTCGAGTAGGAGTTGCAGAACCTGAAAGGGCTGATCCTGCAACTTGATCTTAATGCCATGTTTACGCAGTTCCCCTGAGCGCAAATCAATCTCAAACGCGCCGAAACGCACTTTTCGAGCTTGCACTGGGGTGACCGTGAGAACCTCCGATGGGGCTGGTTGCCAGCTTAGCACCGAAATTGACCAATGGGAACACCTGACACTTTGTCAGATATCTCTCCAACACCTCCGAATTCAAAGAGTTACCAAGTCAGATTCTTGTCAGCCAATGGTCATGCAACATCCATTGTCCAAAGGGCGCCATTCGGAAGAATCTGGCCGAAATCAAAAGCTGGCCAACTGGCCATGGAGGATTCGATATGAGGAGGAATTCAATCATCAAGCTCACGGTTTTGGCGACCCTTCTGGCGGGTGTATTCGCTGCCAGAGCAAATGCGGAATGCGGTGACTTATCCAAACTAGGACTCCGTAGTAACCCGGTTCAGCGGCAGGCGTGGCAAGGATTTCGGCTCGGACAGATGAAACCTTTGCTCGTGTCTGATTCTGACGAGGCGGGGGAGCCGATAGTCGGCTTCTGGAAGGTGACGTTTACCGCTGAAGGCACTGAGGGCATACCTGACGGTACAGTCATTGACTCTGCCTATGCGCAATGGCATAGCGACGGAACGGAGATCATGAATTCCTCCCGTCCGCCGGCAACACAGAACTTTTGCCTCGGAGTCTGGAAAAGGGTTGGCGAACGCAGATACGAGTTGAATCACTTTGCCATCAGTTTTGACCCGAACGGAAATCTCGTCGGACCGGCCAACATCCGTGAAGAGGTAACCCTGGAAGAGGGTAAAGACAGATTCAGCGGATCCTTTACCATCGATCAATTCGATCAAGCAGGAAATACGCTGGCTCATCTCACAGGGGTGCTCGCGGGGAAGCGGATCACCGTGGATTCCCCGCCGAGTATTGCCTTCTAAGTTTGCTCATTTTCCCTGGGAGGTAGTCTGCCATGAAAGGGATTCATCTTGTCTTCGCGATTTGCCCTGACGGGTTGGTGAAACCTCCCGGGAGGCGAAAATGTAAATCCCGGTCAAATGCCCCTTCGTTCGCGGCCGCAGCAAGGAGATTGGGAGTGAAAAGTCTCACCGTGTTCGCGTCCTTCGCGGTTGCCTTGCTGTCTGGTTGTGGTGGCACCTGGCCAGGGACGCATTCGATAGCGCCGACGCCGCCCAGCGAACCGCCAATCACTACCACTGGTTCCAGCAACTTCGTAGCGGTTGGGAACATGAATGTTGCACGGGCAGACCACGTCGCGGTCCTGCTCCCGAACGGGAAAGTCCTGATCGCAGGTGGCGTTTCCGTTGCGTATCCCGTGGAGCAGCCACTTGCCAGCGCCGAAGTCTACGATCCTTCGACTCACAGCTTCGCTCCAACGGGCAGCATGAACGTTCCTCGAAGCTCGCCTGGCGCTGTCTTGCTTGCCAATGGCAAAGTCCTGGTCGTGGGCGGCGCTCAGGACCTCAGCGCGGAAATCTACGATCCATCGACTGGAACTTTTACTTCCGCAGGGAATATGGTTTCAGCGGATGCCGCAGATCCCCCGAGTATCTTCGATTTCCGGCTCCCCACCTTGCTGCAGGATGGCAGAGTTTTGGTGCAAGGTGTTAACGCAGAAATCTATGACCCGGCTACCGGTGTTTTCTCTCTTACGGCCGCTTACGCCGATGCGGATCCGTTATGGCTTACAAGCACATTGCTACAGGATGGCAGGGTCTTGCTCACCGGGTGGTGTGCTCGGTCGTGCGAAAGTGGGGCAACTGAACTCTATGACCCCCGAACGAGCACGTTCAGCCTTGCGAGCCAGTTCGCGCAAGAAGGGAACGTGAACACGGCAACGCTGCTCACCAACGGCAAGGTCCTGTTTGTGGGTAGCGATGAGTCTGACCTTCCCGCCGACGCAGAACTCTTCGACCCCGCTGCGGGCACTGTTGATTCTATCGGAAAGACGGTTGGACCTCATGAGTACTCCGCAGCGCTGCGCCTTTCCAATGGGAGTGTCTTGATTACTGGTAGTGTGTTGGCAGGCGGCTCAGGTAACGCTGAAGCGGACCTCTATGATCCTTCGACGGGAATGGCTGCGGTAGCGGGAAACATGACCGTGGGTCGCCACTCACACACGGCAACCTTGCTGCCCGATGGGACAGTGTTGATCGCTGGCGGGCATACGACTTGGCCGGACTCCACCAACACCGCCGAAATTTACAAGCCATGAAGCGTACAGAGTGCCGGCATCACCGTGGATTCGCCATCGAGTATTGTGTTCTAAGTTCGCTCATTTTCCCTGGGAGGTAATCCGCCATGAAAGGGATTTGTCTTGTCTTCGCGATTTCCGTTGCCGGGTTGCTGGCGGGCTGTAGCGCTGGGAATGGAACGGCCATTGCTACGACTAGCCCTGTGTCGAGTGCCCCAGGGACGTCGTCCGTTTCTGTGACCATTGTTCCTAACACAATTGGAGTCAGGCACGACGGCACTTTGAGTTTCAGTGCCAGTGTGAATGGTTCTAACAACGTGAATCTGATATGGAGCGTCAAGGAAGGTGTTTCAGGGGGCACGATCAGCGACAAGGGAAGCTATACCGCGCCCTCCGCACCAGGCATCTATCATGTCGTCGCAACTTCGCAGGCGGACCCGTCAAAGGATGCTACGGCAACGGTGACCGTCACTGCGTTCGGGTTTACGTCCATAAGCGGTTTGAACTATGCCAGGCTGCAACAAACTGCTACTTTACTGCCCAGCGGAAAGGTGCTGGTCGCCGGTGGTGGTCAGGGTCCCGATATCATCGATGGTTACTGGGTCGTGGACCAAGCCGAGTTGTTTGATCCCGAGACGAAATCATTCAGCCTTGCAGGACAGGTATCACGTGATTCTCATACCGCAACCATGTTGCCAAGTGGGGATGTCCTCCTTGCCGGCGGTGAAGTCGGCTGGGACCCAACCGGTAATGCCTACGGCAATCCTGGGCCCATCGACAGCGCGACAGCCGAGATCTACCAAGCATCGAGTGGACAGTTCGTACCGACGGGAAGCATGCTGACTGCGCGAGAGGGTCACCAGGCCACCTTGCTGAATGACGGCAGGGTGCTTATCACAGGCGGCATCTACTCGCTTCCATCTGACCCGTGGTGGCTCCCATTGTCAGAGAGTGAAGTTTTTGATCCGGCCACGGGCACATTTGCGGCTGTCGGCCAAATGAGCGTTGCGCGATACGGTCACACGGCGACGCTGCTGCAAAATGGCAAGGTGCTCATCGCGGGAGGCGGCTATCCATACGCCTCCAACACCGCCGAGCTCTTTGATCCCGCGGATGGTAAGTTCAGGTCAACTGGAAATACGACAGTGTCAAGAAGTGGCCACACAGCCACTCTATTGCCAAACGGAAAAGTATTGCTCGCCGGCGGAGGGGGACTTGGCTCCCTCGCTGCTGAACTATACGACCCCAACACCGGATTATTCTCCCCGACAGGTAACATGAACACTGCGCGCGGCTGGCACACCGCCACGCTGCTTCCTGATGGCACAGTGTTGATCGCCGGAGGATACATTATTCATGGCGGCTCAACCTCTACAACAGAGATCTATGATCCCGCCACCGGCGTATTTACGTTGGGTCCGTCACTGGAGCAAGATCGCTTCTCACACACAGCAACGCTGTTGTCAAATGGTGATGTCCTGATCGTAGGGGGCGCCTCATCCGGGGACGGCCTTTTTACTACCGCACTCACGAGTGCAGAAGTCTACCACTAACGCGAATGGGCCCAGTGCGCATCAGGGTAGATAGCTCGGAGGTTCGGCCAACAGCGACCGATCCTCACCATGCAGGAGGGTCGCCACTCACACATGGCAACCTTGCTGCCCGATGGGACAGTGCTGATCGCTGGCGGGCATACCACTTGACCGGACTCCACCAACAACGCCGAAATTTACATGCCATGAAGCGTACAGAGTGCCGGCAACGCGTGGATTCGCCATCGAGTATTGCGTTCTAAGTTCGCTCATTTTCCCTGGGAGGTAATCCGCCATGAAAGGGATTTGTCTTGTCATCGCGATTTGTCTTGCCGGACTGATGACAGCCTGTGGCGGCGTCGGAAACGTTGGCACCACCGGATCAGGAAGCAACTCCGGAGGCGGCGGATCAGGAAGCAACCCCGGGGGCGGCGGTACTTCTGCCGACGCCACTTGCGACACCCCTTCGGTTATCTGGGGCGGAAATACAAATGGAACTTCGTCGTCCGGCGCGTCCGCATTCGTTCCGACCGGAACGATGCATCAGCCCCGTGCTGCTCACACAGCGACTCTGCTGGCTGATGGCACTGTTTTGGTAGTCGACGGCGGGCAATTGGATATCGACGACTTGCTTGTGTCGGTTCCGTTCGCTGAAACCTTTGACCCCTCTCAGGGAAAATTTTCGACAACCGGAACGCCTTGCATTGCGCGCGAACTCCACACGGCGACGCTCCTGATGAATGGCAAGGTCCTAATTGCAGGCGGAACTCGATTCAGCGGATACCCGACCTGGCTCCCAGCAACACAAACTGCCGAGCTGTATGACCCGGCGAGCCGAAGCTTCACAATGACGGGCCCCATGCAATCCGGCCGCACGGAACATACCGCAACTTTGCTGGCGGATGGCCGGGTTCTCATTGTTGGCGGCTCAACAAGTGTTGAACCGATGGCCAGTGCGGAAATCTACGACCCTGACGCAGGGACGTTCGTCGCCGCTGCAAGCATGGCTTCTCCGCGAAGCAATCACACTGCGACCATGCTGTCATCCGGAAAAGTACTGATCGTCGGCGGAGAGAACGATGAGGCAGCCCTTGCATCGGCGGAACTCTACGATCCGGCGACAAACACGTTCACATCGACGGGCTCAATGACAACGCCGCGGTCCGGCCATTCGGCCAATCTGCTCGCCAATGGCAAAGTTCTGATTGCCGGAGGCGTGTCCAGTCAAATATTCGCATATGGAGCATTGAGCCCAAGCACTGATCCGCTGGCGACTGCTGAGTTGTATGACCCGATGACGGGCACGTTCTCGCGCGCTGGCCCGATGACCATGGGTCGCGTTGGCCACACGGCGACTTTACTCTTGAACGGAAAGGTGTTGATTGCCGGCGGATATATTGACTGGGTAAACCCGGTTGGTTATCAGAACAACAGTAGTGCAGAAATCTACGACCCGGCCGCCGGCTCGTTCTCCTCCACGGATCCGATGCTCGCAACCCGATTCTGGCACTCTGCAACACTCTTGCAGGATGGGTCGGTGCTCATTGCCGGGGGAATTGGCTCAGACTCGCCCCTGGCTTCAGCCGAAATCTACAAATGATTGCTAAGTTACTTCAACTTCCCGATTTGCCCGGCTACCTATCAGCAGAAGCGGGATACCAGCTAGTGGTGTTTTCACGGACATCGCGCGATTAAGCGCAGAGTCCGGCGCAGAGGCTGGCGGGCGGGAAAGAAGGAAGCAGTAAAGCGAACCAGAGACGGTCATATATATTGATGCAGCATGCGCACAGTCTCACCCTGCCCAACAACAACACCACAAGCATCATCATTAACAACCGGATCACCCAGACATCGCTCCTGCTCTGGCCGGAACCGGTGTTGCGCACCCTGATCGGGGCTATTGCGCAAAGAAGGAGAGCATGCAGTTGATCGTTTCGCAGGGGGATGGAGAAGGACTCCGCAACGGTGCAGCAGTCCCGGATAGCGTTGCGCACCGGTTCACAGTTCATGTGCACAACGATTCTGGTGGCCTGGTGCCGTTGCGCAGTCGGTTTTCTGCTGATTTGAGGGTTGAATGAGCCGCGCCACGGGCGCGGCGGGCGTAGAAGGAGAGGAGAAAGAGCGAATTTACATCCGCACCCGGCAAAAACACGTTTTGGTCGTGTTTGCCCATACTGTGTCGGGGATCGGACCGCCCCAAAACCTCAAGTGTTCTGTAAGTATCAAGACACCGTAGGGAAAACACGGATCCCCGACTATCCTCTTACAGATTTCCTAACCGACCTTTAGAGCCTGAAGAGAGGCACAACCAGCGAATTTGCCAATATGTGAAATATCTCCCTCCGCAGGGCCGGAGGGCGATACTCTCGACGCTCATCCAGCGTCGGACGCGGCGTTCTGTAAAGCTCATCGTGAAGCCGGCAGCTTCCCCGCCCACGCGTGCGCGAGGGTTTTCTGTCAGGCAGGACAGAGGAACCACCTGAGCTGGCTCTCCTTCGAGAGAACGAGAGAGCCGGCAGGAGGCCCGGCGCCGACAATTGAGATAAAACTTCGCGCCCGGGCTCTGCCAGTCCACCTGTCTCCCCGCGATGATGATTTTGTCTGGATTTGGCTTTCCGTCCTCGTTGCGTGCGACGGCAAAGAATTGCCACCGTTCAGCGTTCTTGCGATACTGTGTCAGGCGAGTTTTTCTGGTCGCCGTACTGTCAGCTTTACTGTCAACCTGTTCGACGTTCATGTTTCCTCGAGGCGCTGATTCCTGGATCTTCAAGCACAGTTATCGGACTGGAAATGGGCTGAAGTGTTGATTAAATTGCAGCTTGTTTGACAGGAAATGAGAATCAATAACTCAAGTTATTGATTCTAAGTAGCGGGAGTAGTTCAGTGGTAGAACGTCAGCTTCCCAAGCTGAATGTCGCGAGTTCGATCCTCGTCTCCCGCTCCATTCAAATCAACAACATACGCAAAACAGCATGACAGCGTGCTCCATTTGTGCTCCATTCACATGACGAGCAGCTTCTGCTCCAGTTGGTTCACTGCAGGCAAACGGCTCGCGACCGGCGACTGCCGATAGACGTTCTGGTTTACATCGAGCGTATGGCCGCACTGGTCGGCCACCAGCTTTCCGTCAACACCCAGATCGCCCATCAGCGTCGAATGCGTCCGCCGCATCACCAGGAAATTAGTCCACGCGAGTCCCGCCTTTGCGAGCTTCGGCTTGATATTGCGGTTCCAGCAGTTGTCTTTCGACATCGGCGTGGTCAGCTTCTCCGACGGGAACACCCAGGCGTCGTCGTCGGTGACAAGCGAGACGGCCCGCCACGCCGCGATTTCCCCAGCGAGACCTTCGGGCAGTGCAGCTTGTCGCACCGACAAGGTCGATTTGGGCGTGTCGATGATGCCGCGGTAGACGCGCTGCCGAATCTCCACCGAGGTCGCCGCGAGGCGGCCCCAGGTGAGCGCGAAAATTTCGCCGGGTCGCATACCGGCCAGGATCGCCAGCTTCACCACTAGTCGCTCGCGCTGACCCAGGACCCCGAAACAGGTCTTCACCTCCTCGATGTTCATGACGCGGTGTGTGGCGCGCACCGCCTCGCGCGGCGTGAACAGGAGCAAAGCCGGATTGCGTTCGATATGGCCCTCGGCAACGGCCATGTCAAACACCTGCTTCAAATCCCACCGGAGATGATCCACGGTCGAAAAGGAAAGGCCTGCCTGAGCCTTGCCGTCAAGCAAGTCCTGCAGCTCGTCTCGCCGAAAACTTTTCAGTTCCCGCGCGCCGAGCATTTCAACTAGATGGATGCTGACCCGATTCATGTTGTTTACGCGCGTCGATGCCTTCCATTTGCGGCCAAAGTATGGGAAGTACACCTCCGTCACGAACTCGCCGAACCGCCAGGACCTATCGGCCTGACGTTTCGCCTCCATTTCCGCAATGATCCCACTGACGACTGCGCGCGCGTCGGATTTGGTCATGTCCTTGACCAGCCCAATCACGCGGCTTTTGCGGCTGTGGTTGTCCCACCACAGCGCCACCCATCGGCCACGTTGCTTCTTGACCGACCCTTTCTGATACCGGCTCTTTCGCATGGATAGCTCCTATCCGCGCTTACCGGCATCCCGTCTTGGCAATGTCGTCAGGTTACCATCGCCCGCAACGCGCTCATTGGCTTCGAGCCACTGGTGCAAGGACTCACGACGAATGAGTCTGCGTCTGCCCAGGGAAACAGAAGGAATCGGCGCGCAGCCGCGCACGCGCCCATTGATGGCCTTGCAGACATGCGCCTTCGAGCAGTGAAGCAGTTCCGCCGCGTCGGCCAGCGTCAGCAGATCGAATTTGTCCGCGAGCATTGACATAACGGTTGCTTTACTGCGGCGTGGCCTCCTTGCAGGAGACCCACGGAATGCCGCACATCCTCCGCCAGCGGCGTTTGCGTGGCACGTTGGTTTGGCGATCCCATGTGCTAAAAGATATTGTTGGCAGCCACCGATGCATTCCTCGTGCGCGCGCGAGAATCGGGCTTCTGCCTTCGGCTGCTGCCCGATCCCGAATGCGTGCCTTTGACGGGCGAACCGCGAACGGCCCGCCCGCCCCTGGGATTGATTGAGTTGAATTGACCTATCCCTGACCCCGGCTAGGGCCAAGCTTGCGAGCTGCACGCCAATCAGTCTTCGCGGGTGATTTCACTGCTCTTCGCTCCTGTGCCGCTCAGCGCAAGTCCCTGTTGAATTCGCTGTTCGCTGATCCGCGCGTGGACAGGGAAACTGCGCCTCGCTGCTCCCGCCCGCCAGTGTCCCAACGTGCAACATCGCGGATCACGCTATATGCAAGCTCCTTCGTCGCCAGCTCCTGTCGTGAATCTCGGGTCGTATCGTCCACAACAACCGTGGCATACCGCCTTGCGAAGATGCGGGGCGACATGCGATCTCGCCGTTGCGGCGGCCCCCCGTTGGCTTTTACCCACGCCGCCCAATAATTCCGGCGCCGCGTAACCTGCGGCTTGTCTCCGCTACCCAAGTTTAAGAACCACGTGAGGCGGGCGATCTTCTTCAGGTTTTCGTCCAGCAAGTCGAACTGGGCTGCGCAAACCCAGCGCTTGAACACACGATCCTGGTAAATCTTTGCCGAGCGGCAATAAGCTGGGTAGTCGCCGGGCGCCAGGCGAGGAACATAGGTCCATCTAACTTCTGGTTCTGGTCGGCGCTTGGGTGCGCCCTCCCTCGCATCGTTGCGATCGGCAGTCATCGGCCGTCGCGCTCCAGATCGTAAGTGAGCCGGTACCACGACTCGACGTGCCCCTGCCGATCGCGCTGTACCTGGTTTGCAATGCCGAACCCGCGATGGCGGAGCGCGGCGATGGGGTTCCTAAAACCGAAAATGTCTGCATCACGGAATTCCGTAATCTCGACGGACCGCATGTCTGCGCGTGCGCGGCGCAGCATCTGCAGAACCCGGGCGATCTGAGAAATTTCCAAGACATACCTCCCGGTGCGACTGACTCACACTGAGGCATCGCGCCTTTCAAAGCTTCACGTGCGATAAATTTGCAGCTGCTGGATTAGATACTTCTGCACTACGAAGATGGCCCATCCCCAAGCGAACTTCAAGCAAATAGGGCCGACCCAAATTCCTCGGAATTTCTCAATCAGAGGTTGTGCACAGACGTAATTGCGGGGGAATTCAGAGAGACCGCATGTAGAGCGGAGGCGGGATGATTTCAGGGGATGCTCGCAGACGAAATTAGACGCAAATCGCGTCGGCACTCTTTAGAGCGCAATATTCCGCCGCACACGATCTGCACGCGCCTTTGCACGCTGAAGGCGCTTTTCCATTCGCTTCATTTCAGTGTCGCTGACTGTTCCACCGATCGCATCTATCACAAAGGTCTTTGAGATTCTCCCATCAGTTGGAATTCGGTCGATGTCTTGAGCAAACTGCGGCGAATCAACGCGTTTGCCTGCCGGTGCCTTTCCCCACATGATCTTGTGCACAATCGCGCGAACAACTCCCAGCCGATTCCACTCGTCATCGCTTACTAGTTCGCCCACCAGGCACATGAGGCGCGTCTGTCCCCGTGATCCAACGAGCAGGAATGTGATCGACAGAGGATCGTACGCGGCGTCTAGAAGCTGAGTCACCGAGCTGCTGTCTTCGCAGTCAACCTCAACAATGCGGAGTTTGGCATCCTCCGGGTTACAGCCGCGACTCCGTTGTACTGCCCTGAGATAATCCACTTCCTCCTCACGCAGTCCTCTCTCCATCAGCTCCGCATCATCTACCTTCCTTTGTTCGGACATCAGGATGCGTGAACCTTTCTTGACGTCTCTCCTGATTTGCGCAGGCATACCGCCGACGGTCGCAAAGACGTCTCTAACGTCAGCATCGGGCTCAGCTGGTGGCGCGATGAGTTCCCCTCCTCTCACACCAACCTTCAGTTGAGAGTTGCGAGGACCCGGATAATTAGGCACAAACTCCAACACGGCATCACGACGGATGAATTCCAGATACACTTGAAAGCGGAGCGCAAATCCAACGTATAGCCGTAACGAGGCAGTGACGTCTTTGTGGAATCCACCGATCTTTTTGCGAATCTGACCTCTGCTGATGGTTGGTCCGTTCTCGCGCACCCAGGACAAGAACGCCTTTACGTCAGTAGGATGCTTCGCCGCCGCTTGGCGAAGATCGTGCTGGACGACGACAAGTGCTTCTTTGAAGGCCGTTGACTCCTCGTATGCCTTCTCTCGCCAGGCACTCTCCGCAGTCATCCGATTGGCTCCCATCTAATGGCCCTCACTCAGCCCTGCTTGGGCAGAATTCTGCAGCGTCGACTTTGAATCCAGCCCGACATTGCCCATCCCAGTCGAACTCCAAAATAGCACTGTCATGTCCATTGGGGGCGGAAAACCGTTTTTGCCGATAATGAGAAGAGCGATTTTTGGTTGGAAGGCCGCCCGGAACAACTATCGGGTCAGGTCTGGTCAGATTTCGTCATTCTGACGAACGGCCTCTCCTTCCCCACGCGTCATCAACCTTCTGAAGGCGGGCCTGAAACCATTTTTCCCTAGCTAGCCGGACAGCCCATATTGCCGAGGTTCCTTCGGCGCATCGCAGTATCGCAGCCGCCATGAATTTCCCAGTGACGCATTTGGCGTCGTTGGGAGAAGGACTTCGACATTGCGATTCTGCGGAAACTGCACCAGGAATGAGGCAGCGGATTTGGTCAATACAGGATGGATATATATATTTGACTCTAATTTCAGGTAACTCTTCTTATTACACCTCTTGCTCCTAGCTAACCTTGATGGATGATTGGTTGATTAGTTGATCCGCCCAAGCCGCGACTGCTGCTGGCGATGGAGTTCCTCGCAAAGTGGGCGGAAGGGTTCTTCGGTTCGTGATAGAAAATGGCATAAATCAGTGCTTGCACGTGCCTTCCGGCCCTTCCCGATGTGTCCCCGCCGCAGTGTCGGGGTTCGCAGCCTGCGTCAGCACCTCAGTCTCAAACCAATGGAGCCGCGAGGGAAGGGCCGCCCCGCCGCCCCGCGATCCCGAATCTTCTGAACCAATCAGGCGAAAGGTCGGATCATTCAAAATGCGCTCTGCGTCGTTGAGGTCTTCATAACCAGCCAGACACCTTGTCACTCGGGCAAACACGACTCCTCAGGGCTGGAAAGCTTGACAGCGATTTCCCCGCCGGGAGTCACGGTCAGAGGGCCTGATTCCCAGAAGGCATCGTTGAAGCCGGCGTGCCCACGCACCAGCAAGGTGTACACCCCGGGACGACGGATGGCGACCTTGAACGCTCCATCCTCATCGGCGTCGGCACGAACGATCTGCCAATCCTTGTTTTCGCTCGAAGCCCATTTCAGCGTGTCCACAAGCGCATTTTGGTAGACCAGCAAGCCCCGGCGGCAAAGGGCTGCTTCGCTCATAGAACCGCTCACAGTTAGAGGCAGCGCCTTGTACTGGGCAGTTTCAGCCTCCTGCTTCTGAGCAAGGTTTTGAGCCCAGGTCAGGCAAGCGGAATGCTGCTCGATCTCGTTACCGGCGGCGTCATTGCCCAGCTTGGGGCGCAGATACAACGCATACACAGCAGCCATTCTCGCCGGTTTCAAATCACCGCCCCCAGTGATAAGGAATACGCGCCCGGAGATGATTCCCGGCCGGGCCGCGCTCTTGGGCAATGGTTTCTGCTGCGCCGTCGCAATCATAAAAAACCCGAACAGCAAAACAGACGCTACAGCCTTAATTGTTTGCATTGAGGCATCCCTCCTTTTAAGTCTCATACTGCGCTTCCAGGTCCAAACCTTTTCGACCAGTTATGCGGGCGTTGTGCCTTGCGGCTCATAATACTGCTCACTTCCGGATGCAGGTGTAGATCGTCTCCCGCGACACTCTGTACTCTGTGGCCAAAGCCGTCTTGGAGGATTTGCCATCGCAAGTCTCAATGACAGCCAGTTGACTCCAGACGCGCCCAGGCATGGAGCACCCGAAGAGCCCTAAGGGCATCCGATCGAGTAGGAGTCCCCCGTGGAGAAGAAGCCCCCCCTTATCAATCGAACTTGGGTGAATCCTGATCGGCAAAGATCGTTACGCCAACTTGGTAGAACGGAGTTCAGAAATTCAACGCGCGTGGGGGTATCCTTGAACATGTCGGAATCCAGCACCAATTCGTCGGATTCTACATGCGAAGCCGATACAGTTATGTCATAGCCCAGTGCCGTTATTCTTCGCTGCAGTTCCTGAGCAAATAGCTCCTTGCCCTGTTGTTGGAGATTTGCATGCTCTTCTTCAGCATGCTTCTCCGCGTCCAATTTGGATTGCAGGTCAGCAGGTAACTGCCAGTTGTCTTCGTAATCAAAGACCTTTGTGCTGCTATTAGGAGAGAAGATCGAAGCTGAGTCAGCGTCAGTGTCAAAGGTGCCGTTGACCAAGAGGCCCCATTGGTAATACGCGGCAGCATGATCGTCCTCTCCGCAGGGACCCTTGCCCGTAACGTCGCTGAAAAGCTCATTGGCACATTTTGCGCCGCGATAGATTGAAATCATCCCGGAGAGGTATCCGGCCTTCCCCCAGTGCTTCGACGTGGGTTGTGTGATTCCAATCTCCTTGAACTGATGTGACCGAACCATCTCGCGGAAGAACCATAACAGGCCCTTCAGTTGTTCATCACTGGTTGCAGGCGCGACGACGACAGAAATCCCCTCATCAAGCTTGGCCCGGAAAATCCGGAACTTCGGAGGCGGAATGTTCGGTTGGCTTTCGGGAACCGATGCTCCAGAATTAGCCTCTTCGGTTTTCTGCACTGCCTGCTCTTGAGGAGTTGGGGGGTGGTTCCCTCTGTTTAGGACGTGCAGCGCCACGACCAGTAAAACGATGCCCCCGACCACAATGGCTGGTCGGTAGCGCTTGCGATTTGGGGAAGGAATGTTCGCTGCTCGCCTGGATGCTTGGGGCGGAGCCGCAGGAGCGAGATTCTCGCCTCCTAAGATGGGAATCCCACAGTGGCGACAAAATGTGTCGCCGTCTACCATAAACTTTCCGCAGCGATGGCAGAACATTCCTTGCCCTAGCCTCCGCTTGGTCCGCGATTCCCCTGCGATCGTTGAGACTCGATCGGGGATGCATTCATCGGCAGCACGGCGCACTTGTCACCGTGCAAAATTCAGACAATCACCGAGGGTCACAACCCTTCTGCAGCTTTCGTGGATGCCGCCCGGAGTATAGGCGTGGCGGAATCGCCTGTCAAACGCATTCGACTGTTCGTCAGAGTCGGCAAGCTGGATACAAATCCCCCTCGTCTGTTTTCCGGGATGGCAGGCAGATTGGCCATTCCGATCAGGGGCGCTGGTTCTTGGCCGCGTCGTTGTCGTCTTCAAATAGCGATGCCTTCCGTTCGCCGGGGGTGTAGCTCACGCTCTGCCCAGACTCCCGTGAACGCCGGACTGCAGCTGACGTAGCGTTGACGGCATTTGTCGTCGACGTCCTGTTGGCTATGTAGGGCATGGCGGATGCCGCAGCAATACCCATCTTGGCTGCTGTCGCGATGGCATCCTGATTGGCGCCAAGGTACACAAAATCCCATTTGTAGATGTCACGCTGCTGGACAATCAGGTCGAACACTTGCGGTGCCGTGAACACCTTGCTGGCATTCTCCAGACCATCGGTCATGATGATCACAATGACCTTGCACGGTCTCTCTTCCTCAGACATTGCTGCCAGCCCACTCCCCAGTTCTGTAATGGTGCGCCCGATGGCATCGAGGAGAGCTGTGTTGCCCCGGGGTTCGTAGGTCTTCTGCCCCGGCCTCGGCGTCTTCGAGAGTGTCAGCTCGGGAGTCTCGGCGATGGGGGTGTCGAACACCTCTTCATAGACATCATCGAACTGCACCAGCTTCAGCGTCGCCGTTCCCGGCACCTGCTTCTGCTCCTCGATGAACTTGTTGACGCCCGCGACAGTCGCTTCCTCAATGGATGCCATTGAACCGGACCGGTCCAGAATCAATGCCAATCTTGTGAATCCGTCTTTCATGAAACACCCCTTCCTTTCCCAATTGCACACGTCCTGCTATCTCGAAGTCGATTTGCTCTGCCCGGTGAGAATCCGGTTAATCGCAACCCCGTGCCACCGCTTTCTGGTGCGAGTGGGTATCCCCTCCGCGTTGAGCTGCTCCGCAATCCTATTCGAATCGCAGGCCTCCAGCCCTCAACGTCTTCATTCGTTCGAGGGCCTTCTTTTCGGCTTCATCGCGACCGAACGGCTTCCGACCCTCACATCGGCCTTCAGCGGCCCGTCTCCGCATTCGAGCGCCGCGGAGCTTCAGCACAATCTGACTCTTGTCGTACTGAGCCACCGCACCAATCAGCTGCCGCATGAGGATTCGCGTTAGATCATTGGCCATCAGGTCTGGTTCGGCAAAATGGCTCGGTCAACGAGTACCTCTCAGGAGCGCCAGTTTCCCTGAAAGTGCCTTCGCAAGTCTCTCCAGAAGCCCCGGGGTCCCCTAAATCTGACCCTTGGCACCTTCGGGCCCCCTTCGATAGATCAACCCCACATTGCCCCCGGGGCGATGGTTTTTTGCCCAAATTGGTTGCATCAGCCCTAAGCTCAGTGTTCCTCAGTCTTCCTTCCCTCAGGCTTCTTCATGCTCTCGTCCGGCTGCTTTTCTTGTTTCCGGGGCGGCCGCACTCCGCCGATGAACAACTCGCTAGTACCCGGCTTGGTCACATCTTTGAAACGGGAGAGAATTTGGGCTAACTCTTCTGGGGTGGGTTTCCTCGCATTGGTGGATTCTGGCATGTCTCCCATCCTTTCCCTAGAAAACGAACATCCCTGTTGGCGATGAGGCGCGCATATTCATTCCAGGGACATGAGGCTAGCGCGCTCGTCGTCATTCAGAAGGTGCGATAGGTTCACGGCACAGTCGAACGGCGCTTTCATTAGCTCTCCTGCCGCACGAATGAGAACACCAAGGGCATATTCCAGGCCGATCGTGATTAGGCCCACGAGGATATCCGGTGGCAGCCCACTCTGTCCGTCAGCACCGCTGAGAGAAGACCGCTTCGGACTTCAACCGAGGGCCGCATACAACGTCTGCCGCGATATCCGGTATTCAGCGGCCAGTGCAGCCTTCTTCTCTCCAGCCTTAACCCGCTTGCGAATCTCTGCGACTTGCGCCGGCGTCAGCGATGGTTTCCGCCCCTTGTAGACGCCCTTTTTCTTCGCCAGCTCGATCCCCTCCCGCTGCCGCTCGCGGATCATCGACCGCTCGAATTCCGCCACAGCCCCAAGCAAGGACAGCAGGAGGTTGGCCATCGGCGAGTCCTCACCGGTGAAGGTCAGGTTCTCTTTGACGAACTGGACGTGTACGCCCTTCCCAGTGAGATCTAGAACGATTCTCCGCAGGTCATCCAGGTTCCTTGCCAGCCGGTCCATGCTGTGAATCACAAACAGATCACCCTCGCGGAGGTACTCAAGGGCGGCCTGCAGCTGGGGCCGCTTCGTGTCTTTGCCGGAAGCTTTGTCGGTAAACACCTTGTCGAGCTTCACGCCCTCAAGCTGGCGTTCCGTGTTTTGGTCGAGGGCGCTGACCCTGCGGTACCCCACCGTCATGTTATGCCGTTTGGCTGCCGTCATTTCGATCCCCCACCAGAGTGTCTATTTAGATTCTAGACCTTTTCTGGGATATGTCAAGAAAACGACAAAACCACCCTAGATAGACGTAAATAGTGTCAAGCTGCGGTGTGGAGTTGGCGTATACCCTCAATTGACATCCCAATCTGTTCTGTGCGTTCGCGCACACTTCCAAGGATCGCAATCACCTATATTCGTCGGTGGTAACAATTCATCGAAAACGGCAAGGGCAAATGAAAAAACTACTCTTCGCAATTTTGCTGACAACGATTCCTTCACTGACCCCGGCTCAGTCGCTCCCGAAGGAGCGGGAATATCCATTGGTCGTTCATGTGCAGTCATCGCGTCGGGTCGGTGAAGACAAAATCAACAACGGCTATGAGTTCTTGTCGGTAGTCATCGAGGGAAAGAAATATGAACTTGAATCCACTCACGGTGACGCGATCCTGCGAACGGGTGATTATCGGGCAAAAGTTAGCGAATACGAGCATTCGCGCAGCTACGAATACAACATGAGATACGAACTTTTATTTCCTGACGGAAAGACTCGTGAATACAAGGTTGTCGGCGAAGAGGAATAGCCGAAAGCTGACAAATCGCGCACTTACGGTCGCCGCATCCTGAGTTTGCGTGAATGGGCGCGAGCAATCTCAGGAAAAGCTGTGTCCGCGCTCACAAATCAAGCGAGGACTCCTAAGGTATCCTCCCGGCATGTTTGGGGCTCTGGTGAATCGAGGCGCGATCCAACGGGACAAATCAGGGGCCGAAGTCACCGTACTTAATGAGCATTCATACAAACTCCAACGACTTCAGAAACTCCCACAGAAAATGAACCGCTAAAACCCACGCTGGAGTCCCACCAGCGAATTTCGGCAATGCGCCTACGGTCAATTCTGTTCGGTTGAGAGGCATTGTAGGTGAAAGAAAGTGAGAATCAGATGACGCTTTTGGATGTGGCGCTCGACTGCGTGCGCCGGGGATGGTATGTGTTTCCATGCAAGCCGCAAAGCAAGAGGCCGATGACGCTACACGGCTTTAAAGACGCCACACTAGACGAGGCAACTATCCGCGCGTGGTGGGAAAAGACACCTGATGCCAACCCGGCCATCTCCACCGGGCCTAGCAAGTTGCTGGTGGTGGACAATGACCACGGCCTCACATCTAGGGGTGACGCGACGGCGTGGATGGAGCGTAACGGCTTTCCGCTCACCTACGCGGTACGCACTGGTCGCCGTCCCGAGTTTGGACTCCAGCTCTACTATCAAGCCGATGGCTCCCGTGGTTGTGCCGGATGGAAACTGAATGGCTGTGCCGGTGACATTCGTGCTGAAGGCGGCTATGTGATGGCTGCCGGAAGTATTCACCCGGACAGCGGTGAAGCGTACACCGCACTGCTAGACGGCACGCCAGTGGCTCCGGCTCCGCAACGCGTCAAAGACCTTGCACCAGAAACGCGCACGTATGACCCGGCCACGGCTGTGGACGACGCCACGGCGGACGAGTGGAAGACGTGGCTCCTTGAGTACATGGGCCGAAACAAGATTGAGCCGCGCGACTTTGAGAAGCGCGCGCCAAATGGCTATTGGCTTGGGATTCATTGCCCATGGGAAGAGCAACACGGCAGCGGACCCGGCGCGGAAAGTAGCACGGTGCTTGGCATCCTTGACGGCAAAGTAGCATTTGAGTGCTCACACGGCACATGCAAGAGCAGCGAGCGTGACACGGCGGTATTTAAGCAACTCATGACGCTGATGCACAATGAAGCCGCGCGGGAGCCGGGCGCGGACCCGCCCGTAGTCATCGGCAGTCCAAAGCCAAAGCCGGAACCAGCCAAAATGCCCGGGCCAACGCGCCCGGTTTATCCCATGGATGCTTGGGATGACACCGTTGTGGGTACGTTCGCAAGATTATGCGGAGAAGACAACAATGTCCCGCTCAAGATGTATGCGGAGGCATTTCGGTGCGTACTAGGCGCAATTGTGGGTGACCAAATCGCCTGCCCGAACGTTGAAGGCGTTACGCCGCGCACGTACACCGTGTTGGTAGTGCCCTTCGGCAAAGGCAAGGGCACTGCCATTGGCCGCGCTATGAGCTTCTTTGAGCACCTGTCTGGTGGTGGCGTAATTATCAACGGGCGGCGGCCCGCCGGTGCGGACTCGCGAGAGGCGCTGCTTACCGAAAAGCCATTCCCGTGGCAGTGGGCAACAGAACACGTGGGTGCATGGGTTGCGGGGGCGAGCAGTGCTCCCGGCATGGCAAGGCTGGCGAACATTGAGCGCCCCAAGCCCAAAAGGGAAAAAGACAAACCCGAACCGCCTCCGCAACCACCGCTTTGGGGTGAAGATTTGCCGCGTGTGCTGTCTGTGTTTGAGGAAGCAAAAAACCTGTTTAGTTCGTTGTCAATTGAGGGCGGTGTGGGTCATGCAACCACGGGTGCAATATGTGGGTTGTGGGATAGTAACCGATTCTATGGCACTGCAACCGGAGAACGCGCGCCCGCATCGGGACGAATGTTGTTCTCTATGCTGTGCGGAGTCACTGAGTCCGATTGGTTTGACCTGCTAGGCCGTGGTGATATTGTGGGCGGCGGCCTGATGAGCCGTTTGAATATCTGCGGCACGATGGGTGAATACGCGAACGTTTCGCGGTTGCGCCCGCCTGACTTCAACCCCTTGCGCCGCGTGTTCTTGCCGCGCATACACGAGCTGTCAAATACCCCCGCCGACATTCCGGCGAGCGCTGGCGCATTAGACGTTGTGGATGCCTGGGTCGCCAAGCTGCCCGCTGGTAGTGAGCGCATGAATATCCACGTGTGGCGCTCCGCCTTATTGTTGTCTTGGTTGCGTGGTGAATCTGAAATTACCGGGGACACGGCGCGGGATGCAGCGCGACTAGGTGACTACCAAGTTGCCACGCATGAGTATTACCGCACTGAGGCCACGGACAACGCTACGGCCTACATTCAGCAGAAAATGGAACGTGTTCTCCGTTCCAAAGGCCCTCTGTCCCGTGCGGCTCTTTTCAAGCACACGAATGGCAAGCGGGACGGAACGGTGAATTGGGGGCGTGCGCTAGACAGCATGGTGCAAAACAGACTGTTCGGTATCGATGGGAAAAAAATCTTCGCCGCGAGGGCAGAAGATTAGTCGCGTCGGAATCATCGCGTCACGTGCCCCTCCGTTGCTTCTATATACGGCGAGATTTATTAAAACGTTCTCGTTCTCGTATATTTTTCAATGATTTACAAAATCCTCCATCGGAGGGGGAGTATGGACGCACTGACGCGCTGACGCGATTTTGACGCGACGGCAACAATTCTGAGCGTGGCGACAATGCAGATTTAGGACAGAAACGCGTGCAAGACGTCAGTTATCGTTGGCGAATCAGACCATGGAGACGTGAAGACGAACACGGATGGGGTAATCCACCCAGAACAAGAATAGGAGAGAAAGATGGCAAGACGGAACAGCAACAGCAAACCGAAATGGATTGACCTTCGTAGCGAAATAACGGGAGAGTCGTTTGGCAAATATTACCGTGTTGATTGTAAGATTCACGACGAGCCCCACCAACTTCATTTGTATGCCGACCGATTCGCGATTGAGTCCGGGCAGCTTGTGCTCTTCAAAGGCGACGATCCTTACCGGGCGTTCGCCCCGGGGACTTGGGGCCATGTCGCGGCCATATCGTGTTTGAGCGGCACGGAGATGTACGAGGACCACGATTTTGTGAAAACCGCTTAGCCGCTGACGGAACCGCTCGGGCAAGGGAGAATCTTAGCCAATCTTCGATTTTTCCCAATTTGGACTCAAAAAGTCCAAAATTCTGGGAATTGTTCGTTCGTAGAGATTTATGGGTTGCGGCGCTCTATAGAGGGAGTGTCGGCAAGATGGAACCCACCCCGGTCTCGTACTGAGAAAGCAGGAACCACCGAGGCAGGGTCAAATCTCGCGAGCGGTTCACGGGAGAGCACGCAATGGGCCACAAGTTTGCGAACACAGAAATAGATTTAATCTCGCTTTCGCTTCGCTTTCTTGCTGTGCCGCGCCGGACGGCCCTTGGCGATCCACCCCGCGTAGCTATTCGGACACGGTGGCCTTCCGGTTTGCAGATGCTCGAAATGGTGCGCAATCTTCTTGCCGCGATGCAATCGCACAGCTTGCCCGCAATCCGGACAGACGAGTCCGGTTACGCCTTTCGCTTCTGCCTCGTCCGCTCCTATCTCTGTCTGAGTGTCCGTTCTTTTGGCGGTTTTCATTGGTGGTCGCAATCCTAGCCGCGCCATTCGCTGTTTGTCAAAAGGCCGACTCTTGCGCCCGCGAATTTTCGTGCCGACTACCCTAGGGGGCTCCAAACTGCTCCCGGGAGGCATCGGTGAATATTCCCAGTGAGACTCACCCGTTTTCGAGATGGGTGGCGGAAACAGGATCGTTTCGCTTCAACGCTTGTTATCGCGGCTTCGATCATTGCCGCTGTCCGGCTTGCGCGGGATGACATCAGCCGCCCATCGCCGCGCATGACAAGTGTGATTGCTGACAGCGTGCAATTGGCTCGGATGATTCTCGACAAGGTTGTCAGGTAACTTCCGGTTTGGCGACTCGTCGCCAACGACGTCCCCGCTTGCCTTCATTTTTGGGGCATTTGCTCGCTCGTCGGCTCGATCTGAAGTTGATACCCCGGCTTCAGGAGGACATCGCCGCCGTTGGAGAAGAAAGAGAGGGCGACGGCAGAGATGGGGATCATGTACCAAGACTTGAAAACCGCTCCAGACAGTCCATCAAGCAAATCCTTTGATCCAATTCCCACGCCGCCATCGATCAGCATACTCGCAATTTGCTTGCCCCGCCCCGGTTGGATCTTGCCCTCGTCCCCTTCCTTCTTCGGGACCAAAGCAACAGGCTGATCGAAGACCAGCATTAGGTGCCCGCGCCGGAAGAAACGCCGCGCCGGAGTGGAAACTAGGTGTCCGGTGTAGGTTCCTGATGGGCACTTGACCGAAAACGGAGTCCCAGTCGCCATCCACGAAGATGCATAGGTCTGAAGTGTGCAGCCTTCAGCACTCGCCACTTTTAAAATCAGGAGCGCACCCAGAGCTGTCAAGATCATCTGAACAGAACGTCGCACAACTCTTCCCTTCCATGCGATAGGTGGATTGATTATACCCGGGCAGCGGATGGAGCCTTGCGTGACCTTATGTCTGTTGACGTAGCGGCCCTCGGCACTGTTGCGGGCGAATTACCGGCAAACCGGAAGTTACTGCATAATGAACGCTCTCCCGGTTAACTCGTCGGCGATAGACTCTGTTTATGTGTGGACGATACGGAAGGCGAGCTGACAAACAACGCATCGCGGAGTGGATGCAGACTCACGACACGAATGTGTTTGATGGCTCATATTTCGCTCCGTCTTACAACGTCGCCCCTCAGACATTTCAGCCCGTTGTCCGGTTGAGTGAAGACACGGGGGACCGGGAGCTGACAGTCATGCGGTGGGGGCTGGTGCCATTTTGGTCGAAAGATGGCAAGTCGTCATTCAACACAATTAACGCAAAGGCGGAAACCATCACCACAAGTGCGCTGTATCGCGAACCATTCAAACGCCGCCGCTGTCTAGTCCCCGCCGATTGGTTCTATGAGTGGAAGAAACAGGATGCGAAGGCAAAGCAGCCCTATGCCATTGCCATGAAGGACGGCTCGCTCTTCGCATTTGCTGGTCTGTGGGAGCGATGGAAAGACAAGGAAACCGGGAAGACCCTAGAGACTTATACCATCCTCACTACGGACCCCAACACGCTGATGGAGCCGATACACAATCGGATGCCCGTGATTCTGGCACCGAAGGATTACTGGCGATGGTTGGAGCCGGGTGACCCGCAATGCCCGCCCGTGGACTTGTTGAGGCCCTACAATGCGGAGCAGATGAAAGCGTGGAAGGTCAGCGCAGATGTCGGAAACGTGCGGAACAACAATCCATCCCTGATTGAGCCTTCGGGGTGATTCAGACAGGCCAATCGGGAATTTCTTCAATCAGGATGCCCTGCAATCGCGCACAGATGACCGTAGCGTGTCTCTAACTGCGAGCGATCAGAGCGGGGGCCGCCTTTCACCCCATGTGGAAGCCCCAATTCATCGTCTTGCCATCTTTCAAGGTGATCCGCCATTGGGGTACTGGCAACTCATTTACTAGGATGCCCTCGCAGAATCCCTGAAGCTCAATTTGCTCGACGTGCTTCAATGGAATCTTCGAGGCCGAAAAGACTATGGGGCACTCACCGACAACCGAAGAATAAAGCCGGACAAATTTCACGTACTCGCCATCCTCGCGGATGAACGGCGCTGACAGATTGAAAGCATCAAAGCACCGTGCGAGTGCTTCGCGGAATTTGTCAAGAGAGAGGTGCTCAAAGTGCGTGGTGCCCGCGTTGCGCTCAAGAAGCCCGGTCATTATTTCATCAAACTCGGTCAGAATGATCTCGCTTCCTTCAGCTCGCCGTTCCAGCTTGGTGTGAACCACCCAATTACAAAACATCCTCAGCACGGAATCTTGATACGCCTCTCGGTCCATTAGTTTGCGCAACTCAACAAGCAAGTAAACAACCTGCATTTCCTGAGTGATTCGCTGGCTTAGGACCCGTTGGATTTTGAAGATCAGCTCGTCCTTCATCTGTCCAGAATACGCGGGGGAGTCCGACATGCTGAAGAGCTTCAGCTTCTTGCCTTGCGAAAAGATTCATATGCTTCGTGCTCTTTGACCTTCTTTGCGTAAAGGGCATCAATCGCGGCTTCTATCTTGTCCGATTCAGACACGTAATGCTTGCCCATTCCTTCGCGTCTTATTTTCTCGCTTAGCTCTTCATGGGCGTCAAAGCCCATTGTCCGACTAAGAACGCAGTAGAGCATGAATGACTTCAACTCCGAGAGACCCGGCTCCGCACAGTCCGTCTCAAGCGGGTAAACCTCCCCAGTGACTCCTAGATAGACGGCCTTGTCTATTTCACTCTGAGGCCGCCCCTCCCGTTCCATAGTGACCTGAATCTCGACAGCTTTCTCCAACATCTGCTGCCTCTGCCTGTTCACCCGGTCCACAAAGGCATAAAGAAAAATTGCGGTGAGTGGAAAAGGAACTATCACAAGCCATGGGTTCGTCAAGAAGAAAAAGAACACCGATGCCAAGAAGAGCACTACCGAAACCGTGATAACCGTCGGGTGAAACCACCTGTAGATCGAACCCATCGGGCGCTTCAGCGAAGGCTTGAAGTACATCCCGAGGTAGTAGACGATTGCGACGCGGTAGAAGAGATAGAAGAACAGTAAGCCCAACGCCCACATTTCAAACCCTCCTATCGAGGTTCGCCAAGCGGTATTTTGATCCGATGTGGAGCATTATAGGATTTGAGCGAGGGTTTGCGGACTGCAAAAATCGCAAGCATAGAGCGACGTCAGAAATGGCCGGGGCGTGATTGTCCACCCTGGCCTTTCCTTTCAGCGAGAAAGCAGACTCACGCGCTCATGCACAGCCTGTAGGTCCGCCGTGACAAGGTTTGCGTATCGCCGCGTCATTTCAAGCGTGGAATGACCGAGCACCTTTTGCAAATGAAACACAGACCCGCCGCGCCGGAGATAGTTCACAGCGAATGTGTGACGGAACGAGTGGAGTGTGCGGACGGGCGGCTCAAACCCGAGTGACCGGCAAACTCGTTTCACGTCTCGCAGAATATTGCGGCGGACCCAAGTTGTTTCTACCCGGCTTGCGAATAGCAGCAAATCGGGCTTGCGCGCTCTGTCCGTGCAAAAGCGAACAATCGCCTTCCGCAGTTCAAGAGAGATTGGAACAATCCGCTGCTTGCGTCCCTTGCCGTCCAGCGTGACAAGCAAGTTATCAAAGTCAATCTCGGCGACGTGCAACGCAAGCGCCTCAGAGATACGGCAACCAGTGTCGAACAAAAACAGAATGAGCAGATGTAGCCTCCGCTGATATTTGCTCTTGGGCTTCCATCCTATGAGCCGCTTGACTTGCTGCTCTGTGAATGTGGGCAGCACTTCATCCGGCTCTTTGAACGGGCGAATCTTCTGTTTTGAACCGGACCATTTCAGATATGCGTTGATGGCTCTGGAAAGGCAGTTGCAGCCCGTGGGCTTCAGTCCGCGTTCGCGCATACGAACCACCATTTCATCCAACTGCGATTGCGTGGGGTTCTCGCAGGGCAGCCATCGGAGGCTATATCTGTACCATTCGATTGTGCGTGCGGTGACGTTTTGCAGGTATTGACGTTCGCGGATGAACTGCTCAAAACGCGCTTTCATGAATCCTCCAAGCAGGTACTCAGATTTGGAGGAATTTCGGCTAACTGATTGATTCAAAAGGGGCGTAGCACAGTCTGGTAGCGCATCTGCTTTGGGAGCAGAGGGTCGGGGGTTCAAATCCCTCCGCCCCGACCATTCAGATTCGGTCTGACCCATAGACATGGGTTAAAGAACGTACCACTCACATGCGTAACATTTCCGCCACTTGCCCATGTTTGAAGCCGATGTGGGACGCTGTCCTCTGACCAGGAAGACGCAGCGGAAGCTGACGCCGAACCCAAACAGGTAGACCTGCTGCCTTCCGAACGGATGCTACTATTGCGACGTGTTCAATTTCGGAAACCCAAAAACGCCTGGCCAATGGATTGGCCACATTGTCATCGCATTAGTCGGCCTTTTTCTGATTTGGTGGATGCTCCGACTCTATGTTCTTTGATCTCCGTTCCCCCCAAGACCTCCCATTGAGATGGCTAACCGATTTTCGATCGGCCACGCAGGTCGGGCATTGAGGTTCATAATGGCCTCGAAACACAACAATTAAGCCAAGCCGGGCATCATACAGGGTTGGAACAATTGATGGTCAGTTTGAAACCTCCCGCTCTGCCCTTGGCTGAAAAGCCTGCACTTACCGAGATCAAAGCACAATCGCGGTTACTCGTTCCGGATGTGAATCCTGGCGGAGCCCAAGACTTGAACCAAAATGACCCCAGGCGCTCCGAGGACCGGCACGCCGAAGTCAAGGAATCCGGTTTCGATCCTCGGGCCCATCTTGCTGCAATTGTTGAATCTTCTGCCGACGCGATCATCAGCAAGGACTTGAACGGAATCATCGTCAGTTGGAATGACTCTGCAACCTGGATTTTCGGATACGCCGCGAATGAAATCATAGGTCGATCTATCCTCATGCTCATCCCTCCGGAATTGCATCAGGAAGAAGATTATATTTTGGGCAAAATAAGGGCCGGTGAACGGATTGACCAATACGAAACTGTCCGGATAAGGAAAAGTGGCGAGAGGTTTCCGATCTCCGCCACCATCTCTTCAATCAGGGATGCGACTGGTAAGATCATCGGCGCCTCTAAGATCGCCCGAGACATTTCGGACCGCAAAGAGAACGAACAGAGCCGGTTCCAGTTAGCGGCGATCGTCGATTCCGCGGACGACGCAATTGTCAGCAAGGATCTCAATGGAATTGTTAGAACCTGGAACCAGGGTGCTGCCCGCATGTTCGGCTACACCTCAGAAGAGATGGAGGGACAGCCTATTCTGCGGCTTATTCCAGAGGAACTCCATTACGAAGAAGATGAGATTCTGCGGAAGCTCAGAGAGGGAGACCGCGTTGACCATTACGAGACGGTCCGAATGAAGAAGGGCGGTGAACACTTTGAGGTTTCGGTCACGATTTCTCCGATCAGGGACGCTTCCGGTCAGGTAATCGGCGCTTCCAAGATTGCACGTGACATCTCTGACCGGAAGCGGATGGAACGTCTGCTGGTGCAATCCGAAAAGCTCGCGGCCACAGGCCGTATGGCCGCGGCTGTTGCCCATGAAATCAACAACCCTCTCGAATCCCTGATCAATCTGATTTTCCTCGCCAGGAAGAACAGTCCGTCTGAGGGAAAAGCGTACGCGCACCTGCGAACCGCCGAACAGGAGTTGGAGCGGGTCGCTCACATCGCGCGGCAGACACTCGGATACTACCGGGACACCGGCCTTCCCGCTGAGGTTCATCTCCACGAATTGATAGAGAATGTACTGACGGTCTACGGGGCGAAGCTCCTTGCTAACGATATTAGAGTTGAAGCTCAATTCAACGACATGCAGAAGATAACCGTCAGTCGGGGTGAGCTGGTTCAGGTCTTTTCCAACATCATCACCAACGCCATCGATGCCATGCATGGCGGCGGAATTATCAACATAACTACAAGGAAAATAACTTCTCCGAGAGGCGAGGGTATCCAGACCGTCATCCGTGACAGCGGAGTTGGAATCCGGCAGGAGTATCTCGAAAAGATCTTCGAGCCATTCTTTACTACAAAGGGCAACCTGGGAACAGGCATAGGGCTCTGGATCGCGAGGGAACTTGTCGAACGGCGGGGCGGTCAGGTTTCGGTCGCGAGCAGTACGGAATGTGGGAGCAGTGGCACGAGTGTCACCATCTTTATTCCTTTCGCGCCCCCAGATTCCCGGGTTTCATCCCATAAATGACAGGATCAAATCTGGAGTCACGCATGGCATCGGCTTCGGTCTTTCTGATTGGCGAAAACGCTTCAAACATCAAGTTGCCACATAGTGAGGCATCCGACGCGATCGAGACCCAACGCGACCGCCCCATCGTGCTGCTGGTCGATGATGAACAACTCATTGTCGATACCTTGGCGGAGATACTCGAAGGAGCAGGGTTTTTCGTACTGGCGGCTTATGACGGATGGACTGCGCTGGAGAAGGTCGCCCGTTGCCGGCCGGAGTATTTGTTGTCCGATGTACTGATGCCAAAGATGAACGGCGTCGAACTGGCGATCGCGATCCGAAAGATGTATCCGTCGACCCGGATCACGCTTTTCTCCGGTCAGGCCGGCATTTCCGACATCCTGCTCGATGGGAAAAGACAAGGTTTTGAATTCGAATTGATTGCAAAACCTATTCATCCACTCAAATTGGTCGAACACCTCAAGGGGAAACGGACAGATCTTTCTTGATATGCCCCGCAAAACGGTCCATGCAGTGTACTCATCCCGCATAGAAGAATCTTCTGATCCTGGGTGCCGGGATTTCGTGCACCGTTTCTTCGCGCTGTCCTGCTGCAAGTCAACGAATCGGCCGATCTTCGTAGATTAGGAAGGCTTGTGCCGCCCAGACCGACTGAAGAGTTGAAAACACCGACGTCCACCTCCAGGCGAACTGTCCGGCTGTCCGAATTCCTCAAGGACCTCGGTCCTGGACTCATCACTGGCGCCGCGGACGACGACCCATCCGGCATTTCGACCTATTCCGTTGCGGGCGCCTCCTATGGATACGCGACACTTTGGACGGCCTTGCTTTCCTTCCCATTGATGGCCGCGATTCAGCTGATGTGCGCGCGTCTTGGCATGGTCACTGGGCGCGGATTGGCCAGCGTCATTCGCAAGCGCTATTCCCGCTGGGTTCTATGGCTCGCTTGCGCATTGGTCATCGTGGCCAACGTTTTCAATATAGGAGCGGATCTCGGGGGCATGGCGGACGCAATGCAGATGATAAGCGGCGTCCGCGCTTATTTCTGGACGCCATTTTTCGCCGCTCTTATCTTGGGACTCCTGTTCTGGACTTCTTACCGGACAATGGCACGCATCTTCAAGTGGCTGACGATGGTTCTCTTCGCCTACGTTGTCGCGGCATTCATGTCCCATCCCAATTGGAGCGATGTTTTCCGCCAGACGTTTATCCCGCACGTCGAATGGAGTCGGGGCTACCTCTCTGTCTTGGTGGGAATCTTGGGGACCACCATTTCCCCTTATCTGTTTTTTTGGCAGGCGGCACAGGAAGTTGAGGAAGATCGCGACCATGGCAAGACCACGGTTGCCCAAAGACAAGGTGCAACAAACAAGGAACTCCGAGTGACGAAGAGAGATGTGATCACGGGGATGTTGCTATCCAATCTAGTGATGTACTTCCTCATTCTCACCACTGGCGCGACACTCAACGCTCATGGTCAAAAGAATATCGAGACGGCAAAGCAGGCTGCCGAGGCTCTGCGTCCTCTCGCGGGTCAAGGGGCCTACTGGTTATTCACACTTGGAATCATCGGAACTGGAATGCTTGCAGTTCCTGTGCTGGCCGGATCTTGCGCGTATGCAATCGCGGAGGGCGGAAAGTGGAAGGACGCTTCCCTTAACCTCCAGCCGCGGCTTGCGGCAAAATTCTACGCAGTGATAGCCGTTTCCATCTTGGTCGGACTCGCATTTGATTTTGCCGGCATCAATGCGGTAAAGATGCTGTTTTGGTCGGCCATCCTCAATGGCTTATTGGCGCCGCCCCTGGTCATCATGATCGTTCTCCTCACCAGCGACCACAAAGTAATGGGGAACCGAGTCAATTCGCCAGGAATGAATGTGCTCGGTTGGACATGCGCAGTCGTAATGAGCACTGCCGCCATCGCTCTGGTGGGATTCTCACGATGAACACGATTCTCCTAAGTTCCATGCCGCTCCGCTGGAATTACTTCAGTAAATCCATCTGAACTGAACCCATGACACGAGACGCAGCTGTAGTCAGATTTCTGATATTCCATACGTTCGAAGCCTTTCCTCGGAAATCAGCTTCAAACTATCTAAAGGTACTTGCCATACAACTCCAATTGCCCGGAATGATAATCACGCCGTTCCACCGGGGATGAAAGCACCGTCGATGTCGATGTCGCTCCCAGGGTTGATAGTTTGTCGATCAACACTTCGAGATGCCGGATGGAAACCACATCGGCCTCGATCACGAACGATTCCGCGCCGGTGATGCGGTGGCACCGGCTGATCTCCGGCATATCGCGCACCGCGGAGATCGTCCGGCTCACCTGCAGATCACCCCCGTGAATGGTCAGGCGTACCAGCACGCGTATGGGCAAGCCGAGTTTCGTAACGTTGAGCGCCGCATGATAGCCGGTGATCACGCCGGCCTCTTCCAGGCGGCGCACTCGCTCCGCTGCGGCTGGAGTCGACAGCCCAACTTTCCTGCCCAACTCCGCAAACGAGATTCGGGCATTTCTTTGCAGCGCTTCCAGAATCTTCCAGGCGACTGCGTCAAAATCAATGTTGTTCGGAGAGGTTCTATATGCCATTGGCCAGCAATCCTTAACGATTAAGAACATTATGCCTAATTTCGTTAGGCTGCGCTACTCTATTTCCTTCGAATTCCCATTTCGAACAGAATCAAATTCGACCTATGCTATTGCGAGACCGGGATTGCGGCTCCCTGATCCATTCGCTCCCGGCACACGAGGTCACCGCATGAGTGCATTCCCCCACTCAGCATCCCATCCATCCGCAAATGCCGTCGCAGAGCCAGCCAGCGGCAAAGACTTTCTGCCTTTGAAGGGCACCGATCACGTTGAGTTTTATGTCGGCAACGCGCGCCAGGCTGCGTATTACTATCGCGCGGCGTTTGGCATGTCGCTTGTCGCCTATGCGGGACCGGAAACCGGCCAGCGCGATCGCGCCTCCTACGTTGTGCAGCAGGGCAAGATCCGCTTCGTCTTCACCACGCCGCTACGCAGCAACCACCCCATCGCAGAGCACATTCAACGCCATGGGGATGGTGTGCGCGTGATCGCGCTCTGGGTTGACGACGCGCGCGACGCATGGCACGAAACCACAAGCCGTGGCGCGAAGAGTGTGGCCGAACCGCAGGTTCTCTCCGATGAGAATGGCACCGCCGTCGTGTCGAGCATTCGCCTCTATGGCGACACGATTCACACTTTTGTGGAGCGCAGCGGTTATTGCGGACCGTTTCTTCCCGGTTTTCGCGCGGTTGAAAGCGATCCGGTCGCTCGTCCCGTCGGGCTTCTGCATATCGATCACATGGTGGGCAACGTGGGCTGGCACCAGATGAACGAGTGGGTTGATTTTTATGCCAATGTGATGGGCTTCTCGCTCTACCAGCACTTCGACGACAAAGACATTTCCACCGAGTATTCGGCACTGATGTCGAAGGTGATGGCCAACGGCAACGGCTACGTCAAGTTTCCCATCAACGAGCCGGCTGAGGGCCGAAAGAAATCGCAGGTCGAGGAGTATCTCGACTTCTATGCCGGTCCTGGGGTGCAACACATTGCGCTCGCCACCAACGACATTCTCGGTACTGTGAACAAGCTGCGCGAGCAGGGCGTGGAATTCCTGCGCGTTCCGCACAATTACTACACCGAGCTGCAGGCGCGCGTGGGCAAGATTGACGAGCCTATCGGCGAACTGGAGGAGCTGGGTATCCTGGCTGATCGCGATGACGAAGGATACATGCTGCAAATCTTCACCAAGCCCGTTGAAGACCGCCCGACGCTTTTCTTCGAGATCATCCAGCGCAAGGGCAGCCGCAGCTTTGGCAAAGGAAACTTCAAGGCGTTGTTTGAGGCCATTGAGCGCGAGCAGCAGGCCCGCGGAAATTTGTGACAGGAGAGCAGCGATGACAACCGAAGTTCTTTCAGCCGCCGCACCCTATCTCATTGAGCAGGACTACGCCGCCTATACAGAAGAGCAGCACAGCGTATGGGCCGAGCTCGTGGGGCGCGCCCTGCGCGAGCTTGAAAAGCACGCAGCACGTGAATACCTCGAAGGATTCGAGATCATCGGCCTGCAGAAAGATCGACTGCCCAATCTGGTATCGATCAGCAAGCGCCTTGCGCCGCGCACAGGATGGAACTCAACTCCGGTGAGCGGATTTCTTCCCGCGCCGGCGTTCTTTGAGATGCTCTCCACGCGCCGCTTTCCCACCACCACCTGGCTGCGCAGCCGCGATTCGCTTGAATACACGCCTGAGCCGGACATCTTCCACGACGTGTTCGGCCATGTTCCGATGCATGCGCACAAGGTGTTCGCCGATTTCCTCGAGCACTATGGCCGCGTCTGCGCGTCGATCAGCGACAACGCAATTCTCGAGAAACTCGGCCGCCTTTTCTGGTACACCGTCGAATTCGGCGTGATCCTGCAGCGCGGAGAAATCAAGGTCTACGGGAGCGGCCTGATCAGCTCGCACGGGGAATGCAAGAACGTGATCGACGGCCATTGTGCCATCCACCGGTTCTCGCTCGATGAAGTGCTTGAGACGAAGGTCAAGGTCGACGAGCTGCACAAACTGCTCTTCGCCGTCAGCAGCATCGATCAAATCTATGAGGCCATGCATGAGGCCGAACACCGCGCCATCAGCGGCCGTCTGTGAGAGGAGTTTGAGGAATGCCCAACCAATGTTTGTATCAATCCGGTTTCGGCAACGAATTTGCTACGGAGGCGGTTTCCGGCGCGCTTCCCGTCGGCCAGAATGCACCGCAGGAGCATCCGCTCGGACTCTACACCGAGCAGTTCAGCGGCACGCCATTCACTGCGCCTCGCGCCGTCAATC
>Ga0209517_10000888_pt1 | contig 48572 bp, 40 predicted proteins | sample PeaSoiMetSII2010_FD_187695 | JGI IMG/M metagenome (GOLD analysis project Ga0209517, IMG submission 187695) | Peat soil microbial communities from Weissenstadt, Germany - SII-2010 (SPAdes) (version 2) | ecosystem: Environmental > Terrestrial > Soil > Wetlands > Peat | place: Germany...
CTGCTTATTCCGAGCGGCGGGTGGGTAATGTATGGGTATCAATGGCCGGAGCCGAGCCGGGCCAATGTCCTTACCAACGCCATTATTCTGCGACAAGGCGGAGTGCCAGTTCCGCGCCTCACTGTGCTTCGCCAGGATGGCACCAACGGCGACGTGAACTTTAACCCCACCTATCCCTTCGAGCGCCGGGGCAGCATCGGCCCCTTGGGCAACCTCATTGCGGGGATCCACGTGACCAATTTCACCTACGCCATCGATATTCCCGTCGTGACCAACGCGCCTTTTGACATCCTGGTGTGCGCTGACGCGTCCTCCTCCAACACGCTGGTCAAACTCGATGGTGGGATTGACCTCAATAGCCAGATGGGACTGGGGCCAACGAATGGGACGGATTTGCGGGACAACCAGCCAGGTTATGCCACCGATGTATATTTAGGATATGAGCAGACCGCCTTCTTGTTTCGTAACGGACCGGAAAAATTTGGAGCTCGTAACATCCTGAGCAACAATATTGTTTCGCTCGGGGCGGAGACCTACTACTACACGGTGGGCGGGTCTAGCACGGTCGTTTCCGGCGCGGGGGAAGGCGAGTCGATTACCAATGAAACGGCCGCTTGGGTGTTGCACGATCCCACCAATACCGTCACTTCACTGGCCAACCATCCGCCGACGCAACGCTATCCCTTGAACCCCGGCAGCACGAGCGTGGATGTGTGGGTGAAGGTGGGCTACCAATTCCAAATTAACACCTTGTTCATCTACTACACCGTCGATGGTTCCAACCCCGAGGGCGCCTTTGGAGTGGGCAAAGGCACCACCCAGACCGTACAGGGCTCCTGGGTCAATCACGACTCAGTGCAAAATAGCATCGATTGGTGGAAGGGCACCATTCCTGCACAGGCGACGGGCACACAGGTCCGCTACAAGGTGGCTTTGTTCAACGGCGGGAGCGTCTATCCCAATCAGAGTATTCCCCCGATCTCCGATGCCGAGCCCTCCGGGTCGAAACTGTATGGTCTGACCGAGACCGCGATTACCAATTTTAATCCGGTCAATGCGTTAGTCTGGCTCCACAACGACTTGAACCCCGCTAACACCAGCACCGGCCTGGCCTCCGGCTTCCACATTCTTAGGACGCATAGCTTTCTGCCGCGCACCAACGCCGCTGCGGTGTACAACACATTCATCCAAACCTTTTACTACGACGGCCAACTGCCCACCGGGACGATCGCTTACCCGCCTGCGGACGGCTTCGCCATCAACACCGCCAGCTACCAAGTGGTTGTGCGGGGTGACAGCACCGTCACTGGTGTGACCTTCAACATCCAGGATTCCGACCCGAACAACGACGATGTCCTGACCGGCCAGGCGAACGGGAACGGCAATGATACAAACGGCGTGCCGATCTTTGTCAGCGCAGCCCAGGTCTCTCCGGACCCGACCCTCAGCCAGCAGTATCCCAACTATCCGCAGGAGTTCCGTTTCAACTACGTCAACGTCCCCAGCAGCGGAAGCAACGCGACCATTAACGTGCGGCTCAACGAGTTGACCACCAGCATCTACACCAATCGGCTCACGGCGTTGACTCGCCTGGTGAGCACGGAAGCGCCCACCAACGTGCTCTACCTTTCCAACCCACCCACGAACGGCCTGACGCTTGCCGCCAGTTCAAACACGGTTTACCTCATTCAGGCTTGTTTCACGCCAACGCTGGACTCATCGGACACGAGCCTGTTTAGCCTCTACATCAATGGCCTGCTTCAGCCCCGCGCCAATTACTTCCTTCGCCCGGTCGGGTCGGTTGCCGGCTGTCCCGGGCTTCGTTCGTTGCTCTACAACTGGACGAACATTCAACCCGGAAGCAATGTCCTCCAGGTCGTGTTCACCAATGGAGTGATTACATTGAGTGACACACGCACGGTGATCGTGCCTGGGCCGCTGCACATTTCGAGCCTGTCGGGAGTCTCGGGCGGGAACAACAGCCAGCCATTAATCGTCTGGGACAGTGCCCCCGGTGTGAATTATGTGGTGCTGGCCACCACCAACCTGCTGCGGCCCTTTGCACCGATTAGCACGCCGATCCAGGCCACCAGTTCGTCCACCTTCTGGTACGACACGTCGCCGCCGGCGCCGGAGAAGTTTTACAGTATTGAGGTAGCGCCCTAAGTGTCGCGAGGCATTTTTGATTGACAATGGTTTCCAGGCGACGGCTCCCCTGAGACTGGCCCGCGTTACTGCCTGAGTAGTGACCCTATTTGCTGACGTGGTTAAACACCAGTTTGGTCATTTCAAACATGTTCACCCGGTCCCGGCCATCAAAGACCTCTTTCAGTTTGTCGTCGGCCTTGATGAAGGTTTTTTGGGCCGGGTCTTGGAGGTTGTGGCTGCGAATATACTCCCAAAGTTTGCGAGTAATTTCGGTGCGGGGCAAGGGCTCGTGCCCGATGATTGCCGCCAGCTTTTCGTCCGGCTGGACCGGCTTGCTGAAGGCGGCGCTGGGCTGCCGTTTGGTTTTGGTTTGAGAAGATTCTTCACCCATACTTGTTCGGTCAACTTTGCCTGGAATCAACCCCCTCGCCATGGGGTGTTTGACTGAGGAGGCCGGCTGGTGCCCGCCCCGCTCGCAAGACCGCCCGAGATATTTTCAAGACACGCTCTAAGATCGGTTCAGCGCGCTAAGCACCGCCCTCACCGAGGCTAGCTCAATGTTGGTGTCCACACCCGCTCCCCAGCGGCTGCTACCATCGGCGTATTTGAGTTGGATGTAGGCAATCGCGGCGGCTTCTTCGCCGGCAGCCAACGCGTGCTCGCTGTAGTGGCCGATGACAAAACGCGGGACTCCGGCGGAACCGAACGCGTGAACCAACGCAGCCAGGGGGCCGTTGCCTTCTCCGTGGAGCTCGAGCGGCTGTCCGTCGCGAACCAAGCCGGCGCGGCAGCGGACCGTGCCATTGCGGCTTTCAGTTTCGAAACGATCCAGCCGCCAGGGAGATGTCCGTTCGATATACTCGCGCCAAAACATCGCCTTAAGTTCCGCGCCGCTGACCTCGCGGCCCAGGCGATCCACTTCATCATTGGCGATTGGCCCGAATTCACGCTGCATTTCCTTGGGCAGCAGAATGCCGTATTCGTTCTCGAGCAGATACGCCACGCCGCCCTTGCCGGATTGGCTGTTAACGCGAATGACCTCACGGTACTGGCGCCCGATGTCCCTCGGGTCAATCGTTAGATACGGCACGTCCCAATGTTGCTGGGAGCCCGAGGCCCATTCCGCCAGCCCTTTCTTAATTGCGTCTTGGTGCGAGCCGCTAAAGGCCGTGAATACCAACTCGCCGGCATAAGGATGGCGCGGCGGCACGGTCATGCCGGTGCAGCGCTCATACACCTCGCACAACGCATTGAGATCGCTGAAATCCAGGTGGGGATCAATGCCGTGCATGTACATGTTCAAGGCCACAGTCACCAAGTCAAGATTGCCCGTGCGCTCACCGTTTCCGAAGAGCGTGCCCTCAACGCGGTCACCTCCCGCCAGCAAACCTAATTCCGTCGCGGCGGTTCCCGTGCACCGGTCATTGTGTGTGTGCAGGCTAATGATGAGCGAGTCCCGGTGCTTGATGTTCCGGCAGATCCACTCGATCTGGTCCGCATACACATTGGGCGTGGCGACTTCGACCGTGTCCGGAAGGTTCAGAATCATCTTGCGTTGCGGCGTTGGTTGCCAGACGTCCATCACGGCCTCGCAGACCTCCTTGGCGAACGCAACCTCGGTGGCGCTGAAGCTTTCGGGCGAGTACTGAAGCATGACCTCCGTGCCCGCCAGGCGCGGGAGCCGCTCCTGGATGAACCGGGCGCCCCGCACCGCTACCTGGATGATCTCGCTCTTGGACATGCCGAAGACGATCCGGCGTTGGGCCGGAGAGGTCGAGTTGTAAAGGTGAATGATCGCTTTATGGGCGCCTTCCAGGGACTCAAAGGTGCGCTCAATCAACTCCTCGCGAGCCTGGACCAGCACTTGGAGCCAAACATCCTTGGGTGCCCGCTTCTCCTCGATCAAGCGGCGGTTGAACGTGAATTCGGTGTTTGAGGCCGAGGGAAACCCAACTTCGATCTCCTTGAAGCCACATTTGACGAGCGTCTGGAACAGCTCGAGTTTCTGGCTTACGTTCATCGGCACAGCCAGCGCCTGGTTGCCATCCCGGAGGTCCACACTGCACCACCTGGGCGCTCTAGTGAGTTGGCGGCTCGGCCATTGTCGATCGGGCAAGTCAACCGGTTCAAACGAACTGTATTTGGCGGACGGATCTTTGAGCATAACAGCTTTAGTTTGTATTAGCGCCGTCCGGCGGCCAGAAAAAAACCCCGCCGCCGGTTCGGCAGCAGGGTCCAATAAATAGTCGCAAACCAATCAGAACCCGGCTGCCGCGCTGCTCAACAGCAGCGCCTTCGATGGCAGCAGATTCAGATTCCGATTCACAGGGCAAGAATAACCGGGCACGCCAAGACCGTCAAATACTTTCTTTGGCGGCTTTGCGCTAATTGGAATGGTCGGCGGCAGGGCGATGATGGCGAAGGAAGTTAGCCCCAACTGACCGCCGCCGACTGCGTGAACAGTTGTTTTTTCAGCGTTTGCGAAAGTACAAAAGCAGCAGGAAAAACAGGATGATCTGAAGCGCGGCGAACGCGACCAGCATGGGAACCATCCGGAACCGCGATTTCCAAATCTGGGGCGCTTGCAGGCGGCTGCAACGGTCGGTCATCTCGACCACCTCGTAATCGTCCAACTCCCGCTTCAGGTCGGCTGCCGATTGATATCGGCGCTTGGGGTCGCGCTCCATGGCGTGGAGAACAATTTCTTCGAGCACGGGCGTGAGTTTTGGATTTAACTTGCGCGGCGCGACGGGATCGCCGGTGACGCGCGCGTTCATGATGACGTAGGCACTGTCGCCCCCAAACGGTGGTTCGCCGGTGATCATCTCGTAAAGAATCGCCCCGAGGCTGTAGATGTCCGTTCGCTCGTCCCCGCGGCTGCCCTTGACCTGCTCCGGCGCCATGTAGTCCGGCGTGCCCATCGTTGGCGTAAAACCCACGAACGTCAACCGGCGGGACCGCTGTGCCCGCGCAATGCCAAAGTCCATGATGCGGATCGTGCCATCGTTGCACAACATGATGTTCTGCGGCTTGAGGTCCCGATGGATGACACCCGCCCGGTGCATGTAGTCAAGTGCCTCGGCAATGCGGCTGGCGATTCTGACGGCGTCGGGCTCGGGCAAAGGCCGGATGCTCTTGAGCAATTCGCTTAGGGTCTGGCCTTCGAGATATTCCATTACGATGTAGGGCCGGCTTTTTTGGGGGACCGGCACGAACTTCAGAATATAGGGATGGTTGAGCTGGAGCCCGATTTCCTCCTCGCGCCGGAAACGATCAAAGCCGGCCGGGTCGCTTTCGATCTGCAAGTAGGGCACCTTAATTGCCACGGCCCCGCCCGTCTGGCGATCGTTGGCTTTGAACAGAGACGCCATGCCGCTCTTGGCAATAATGTCAGTAATCTCAAAACGGCCATCGAGCACGCTGCCGACGCCCAGGTCGCCACCTGTGGCTCCCCGGCTGCTGACGGCTCGCGGCACGTTCTCGGGCTGATCCACTTCCCATACCTGGACGATTTGAACCGAGACATTGTCGCTGACTTGGCGCTTCTCGGCCAAAGCGAGCAGGCGCTTGCAAGCTTCCCCAGGATGATACTTGACTACGGCCTCGAGGATTTCCTCATCTAGAATGAAGCCGTAAAGGCCGTCCGAGCATTGCAGCAGGATGTCGCCTTTGAGCAACGGTTCGCTGGAAATATCATAATGGCACATCGGTTCGTATCCGATGCTGCGGGTCAAAGTCGAGCGGTGCTGGCTGGTCATCGCGTTGCGCTCGAGCAGCAAGCCCAGTTTCACCTGCAATGCGGTATAAGAATGGTCGGTGGTCAGGCGCTTGATTTTGCCGGCGCGGATGAGGTAGGCGCGGCAATCTCCTACGTGTGCGATGGTGACCCTGTCGCGCCGGAAAATTGAGGCCAGGAGTGTGGTCGCCATGCGCCCCTTGTCCCGGGCGGCCTGGAACACCTTGGAAGCGGCGGTGTCAAACATCGACCGAGCCAGGTCGTTAATCGGCGTCTCCGCTTTGGCTCCCTGGAATATTGACAAAGCGGTCTCGGCCGCCAAGCGACTTGCCAAATCGCCATTGCCCTCGCCCCCCACGCCATCGGCAATGATGGCGAGGCTGCCCACCTCCTGACGCTGTTTGAAATCCTCCGGTTCCCAAAAGAGAAGGAAATCCTCATTATGGTCGCGAACGTTGCCCTTGCTGGACAGTTGGTGGCACTTGACTTTCATCTTTCGGTATAATCTACCCAACCCTGCCGGGTGTGGAAAGCCCTTGTGTGGAACCTCCTTCTCGGAATGCCCCTCAACCCGGCCCGGGCGCTGTTGACCGTAAAACTCAGACCTAACTGAGTTCCCTTGCCACGAGACATGCCGAAAAAGCAAACCCGGCCACCTAACGCGGTGGCCGGGTCGCTACGGGCAGAACTGCGGGGCTACACGACCCCAACCCGTTGTGCGAGGAACACCGGCTTGCCCATCTTGGCACTTCTCGACCGGAAGTAAAAGACGCCGTAAGCGCCCCACAACCCCGCGAAGAGCAGCGCGATGTAAGGCTCGTGCCAGCTCATCCCGGCCACCGAGAACGGACCCACGAGATAGAACAGCATACAACCCAAATTCGCCAATAACCCAAAAATGGGAATTACGAAATGCTTGATCCCATTGAACGTATGATGCTCGCGAAAGGCCACGATCGCTACGGCACAGGTCGTCATGTAGAGCAGGAACGTCCCGAAGTTGCTGATCAGCGTGATGACCAGTAACGTATTTGGCAACCAGGTATAGGCGTGCGGCGAGAAAATCCCGATGCTGTACCAAAAGTTGTGCTTGTCCAGCGGTGCGAGGTCTGTGGACTGCGCGCCCAGGTATATGGTGGTGGTGAGGATGCCGAAAATAATCGAGATCACCACCAACGACCAAATCGCCCGGTGCGGCGAAAGCGTCCGTCCATGCACCAAGCCAAAGTGGGAGGGCACTTCCTCATCCCGCCCCATGGCGTAGGTCACCCGGGCCCCCGTGTTGATACACGAAAGCGTCGTGCCGATCAGAGCCAGGAACACGGTGCCCGCCTCCACCAGCATGAACGCCTTGCCGGCCGCGGGGCTGCCAAAGGCCCAAGTGCCTACCAACAGCATCATATCACCCAGGGGCGCGCCCGATGCTCCGGCGTTGCCAATGGTATAGCCGTTGTTGAGGAAGAAATTCGCGGCGAAGTACTCAAACAGGTAGCAAACCGCCCCTTGAATCGCCAGCGACAGCAACACCGCCCGCGCGATGTCCTTCTTCGGGTTCTTCGCCTCCTCGCCCATGGCCGTTACCGATTCGAACCCGACCAGCAGCAGAATCGCAATGCAAGCCTGAATGATCAGAAAGTTGATGCCGTGCGGCTTCACCACTGAACCCGCACTCGTGTGGAAGTTAAAAGTCAGCGGATCCTTTTTGTCGCCATCTTTGCCCGACATCGCGTCCTCCGGTTTGTAGCTGATGGTGAAGGGCTCCGCGACTGCTTTACCATCTTTGAGCACCAACACACCCTTGTCATCCTTTTGGAACACCGGGTAGGGGTCTCCCTCGCCCAGGCCCATTCCGGTTAAGGCGGCCAGCACCCCAGCGTCCTTGTTCTTCTCCTTGTCCAGGTCGTCCTTCGTCACCTGGCGATCCTGGGTTTTATAAACGGGTTGATTCTTATCATCGACTTTGGGCGAGCCGTCCGCAAAGGTGTCCTGCACATCTTTTCCCTTGTCGTCTTTGACGTTCACCGAATCCACGGCATAATTGACCGGCGCTCCACCGGACAGGTGCCAGGCCTGATCACCCTGCTTGTGATTCAGCCGATAGCTGATGGCCATGCAGGAGAAGACCACTAAGGCAGTGATTTGGATGATGTTAATGCCCATGTTCACGGCAGTCGTGCCGTTCACGCCCCGGTAAGCGATGTAGCCGACCAGCAGCGCAAAGCCGATACAGAAGAGCCACATGAACAAGGGACTGCTGTAAGTGCCGCTGAACGTGTTGGGCCAGAAGATACTGGCCAGATACCCTGCCAAAATGGCCGTGACGCCCACCATTAATCCCGGATACACCCAATAGTACAAATGGCTGGCCCAACCAGTGAAAAACTTGGCCATGCGCGCGAAGCGGTAGGCGCGGGTTTTGGAGAGGAAGGCCTGCTCGGCGTACAGGTAGGAGGAGCCCGGCCCAGGATAGAGCTTGGAAAGCTCCGCGTAACTCACCGCGGTCGCAAAGCACAGGAGGAGCGCAGCCAACAGGCCGAACCACATGGCACAGCCGGCCATCGGCGCTCCGTAGAGTGATTGTTCCTGGTAGGTGAGCCACAAGAAGGCGCCCGGGGCGATCAACGCCATGGCATTGATCGTGAGTCCCGTCAGACCCAGTGTTGCTTTCGTGGTGGAAGGCTTGCTTCCGCCACCCGATGATTTGTTTGTTGTTGTTGATGTTTCTGCGTTTGCCATATTTGTTTTTTGTTCCTGTGGGGTTGGTTGTTTAGGGTTGCGGTCTAGATAGCTTCATCTCCCTTTTCTTCCGTCCGGATTCGAACGGCCTCCTCGACGTTCGCCACGAAAATCTTCCCGTCTCCGATCTTGCCGGTGCGGGCGCCTCTGACGACTGCCGCCACCGCCGCGTCCGCGTATCGGTCCGCGACGACAATCTCAATCCGGACCTTGGGAAGGAACTCGACCATATATTCGCTGCCGCGAAAGAGTTCGGTGTGCCCTTTTTGGCGGCCGAAGCCTCGCACCTCGGTCACGGTCATGCCTGATACCCCCGCTTCGCTCAAGGCATCCCGCACCTCCTCGAGCTTGTAAGGCTTGATGATGGCTTCAATCTTTTTCATTTCCGCTTGGGCGCACGTACTTTGTTTGTGCCCGGTCGGCGAGGCTCGCCCGCCTCGCCGACCCGGCGTTTCCGAACCAGTCGAATCCGAGAAATCCGCGATGAATTTCTCTGGAATCCCTGGCTTAGCAGCGGGGATGCCACGTAGGAAAAAAGGCGAGAGAGCAGCGAAAATGCCCTGTTTTATTGGAGAAGTTAGGGCAGGCGTCGAGGCCGTGTTTCAAACAGCCTGTTGTCTTTTGCTCAGGAAAGAGCTTTTTCGCCATTGCTTTGATGGCTTGGGTGGCGCGCCGCGGCCGCCACGGTGCCGTAATGGCGTGGGTGCCGATTGGTCTCGCGAGCTGAGCTTAACCCGAAGAAGAGGCCCTGCGACGAACGAAGCCCCGCCGCACGGTAAGCGTCATGTCGGCTGCGTTTCCGCTTCGTCCTGGATGTAGGTCTTGCCGCGATAAAACCGGCTGGCGAAAACAAATAGCACCGCCGTTACCAGCATGACCGCGGCGAAGAAAAAGAAATAAGACGCCCCCTGCAATTTCACGCTCCCATCCGGGTTTTGAATGAAGAAGTTTACCCCTGCCGTAAAAACATTACCCAGGGCGATCGAGCCAAGATACGTGCACATGACCAGCGACTTCATTTTCTTGGGCGCCTGCGTATAGGCAAATTCCAGGTGGGTCACGGAAAGCATAACCTCGCCCGCCGTGAGCATGACGAAGGCCAGGACCTGCCACAGGATGTGCGGGTGCCGCCCAGCATCAATCCACGTTTGGATCCAACCGACCATCAGAAAAGCAGCGAACACTGCCCACAGCCCCGCGCCGAATCGCCGCAGCGGCGTCACTTTCACTACGCGCGCGGCGGCGGGATAGACCACATACGAGAACAGCGGCAGCATGAGGAGGACGAAAAGGGGGTTCACCGTTTGAATCTGCGCGGGCAGCCAGTCGTGACCGAAGAGGTGCCGGTCCATCTTTTCGGATTGGAGCACCCATGAGGAAAAATTCTGCTGCCACAAGGCCCAGAACATGGCGGCAAAGGGAACGAGAATCAGCAAGTTCAGGAGTGCCTTGAGATTCTCTCGCTGCAAAAGCTCATGCGTGTAATTGCGCAACCCAGCCGGAGGAAGGTGAACGAATTTCCGGCGTCCCAGCCAGAAAATCACCGTGGCAATCAGCATGGCAATGCCCGGCACGCCAAACGCCACCCTGGGCCCAACGCGATTCAGCAATTCGGGAACGAGAAGGCTGGAAAATGCCGAGCCAAGGTTGATCGAAAAGTAAAACCAACTGAAGACTCGGGGGAGGAGGTGCTGGTTCGTGGCGCCAAACTGATCCCCCACGTTTGCGCTGACGCACGGTTTAATGCCGCCGGCGCCGAGCGCGATTAGGCCCAATCCCAGTGCCAGCCCCAGCCGCGTATCGTTCATGGCCAGGGCGAAGTGACCAAAGCAATAGAAAATGCCCAGGAGAAGAATGACGAGGTACTTGCCCAACAGCGCGTCGGCAAGGAACGCCCCCAGGAAAGGCAGGAAATAGGCGGCGGAAACAAACGTGTGATACCAGGCGTCCGCTTGTGCATCGGTCATGTGGTCCGGCCGGCCCTGGGCATTCATGAGATATTGCGTCATGAAGATCACCAGGATGGAATTCATGCCGTAATAGCTGAACCGCTCTGCCGCTTCGTTGCCGACAATGTAAGGGATGCCCGGCGGCATCTTGTCCATCTTCAACGGTGCGGTCAGGTATTTGGATTTCGGGATAGTCTCCAAGGTTGGGCCTTCGCAATTAGAACCGCATTAACACGCGGCGACGCTGAGGGAACAGGGATGCGCATGACGTCATTTGCTTGCGTCCACACGCATTGTTGAAAAGAACGTTCTCTTCGATCTGTCCATCGCTTTATTAGGTCATTTGCAATTGAAATAGACAATAACAGCGGCGCAAAATTCCGCCAATGCTAGAAATCGGTTGGAAAAATGGTCGGAGCGGTGGGATTTGAACCCACGACCTTCTGGTCCCAAACCAGACGCGCTACCAAGCTACGCTACGCTCCGACGACGGGCACAAATATCTCACAAAGCCCGCTCTGCGCAATTAAATTCGCGCGGCGCGCCGAAAGCACGTTTTACCCGACGGCCCGACGGGCGATTCGGCTGGACGCCTGCCCGCCTCATGTTATGTTTGTGCCCGTATGTCAACCGAAGCCCCTGCTGTGCCTCAAAAAATTAACCTGCGCCGCCCTGATATCATGGCGGCGGTTCAGGCCGAGGTCCTCTCGCACTATCGAAGCGACCTGGTCGAGCGCATTCGCGCCCATGGCCACATCCTTTCGGCTGGGGAGTTGACGATCAAGTTGGCCAAGGAATTTGGTTTTTGTTACGGCGTCGAGCGTGCTATCGATCTCGCCTACGCCGCCCGCCGGGCCTATCCCGACCGCCGCATTTTTCTCCTTGGCGAGATCATTCATAACCCTGAGGTCAACGACCAAATCCGCCGCATGGGCATTGTCACCATCGCGGGAAAACCCGGCGACGAAGAAATCAACCAGTTGCGCCGCGAGGACATCGTCATCATCCCGGCGTTCGGCACGGAGGTTTCCACGCGGCGAAAGTTGGAGGAGAAGGGTTGCCTTTTTGTGGACACGACTTGCGGCGACGTGATGAGCGTATGGAAGCGAGTGCGTCAGTATTCGAAGGATTCGGTCACGAGCATTATCCACGGCAAGGCCTGGCACGAGGAAACCAAGGCCACCAGTTCGCAGGCCCGCGCGAGCGGGGGCGGCCATTATTTGGTGGTGTTCACCCTCGCGGAAACTGAGTACGTCTGCAACTACATCGTGCAAGGAGGGGACAAAACCGAGTTCCTGGAAAAATTCAAGGGCGCCTATTCCGAGGGGTTTGACCCGGACATCCACCTGCGCGCCATTGGCGTGGCTAACCAAACCACCATGCTGCGGGGCGAAACGGAGGAAGTGCAACGGCGTCTCAAGGAGGCAATGCGCCAGAAGTACGGTGAGCCGAGCCTCGAAACTCACTTCCGGTTCTTCGACACGATTTGTGGAGCGACCCAGGATCGCCAGGATGCGCTCGAAAAACTTTTGCGCGAACCCCTCGATCTGTTGCTGGTCGTGGGGGGCTATAATTCCTCAAATACGTCCCACCTGGCTGAAATGGGGGAAGCCAAGCTTCCCACTTATTTCATCAAAAACGCCGCCAAAATGGTTTCGGACCAACTCATTGTTCACTATGACCTGCACGCGCATCGGGAAGTCGAGAGCGACAACTGGCTGCCGGCTGGGAAAATCACCGTCGGCATCACTGCCGGCGCCTCCTGCCCCAACAACCTGATCGAGGACGCCATCCGCCGCTTGTTCGAACTGCGCGGCATTTCCGTCCAGCAAGTGCTGGAGGGTTAAAAAGGCAGGTTTCGGCGCCGCCTGAGTATGGGCTTCCCCGCTGGGACGCCCAGAATAGCACCCCACAGACATAGACGGGGACTTTCCCCGCGCCACGTCCCTTCTCAAGGAGTTTCCTCTTGACGCCCGTTGAGATCGGGCACAAACTCGGAGCCCAGTCAAACAGTTAACTGGGCCGTATGGCAGAGATCACGAGCATGCTTGAGGCCGTCCAGCGAGGGGACACTAAGGCGGCGACGGAGTTGTTTGGGATCGTATATGAAGAACTGCGCAAGGTGGCCGGCCAGAAGATGGCCCAGGAAGCACCTGGTCATACCCTCCAGCCGACAGAGTTGGTCCATGAAACCTGGCTCCGTTTGACCGGTCACCAAAACCACCCCTGGCAAAACCGGGCCCACTTCTTCGGGGCAGCGGCTGAGGCTATGCGGCGCATTTTGATTGAGCAAGCCCGCCGCCGGAACCGCCTTAAGCGTGGTGGCCAATGGGTGCGCGTTGATGCCGACGAGGCGGACATTCTGGCGCCCATGCCGGACGAGGACTTGCTGGCGCTGGATGAAGCACTGGCACGCTTGGCCGAGTTCGACGCCCGAGCGGCGGAGGTGGTGAAGCTCTGCTTTTTTGTGGGCCTGACGCACGAGCAGGCGGCCAAGGAATTTGGGGTATCGCTCAGCACCATCGAGCGCACCTGGACTTTCGCCCGAGCCTGGCTGTTCCGGGAAATTGAGAAAAACCGTGCGCCACCGCCTCAGGGTTCTTAGGCCCAACCCAATGAAGGGAACTGGCCACCAAAGGCGCACTTAAGATCAGGACAGGGTTGAATTTGAAACGAGAAGAGCACATTCGAGAGTTGTTCTCGCAGGCGTTGGAAAGAGTGCCAGCCGCGCGCGGACCATTCCTGGAGGACGCCTGCAAAGGAGACCGGGAATTGTACGACCAATTGGAATCGCTGCTTGGCGCCCATGAACGAGCGGGTGAGTTTTTGCAGAAGGCTCCTCGACTGCCGCTGCCTGGGGCGAAGTTGGGGCACGCTGGCCTTAATCAGAGTAAAGGCGGGAAGACGCTCGTCCTTTCTGAGGCTGCGCTCATGGCACCGGAGACGGGCGCCAAAACTTGTCTTTTCGGCGATTATGAGTTGCTCGGAGAAATAGCCCATGGCGGGATGGGTGTTGTTTACAAAGCCAGGCAGATGAGCCTGAATCGGGTGGTGGCGCTGAAAATGATTCTCACCGGCCGGCTCGCGAGCGAAGTGGAAGTCAAACGTTTTCACGCCGAAGCCGAGGCCGCCGCTCATCTGGCCCACCCCAACATTGTGGGGATCTACGAGGTTGGCGTTCAAGAAGGGCAACACTACTTCAGCATGCAGTATATCGAGGGCCAGAGCCTGGCCCAGCTTCAGGCCGAAGGGCGTTGGCAGGCGGGCACAGGCAAGGAAGCGGCGCACTTGTTGGCGAAAGTTGCTCGGGCGGTCCAGTACGCGCACGATCGCGGTATCCTGCACCGTGACCTCAAGCCAGCCAACATCCTCATCGATGCTGACGGTGAGCCTCATGTCTCAGATTTTGGCCTCGCCCGCCGGATCGGCACCGACAGCAGCCTAACGCTGGAAGGAGTGGTGATGGGCACCCCTAGTTTTATGGCACCCGAACAAGCGACCGGCGAGACTAAGCACCTCAGCGCAGCCAGCGATATCTACAGCTTGGGCGCCTTGCTCTACTTTCTGCTCACTGGACGCCCTCCCTTCGTCGCTGCCTCTCCTTTGGACACGCTCGTGCAGGTGCTCGAGGGCGAGGTGATCGTGCCGCGGGTAATTAATGCCCAAGTGGGGCGCGACTTGGAGCGAATCTGCCTTCGGTGCCTGGAAAAGTCGGCGGAGCGCCGTTATCCGACCGCGCTCACCTTGGCTGAGGACTTGGAACGTTTCGTCCGGGATGAACCTGTGCAGGCGCGGCCACCGGGTTTGCAGCCGTTCTTCCTCCATTGGATGCGACGTCAACCTGCGCTGGTGTCACGCCTGCTGGGCTTGGGAATCTGCTTAGTAATTGCGCAGGCGACTTTTTTCTTTTCCCCGACTGTGTCGCTGGCCCAGCACGTGCGCATCATATCTTCCCTGGTAATCTGGGCCTTGCTCTCGGTCATCTGCCAGTGGGCCCTGGAACATCAGGGCTGGACCCGGGTGGTGCCGTTCCTTTGGGCGGCCGTGGACACCGTGTGCCTCACCGCTGCCCTTTGGCTCGACGAGGCGATGCCGGGCCCCCTCATCGCTAGCTTTCCAGTTTTGGTCGCTGCGTCGGGGCTGTGGTTTCGAGTGCCGGTGGTTGCCCTCACCTCTCTCTTGGCCATGCTGGGTTATAGCTTTCTCGTCTTCAGCGACTTCTCTCGCCATCAGCGGCTGGAACAGATCAACTGGCATGTAATCTTCCTGGTATTGTTGGCGCTCACCGGCTCTATCGTGGCGTACCAGGTTCACCGTGTGCGCGCCTTGAGTCGCTTTTACGACTGCCGGCCCCGGCCTAACTGACCGAAAGTCGCCTGAACGCAATGTGACTGAATTCCGACCGGGAACCCAGAGTTCGGAAGTTCTCTGAAGGGATTTTCCGACGGATGGCGCATGAAGGATCAGAGAGACAGAATGCGAATGAAGCGCGATCGAACAGTTCTCTACCACTTGGCGCGTGGGTTGGTGCGTGCCGCCCTCGGTTTCTATTTTACCCGCATCGAGCGGTTTCATCTGGAGAATGTGCCTCTGGTCGGCCCGGTCTTATTCGCGTCCAATCACCCCAACTCGCTCACGGATGCTTTAGTCATCGGCACCTCCGTGCCGCGAAAAGTGAATTTCGTGGCCACCGTGCAGTTGTTCCGGTTGCAGCCCGTGCGCTGGTTACTAACCCACTGCGGGGTGATCGCTATAAACCGCGTCAAGGACGACCCGCGCGCCATGAGGTCGGTGTTGGATACTTTCGAGGCGTGCTTTCGGGTCCTGGAGCGAGGCGAAGCGATTGGTATTTTCCCGGAGGGCGTGACGCACGATGATGCTCAACTCAAGACGGTCAAGACGGGGGCAGCCCGCATGGCGCTGGAATTTGAGCAGCGCCATGGCGGGAAGTTGGAACTGCAGATTGCACCGGTAGGACTCACTTTCTCCGCCAAAGAGATCTATCGCAGCGACGCCTTGGTCAGTTTCGGCCAACCAATTCGCGTCGCGGATTTCTTGCCGCGGTTTGCCGAGAACCGGCATTTGGGCATCCAGGCATTAAGCGCGGAGATCGAGCACCGCATACAGTCTCTCATCGTTCATTTGCCCCACCTGGAACGGGCGCGCATCGTCGAAGCCGTGAAGAGGCTTTACCTGGATCGGTTATGGGTGGGCAACACCGTAATCCATGAACCCGTCTCCGATCGAGCGGGTGAACTGCTTCTGACACAGGCGATCGCCCGTGCCGTTGATCGCACTTTCATCGAGCACCCCGGGCGTGCCGCGGAATTCGCGAGGAGACTCGATCATTACGAACGAGCACTGAAACGGTTGCACCTTTCGGACGAAGTGCTGGCGCAGTTTCCCGAGCGGCGCCGGATGGTACGCCAGAGTCTAGCCTGGGCGGCGGTCGCCATCATTGGGGCGCCCATTGCCTTGTATGGCTGGCTGCATCGGCTGCTGCCTTATTTTGCTGTCCAGAGATCAGTCCGGCGCTTTAGCGAACACCCCGGGACAAAAACGGGTGTCGCAACCATCACGATTCTCAGTGGACTCGTAGCTTTCACCAGCTTTTATGCACTCTGTGTTGCAGCATTCCGCATTCTGTTCGGCTGGCCCGCCACAATTTGGTATGCTTTGTCGCTGCCACTGGCCAGCCTGGTGGCCCACTATTACCTGAGAGATCTGCGCCGCTTTGGCGCCAGCCTGCGGGCCGCTCCAGTGCTCCTGCGCGCCCCGTCGGCTGCCCAAACCTTGCTGAAGGCGCGGGCCCAACTGATTGAGTTGATCGAAGCGGCACGCCGGGACCTGCGGACGGCGCGCGCGGGTGAGAAAGGAGAAATAATTCCATGAAACCGTGGTACCTGCGTGCTTTTCTGTGGCTGTTCTCAAGCGTCTTCTATCGCGTGGAGGTGGTGCGAGCGGATCGCCTGCCCGCCAAGGGCGGAGCGCTGTTGGTCAGCAACCATGTTTCCTTCGTCGATCTGCTGCTCATCCAGGCCAGCACGCAAAGGTTCGTACGCTTCCTGCTGCCGCAAGAAATCTGCGCCACGTGGTGGTTGCGCCCGGCCCTGCGCCGCCTGCGTGTGATCCCACTGCCCGACGAAAACCATTCCCGTGAATTGGCGAATGCCTTGCGGCTTGCTGGAGAAGCTATTCGTGCAGGTGAAGTGGTTGGGATCTTCGCCGAAAAGAGCATTTCACGCATCGGTGTTATGCTTCCTTTCAGCCGGGAGTTCGAGGCCATCGCGGCTGGTTCGGATGCGCCTGTCATTCCTGTCTGTCTGGACGGCGTCTGGGGCAGCATCTTCAGCTATCAGGCTGGGCGCTTTTTTTGGAAACTACCCCGCCGCTTGCCTCACCCGGTCACGGTCAACTTCGGCGAGCCGATGCCAGCCGGCGCCACCGCCGGTGAGGTGCGCCATGCGATTCAGACCTTGAACTCAGAGGCGTGGCCTTACCGGAAACGAACCATGCAGACACTGGGGCGCGCGTTTGTAGAGCGGGCGAGGCATCATCCGTTTCGTTTCTCCATGGCCGATGCCGGGGGGGCCGGATTGAGTTTCGGCGGCACCTTGGCAAAGACCATATTTCTCGCTCGCCGTCTGAGGAGCCACTGGGCCGGACAACAGATGGTTGGCATTTACCTGCCGCCATCCGTCGGTGGCGCGTTGACCAACCTCGCGGCGTTGCTGGCGGGCAAGGTGCCGGTCAATCTGAACTACACGCTCTCCCCTCAGGCGCTGGGCTCGTGCATTCATCAATGTGATCTGCAGACCATTGTGACCTCCAGGCTGTTTCTCCAGCGTGTGAAAACGACGTTGCCTTGTCGCACGCTGCTCCTGGAGGAAGTGGCCGCCAAGCCGGGCTTGGAAGAGAAATTCGTCGCCTTGGTTCTCACCTGGCTGGCTCCTATCCGCTGGCTGGAAGCGGCCATCGGATGCGAACCTAAGCCGGAACTGGATAGTTTGGCGACGGTGGTTTTTTCTAGTGGCAGCACCGGCGACCCCAAAGGGGTAATGCTCTCGCATTACAACCTGGCTTCGAACATCGAGCAACTCGGCCAGACCTTCGACTTCTCGCCGAAGGACCGCTTCCTCGGTATCCTCCCCTTCTTCCATTCATTTGGGTTCACCGCCACGCTGCTGGCACCGGCAGTCTATGGAATAGGGGTCGTGTTCCATCCTAATCCCCTTGAGGCCAAGCCGGTCGGGGAACTGACGCGGCGTCACGCGGCCACTTATCTAATGGCCACGCCGGCCTTCCTGCAGATTTATCTGCGGGCCTGCCAACCGGAGGATTTCGGCAGCTTGCGTTTCGTCATGGCAGGAGCGGAAAAGTTGCCGGCTTGGCTGGCGTCAGCCTTCGAAGAGAAATTCGGCATCCGCCCGGTCGAAGGCTATGGATGCACGGAATGCTCCCCGGTCGTAGCCGCCAACACTCATGATTTCCGGGCGGCAGGTTTTCGTCAATTAGGCAGCCGGCCCGGCAGGATCGGACACCCGCTGCCCGGCATTAGCGTCCAGATTGTTGATCCTGGCACCCGAACGCCCTTGAAGCCCGGAGAAGCTGGGCTGCTGTTGGTGCGTGGTCCCAACGTCATGCAAGGTTACCTGAACCGGCCGGACAAAACCGCTGAAGTCCTGCGCGGCGGTTGGTACGAGACGGGGGACATCGCGTCGTTGGACGAGTACGGCTTCCTTCAGATTACCGATCGGCTGAGTCGTTTCAGCAAAATCGGCGGCGAGATGGTGCCGCACGTTCGGGTCGAGGAAAGGCTGCACGAACTAATCGGCGTTCACGAACAGACCTTCGCTGTCGCCGGGGTGCCCGACGAAAAAAAAGGCGAGCGCCTCGTCGTGCTGCATACGTTGTCAGCGGCAGCTCTGGCCGAAGTGCTGAAGCGACTGCCCCAATTAGACCTCCCCAACCTCTGGGTTCCCAAGGCGAACCAGTTTTTTGCCGTGCGTGAATTGCCCCACCTGGCCAGTGGAAAACTCGACCTGCAGAAAATTCGCGAGGAAGCCAATCGCCTGTCCCGCCAGCCCGAAGCTGCGCAGAGCGAGGTGAGCCGTGCGTGACAGAAGCCATACCAAAAAATGGTCAACTAAATTTAGATGAACCAAATAAGCTCCACTCCAATCGCCTTGCCTGACAAACCTGCCATGCACAATACGGTTCGTGGTTTGTCACCCTTGGGCCTCCTGGTTATCCTCACCGGGCTGAATCTGTTCAATTACCTGGACCGCTTCGTGGTTTACGCGGTAATCGAGCCGATCAAGCAGGACTTCAGGTTGACGGACGCCCAGGTGGGGTGGGTCCATCCGGCGTTTATGATCGGCTATTTCCTCACCGCGCCTTTTTTCGGCTACCTGGGAGATCGCCTGAGCCGCAAATGGCTAATCGCGGCCGGCATCTTGGTTTGGAGCGTGGGTACAGTGCTGACTGGTTTTGCGGGAGGGTATGTCTCGCTGTTGGCATGTCGCATTCTGGTCGGTTTTGGGGAGGCCAGTTATGCCACGATCGGCCCGAGCTTGATTTCTGACTCATATCGCACCGCCCAGCGGAATAACGCGCTCACCATCTTCTATCTCGCTATTCCGATCGGAGCCGCTCTTGGTTACTTCGCCGGTTCGAGGATCGGCACGGCGTGGGGTTGGCGCTATGCCTTCATCGCCGCCGGTCTGCCGGGGCTGGGTTTGGCGGTCAGCCTGCTGCCCTTCCGGGAACCCCGACGAGGCCAGGCGGATGACCTGGCGCAGGAACCGGCCGAAAAGCCAAGTTGGTCGGACCTCTTCCGACTTCTGCGTCTGGGTGACTATAGCCTAGTGGTCTGGGGCTACGCCGCTTACACGTTTGCGATGGTTGGATTTCAGTTTTGGGGTTCCAGCTACCTCATGCGGTTTTACGGCCTGACGCTGAGGCAGGCTGGGGATTATTTCACTTCCGTGATTGCTGGGTGCGGGCTGGTGAGCACTTTCGCGGGAGGGTTCGCCGCGACCGCTTGGCGCAAACGCAACCCGGCGGCCTACTCGCTAACCTTGAGCCTCTCGACCTTGGCAGCGGCGCCATTTGCCGCCTGGGCGTTTTTGGGCAACAGCAGGAATGGCCTTATGATCGGATTGGCCACCGCAATTTTTCTGCTACTGCTGGGTAACGGCCCGGTCAACACGCTCATTGTGGAAACCGTGCCCGTGCGGCTTCGGGCCAGCGCCATGGCCATGTCGATTTTCATGATCCACCTGTTCGGTGATTTCTGGTCGCCTGCCCTGGTCGGCCGGCTTTCCGTGTTCTTTGGCAGCCTTAAACCCGCCGTGTTGATTCTTCCGATTGCCCTGGCGGTTGGCGGAAGTCTCTGGCTGGTCCTGGCCTTCAAAACCCTGCGGTGTTGCGGCGATAAAAAGGCTCACGCCTGAAAGGGACCCGATGTCGCAGCCACTGAAATTCCTGTTGATCAAACCGGCTACGCCCGACTGGCGAGTTTCGAACGAGAGCGTGGGGGCTGGGCGGACCCAGATGTTCCGCTACTCGATGCTCTCGTGTTTATATGTGGCCGCGGCCACGCCCGCCTTCGTTCAAACGCGTATTCTGGATGAGGAGGTGGAACCGATTGATTATGACACTCCGGCGGATCTGGTCGGTCTTTCATTCATGACCTGCAGCGCGCCCCGTGCTTACCAAATCGCTTCACGTTTCAGGAGGGAAAAGCACAAAACAGTGATCGCTGGGGGCTATCATCCGACTTTTATGCCCGAGGAGGTGCTCCAGCATGTGGACGCGGTCTGCGTCGGCGAGGCGGAAACGATCGTCCCCAGAATAATCGAGGATTTTCTGGCGGGTTCGTTAAAGACGATTTACCGGGCAAGACCCGCGCCTCTGGCTGGGCTGCCGGTGCCGGATCGATCGCTCCTTCGCAAGGTTGCTTACGCTCCCATCGACACCGTCCAGGCTACCCGAGGATGTCCGTACTCCTGCAGTTTCTGTTCGATTAGCGCGTTCTACCAGTGCGCTTTTCGAGTTCGCCCTGTGGACGAGGTGATCGAGGAGCTCAAGACCTTGGGCTCCCGTCTGCTGTTCATGGACGACAATCTCACGAGCGATGTTGGCTACGCCAAGGAGCTCTTTCGCCGGATGATTCCTTTGCGCAAGCGCTGGATTAGCCAAGCCAGCGTTCAAATAGCCGCTGACGCCGAATTACTTTCGCTAGCCGCGCGCAGCGGTTGCCGTGGTTTGTTCATCGGTTTTGAGTCGCTCTCCGATGACAACCTTCGGCGGTGGCGGAAGAATTTCAATCGCAGCCGGGATTATCTGCGCATCGTAGAAAAGCTCCATTCTCACGGGATCGGAGTATGTGTCGGCATGGTGTTCGGGTATGATTGGGATTCGGCTGGCGTGTTCCCCTTCACGCTGGATTTTCTGGAATTAGCCCGAGTGGATGCTGTGCAGGCCACGATACTTACGCCTTTCCCGGGCACCGAACTTTTTCGGGAAATGAACCGCACCGGAAGGGTGATTGAAAGAGATTGGGAAAAGTACGACTTCAGCCACGTCATCTTTGAGCCGCGGCAAATGAGCCGGCAGATGCTCCAAGACGGTCACGACTGGTTCTTGAGCCAGTTTTACTCGCGAAAGGCCATTGCTCGGCGTCTCCTCCGGCAACTCGGCTATCTTTGTCCTTCTACCGTTCTCGGAGCCACGGCTCCGCTCAACCTCAGCTATCGGCGCCGCTTGCGCGGCGTCGGGACGCTCCGTGCTTTTAATGCAAACTTTCGGGAGTCTCACCCGCCCGCCGTGGAAGTCGCCCTATGATCAAGAAGATTTACCTCATCCAGCCGACCTACCGGGATACAAGAGGGCGATTGCTCCAAGGCAACAGTCTGTTCTATAGCTCGTTGGCCCTTCCCGCCCTCAGCCCGACCATCCCCTCTGATTGGCAAAAGGAGTTCTGCCTCGAGTACTTCACGAGTGTGAAATACGAAACGGATGCTTCCGTAATCGGGATTTCCACCATGGGCTATGACGTACTGCACGCGAGTGAAATCGCTCGTGAGTTCAAACGCCGCCGCAAGTTAGTGCTCTTCGGAGGACACCAGGTGCCCTTCAGCAAAGAATTTCTGGCGCCCGTCTGTGATGCATTGGTTCTTGGCAACCCCGACCGAAGTGAGATGCGGGCCATCCTGGAGGACGCCGTCGGCGGGCGCTTGGCCAAGGAGTACCACTGCGGCGTTCATGCCGACCATCCGTTCGATTATTCGATCCTTGCGCGCCACAGCAGCAGGTTTATCCCGCTGCTTAGCAGCATTGGGTGCCGCTACAACTGCAGTTTCTGCTGTACTGCGGCGGTCGGACACAGCCATTTCCACCTCCGGGATCTGGCGAGCATCCGCGCGGATCTCGCCGCCGCTCAGCACCTTGGGCGCTACGCCGTATTTGTCGATTCTAACCTGTACAACGACCGCGAGCACCTGCTCAAAGTCTTATCCCACCTCTCGGAAACAGGAAGCCGCTTGCGTTGGGGGGCTCAAGCCACGATCGACATAGGCGATGATGAACCGGTTCTCAAACAGATGCGCGCGGCAGGCTGCATACTGCTGCTAGTCGGCGTTGAGACCTTGTCACAGAGCAATCTGGCCACCCTCAACAAACGCTTGGACGCCGGAAGGCATGCGGAGCGTCTGGCTCGAATTCGTCACGCCGGCATCGCGGTGGGCGCATATTTCATCCTGGGGCTCGATGCCGATTCGCACGAGGCATTTGCGCGAACGGCCGAATTCATCCATGAGTCCAGGATCTCCCTCCCTATTTTGAACCTCCTGCTTCCAGCTCCTGGCACACGGGTGTTCGAAACTCTTCGCCGACAAGGGCGGCTCCTTCTGGAAAACCCCGAATCACTCCTGTGCAATAACGAGCGCTATGCGACGGCCAGCAGCCACTGTCTGTATCGTCCAACACAGATGTCACCTGCGGAAGCCGAAGCAGCGTTCTTGGAGCTGTACCGTCAGCTCACGGGCTACCGGGAGATTGCGTGGCGTTGCTGGGGACACCCTCCAGCACTAGGCGCCATTTTGCTACACCTCAACCTGGAAATGCGCAAAGAATACGCTGCCATGCTCGCAGGCATCCGCCAGACCGATGACACGAGACAGCTATGCACCCGGGCGATGGGCCGACCTCAACCGATAAACCGCTTCGTGAGATCGGCGTAAGCGTCGATGCGCCGGTCGCGCAAGAAGGGCCAGTGCGTGCGGGTGTATTCGATCTTGTCCAGATCCAGTGGCACAACCAGCACTTCCTCGTTCTCGGGGCCGGCCTTAGCCAGGATTTCACCGGAAGGGTCGGCGACGAAGCTTTGTCCCCAGAATTCCAGGCCCTCTCCCGACAGCTTTTCGTGGCCGACGCGGTTGGGGACGGCGACAAAGCAGCCGTTGGCAATGGCGTGCCCGCGTTGGATCGTTTCCCATGAGGCGTGCTGTGCCGCGCCGAATTCGGCCTTCTCCGCCGGATGCCAGCCGATCGCCGTGGGGTAAAAAATGATCTCGGCGCCTTGAAGGGCCGTCAACCGCGCCGCCTCCGGGTACCATTGATCCCAGCAGATGAGCACGCCGATTCTTGCGTAGCGGGTGGTCCAGGCGGAAAAGCCCAGGTCGCCGGGCGTGAAATAAAACTTCTCGTAATACAGCGGGTCGTCTGGAATGTGCATCTTCCTGTAAGTGCCCAAAAACGAACCATCTGCGTCGATAACTGCCGCGGTATTGTGGTAAAGTCCGGCGGCACGCTTCTCGAAAAGCGAGGCGATGATTACCACGCGATATTCTCTCGCCAGTTTTTGGAAAGCCCCGGTGGTGGGCCCGGGAATCCGCTCAGCAAGCTGAAAATTGCTAGGGTCCTCGGTCTGGCAAAAGTACTGCGAGCGGAATAATTCCTGCGTGCAGATGATCTGTGCGCCCTGCCGCGCGGCGCGTTCGGCGCACGATAGAGTGTGCTTGAGATTCGCCTCCAGATCGCAACCGCAGGCGCTTTGGATCAGGCCGATGTGAACCTGGCGCGCGGCTGTCATTCGTTAGATCGGGGCGGAGGAGACGCTGGTAGAACCCACGATCAGAGGGTCGGTCTTGGCCTTGGTCAACGAGGACGGCGCCGTCGCGTGCCCGAACAATTCGCGCATGTATTTGCCGAGGGTCTCGTTAGTCGGGCCATATCCCGAGTGGTACATGTAATGTTCCAAATCGTAGAGCAACTCGTCCGCCGTCGGGTAGCGCTGATCCGGATTACGCGCCAGCGCACGATGGAGGATGTCGTTTAACCGGTCGTCCACTCGCGGGTCGAGCGTGCGAAAATCGGGGATGGGCAAGGTCATCATGCGTTGGCGAGATTCCTCAGCCGTCGCGGCCTTGAAAATATTCTTTCCCAACAAGAGGTGCGCCAGCACGACGCCGGCGGAAAAGAGGTCCGAACGCCGGTCGGTGATTTGAAAATTGGCCTGCTCGGGACTCATGTAGTCGGCTTTGCCGGCCACCACTTCGCCTTCGTTGTCCACCAGGAAGCCCCGCGCTTTAGCAATTCCAAAGTCCGTCAGCTTTACGTCGCCTTCGAAGGCGATCATGACGTTCTTGAAGCTAACATCGCGATGGACGATGCCCAGGGGCTTCCCATCTTTATCGGTCTTGGCATGGGCGTAGGCCAAGCCGCGGGCCACCCGGCTGACAATGAACACGGCCAGTTCCCGTGGCAGGACGCGATGCCGGTCGGCCAACTCCTGGGCGAACTGCTCGAGGTTCACTCCCCGGATAAGTTCCATGGCGATGAAGTAAACCTTGCCGCTTTGCCCCAAATGGTAGGTCTGGACAATATTGGTGTGGATCAGGTCCGCCACTAACTTGGCTTCGCCAATGAAATTGTCGATAAATTGCTGTTGATCGGCGTAATGCTGGCGGATAACTTTGATAGCAATCCGCTTGACAAACTCGCGCGCGCCCAACTGCTCGGCTTCATAGACAATTCCCATGCCGCCTTCGAAAATCTTGCGAACGATTTCGTAGCGAAACTCATTCTGAATCGTGAACAGGGCCACGCCTCTCATGTTGCGAGTTTGCCACTCGAAGTCAAGCCCGTGCTCGGCGTGACGAAAGGATGGCGGCGGAAGCAAGGTGCGCAGAACAGGCTGTCGGCGGGTCCTCTGCGAGCTCAGCGAGCCTAACCGAAGTCCCGGAGGGACGATGCGAAAGTAGCCCCAGAAACAATCCCCTCCCCGTTTGGCTTGTGTCCGCAGCCCCAAAAGGCTTTTGGGGCTGCGGACACAAGCCAAAAGGAGAGAAAAGGGAAGGGTAGTGACGATCTAGACGTATCGTCCCGCTTGCGGGATGTCCGAGGCAGCCTGTGAGCCTGTGCAAAACTCTGGCCAAGCCAGAATAGTTCGGGATAAACTGCGCTCATTCGCTGAACGAACGGCAGACATGAACCTAATCACTCGACGACGATTCATCCAGCAGACGGCCTTTGGCGCAGTGGCCCTCTGTGCCAACCGTTGCGCGCGCAGCGCCGAACCGGAGCCTGGCATTGAGGTCGTTTTGGAGGAGCCCATCGGCACGATTTCTCCAGATTTGTACGGCCACTTTACGGAGCATATCGGCGGCGTCATCTACGATGGCATCTGGGTGGGCGAAGGGTCGAAGGTTCCAAACCAGGGCGGCATTCGCACGGAACTCGTGGAGCACATGAAGCGGCTTCATCCCTCCGTAGTGCGCTGGCCGGGCGGGTGCTTCGCGGACAGTTACAATTGGCGCGACGGGATTGGGCCGCGCGCGCAAAGACCCCGCCGAACCAACTTCTGGAGCGACGAGGACTTCCTGAAAAGCGCTCCGGACGGCCCGATTAAGTATGAACCCAACGAGTTTGGCACCAACGAGTTCATACGCTTTTGCCGGTTAATCGGGGCGCAGCCCTACCTTGCTACGAACGTTCGCAGCAATACCGCGCGCGACTTCGACGAGTGGGTCGAGTATTGCAACGCCCCAGCAGGGCGTACGACGCTCTCGGACCAGCGTGCGGTCAACGGCGACCCGGAGCCTTTTCGGGTCCGTTTTTGGGGAGTCGGGAACGAGTCTTGGGGTTGCGGGGGCAATTTTACCCCGGAAGAGTACGCCGCGGAGTTCCGGCGCTTTACCGCCTGGGTGCCCCGGTTCGGCGTCCCCCTGGCCTTTATCGGTTCGGGTCCCAACGGTGGCGATCTAGATTGGACCCGCAAGTTTTTCGCGCGGCTCACGGAACGTGATCACGGCCTGATCGACCGCCTCTACGGTTGGGCCATGCACTATTACTGCGGCACGGCCGGCAAAGGCGATGCCATTGATTTCACCGTGGGCGACTGGTATGAACTGCTTGGCAAGGCCACTCGCATGGAGCGGCTTATCACCGAGCATTGGGCCGCCATGGGCGAGGTGGATAAGCTCCGGCGAGTGAAGCTCGTCGTCGATGAATGGGGCGCCTGGCACCGAGCCGGCACCGAGGTTGACCGGTCCTACCTGTTTGGCCAGACTTCCACGATGCGCGATGCCTTGGTGGCCGCCCTGACGCTCGACATCTTCAACCGTCACGCGGACAAAGTGGCCATGGCCAACGTGGCCCAGCTCATCAACAACCTTCATTCCCTTTTCCTGGCGCGCGAAGATAAGTTCACTGCGACTCCCAACTTTCACATTTTCGAAATGTATTCCGCGCATTACCAGGGGAAGTCGTTGCGTGTGATTTTCAATGTGCCACAGCTCGAAGGCGAGCCAGCTAAAGCTGGAGCAATGCCTTCCTTGGCTGGGTCTGCTTCCCTGCATGGCAAACAATTGGTCCTGAGCGTCGTCAATCCGCACGTTGCCGAACCGCGCGAGGCCCAAATCCGGGTTCAGGGCGCCAGCATCCAGTCCGGGCGCGGGCGTCTGTTGGCCGCCGATGACATCCACGCGCTCAACACCTTCGAGCAACCTCGGGCAGTCGAGTCGCGTGGCATCACCGTCTCGGCGCAGAGCGGCGGAGTGAGGCACGTTTTCCCGCCCGCCTCCGTGACGTGTCTCGAGCTGACGCTGGGGTGAAGGTCAAGGAAAGCTTCTTTTATCCTCCCACGGTTCCAGCCGAGCTATCGCGTCCATAATCTCATCCGCCACTTGCTGATAAATTTCCTTTAGGCGGACTTTGGAGCAGACTTTCGCTTCCGCTCTTAGCTGCTCAAAGCCCATCGGTTCACCGTACTTAACAGCGACTCGATGCGGGCGTGGCAAGCGGTGGCGGCGGCCATACGCTCGATAGGTTCCGAAGACCCGCACCGGTACCACCGGGGCAGCCGACTTGATGACAGTCAGGCCGATGCCGGAGCGGGCGGGCTGCAGGTTGCCGTCACGGGTCCGTGTGCCCTCCGGAAACAGAATAATCGCTCCCCCGGCCAGCAGCCGATCCAGAATGGCTTTTAGTCCCGACGCGCCCCCTCCCTCACGATCGACCGGAACGACGTCCCAATGGCGCAGAACCCAGCCCATCACCGGCCATCGAAACAAATTCTCGCGCGCCAGATAGTTGATACCTCGTCGCACACCTGCGCCCACCAAAGGCGGGTCCAGGTAACTGGCATGATTGCAGGCCAAAATCACCGGCCCCTCCAGCGGCACCCGCTCCGCGTTGCAGACGCGCCAGCGGAAGTAGAACTTAAAGAGAGCCCGGTATCCGCACCAGCCCGCGAAATAAACCGGGTTCATGCCACAACGGCTTGCGGGCTGGGTTGATTGTCGGATACCCGCCATGGGTCAACGGCTACTTTCCCATTTCTTTCTAATGTCGGCCAGGAGCAGGCCGCTGGTTTGTTCGGGGGTGAGGGTCGAGTTATTGATGACTTTCGCTCCCAACGCAATCATCAGCGGCGCCGCGGCGCGCTGGCTGTCACGCAGGTCGCGCGCCGCCAGGTTTTCGTGCACGCCCTCAGCCGCCCGCCGCCGCGTCCGCTCTTCCAACTGGGCATCCAAATAGTACTTGAAATCCGTCTCGGGAAACACGTTCGTGCCGATGTCCCTTCCTTCCATGACAAGGTTGCCGAACTGAACGCACGAACGTTGCGTCTTCTTCATCCATTCGCGCACTTTGGGCACGGCGGCCACGTGTGGCACAGCCGTGCTGACTTCAGCCGTGCGGATTTCCCGGCCTGGATCATGTCCTTCCACCAGCAGATGCACATGCGAAGCGACACACCGAAGGCTGGTCTTCCAGCGGCGGCAGGCGACGGCTACGGCCTTGGGCTCATGCACATCCACTTTGTGCTTCAGGCAATACCAAGCCAGCGTCCGGTACATGGCGCCCGTATCGACGTACACGAACCCCAGTGCCTGCGCCACGAGCTTGGCATTGGTGCTTTTCCCGCTCGCGCTCGTGCCATCAATCGCGATCACCACCGGGGTTTTGGTTCTTGGCGTCGGCGCCTTCGACTCGAGAGTTGGCTTTTCGTTCTTCATTGGGCAAACAGATCATCGCCGCTGAGGCTGCGCCCGGACGGGACTTCATGAATCACCGCCCCCAGACCGCGGGGCGGCGAGGCGGCCAGCTTTTGAAAAAAATTCGGGAAGGTTTTTTTCACGCAGTCCGGATTCTTGATTTTTATCCCCGGCACTTTCAATCCCAGAATCGCAAAACACATCGCCATGCGATGGTCCTGGTACGTCTGAATGTCCGCTCCGTGAAGACGCGAAGGGAAAATCTCGAGCGTGTCGCGCGATTCAACGACTTTAGCGCCGCAGCGGGACAACTCCTCGCGCAAAGCCGCCACCCGCTCGCTTTCCTGCAGCCGCAACCGCCCCAGATCGGTAAACTGCCAGGTTTGCGCCGTCAACGGCGCCAGAACGATCGCCATCATGATGCTGTCGCCCAGATCGGTCCGCCGCGAAAGGCAGAGAGGCTCGCTCTCAGATTTGGCTTCCAGGGTGGACGGAGGGCGATTGAGCAGCAACGCCGAGTATTTCGAGAAGTTAGCATCCACCTGCCAGCCCGAGCGCGGCCAATGCTTTACCGAAACGGTTTCCGATGCCGCCAGAAAATAAGTTCCGCTGGACGCATCCGGCTCAACCGCAAAAACTCCACCCGACTTCGGCAACGCTTCGATCAGCTTGGCGGTCATTCCTACGTAGCCCGACTCCTCCGTATTTTGGCCTGTCACCTCGACTTGCCACCCGCCCGCCCTCGCCACCAGCATCAAGGCCGAAGCAAACTGAGAGCTGTCCTCGATGCTCACCCGGCAACGGCCCGCCCGCGGTCCCTCTCCGTAAACTAACGCCGGCAAGCGATCATTGGGCGACTCGATCCGATAACCTAGCTCACGCAAAGCTCGGAACAACGCCGCTTGCGGCCGTTCGTGCATCCGAGGCACGCCCTGCACGCGGTAAACGCCCCGGCCCAGGCAAAGGAGGGCCGCGAGAAATCGCGCCGCTGTTCCCGCGTTGCCCACGAACAGCTCCAAGGGGTGCTCCTCCGAACCCCCCGGGGGCACATGACCGCTCTTGCCATACACGGTGATGGTGCGGTTGCAGGGTTCCTCCGGATCTGGTGTCACGTTTATCATGAACCCCAGTTCTTGCAGGCACTCCACCATCACTTGCGTGTCCTCGCTCCACAGCGCGCCCTCCAGGGTCGTTTCCCCTTCCCCCAAGCACGAGAGGATCAGCGCTCGATTAGTGATGCTCTTCGAGCCCGGGACCGTTACCTCGGCCTGCACCAGCCCAGGCAGTGGTGTCATCTCAATGACCTCAGGGAGGGACATGGTCGAATCAGCTCATTCCGGGGTTGGCGATCCGCCCTTGCTCGACCATTTGTCACGGCGGCGCTTTGCCGTTTCAAAAAATCCCGAGACCGCCTTCTCGTCGCCCTGCTCCAAAGCCTGCTGGAAGCTCCGCAGGTTGGCCACGAAACTGGCCAAGGCATCGGCGAGGTTGCCTCGGTTGGCCAAGGCGATGTCGCGCCACATCTCCGGCGAACCGGAGGCGATCCGGGTGGTGTCCCGGAACCCATTGGCGCACAGACTCGGCTGCTCTTTGGGGTGCTCCGGGCTCAGAACAAAATTCGCCAATTCCGCAGCTACCACGTGCGGCAGATGGCTGGTGCGGCTCACTAACTCGTCATGCGCCGCGGGCGCGAGTCTCAACAACCGGCCACCTATCGACTGCCACAGCCTTTCCACTTTGCGTAAGGCCACCGGGTTTGATTTGCGGGTTGGAGTGACGACACACGCTGCCCCTGTGAATAAGTCCGCACGAGCTGCGGCCACCCCCATTTTTTCAGCCCCCGCCATCGGATGGCTGCCGATGAAATGCGCGGCCGCACTAGCCGCCAAGGGTTCCAATTCCCGCACCAACGGGTCTTTAACGCTGCCCACATCGGTTATGATCGCGCCCTTGGAAAGGGCGGGGAGCATTTGCTCGACTAACGACCGCATTTGGGCGATTGGGGTGCAGAGGACAACTAAGTCCGCCCCTTGGACCGCCTGTTCTAAGTCGCGCGTCGCCCGATCCACCGCCCCTAGCCGTTCGCATTCTCGGACGCTCGCTGCGCGGCGAACGAAGCCGATGACGGTTTCTGCCAGCCGCCGTTGCTTCAGGGCCAGCCCCAGTGAGCCCCCCAGCAGGCCCACCCCCACGATCGCGACTCTCTTCCAATGCATCGCGCCATTCTCAGCGCCCTCTCACCGTGTTTCAAGTTGGAAACGCCCTCGGTTCCCGCCTCACTTGGGCCAGCCGAGCCCGGGGCTGGGACGATGGCGAAGCACTCCGATGCGCAGGGAGGGGCCTGAATTGAAAAGCGCCGCGCTCCCGGACGGCAAACAGTTGGGACCCCGGTTCTCAAATTCGACTTGCCTGGGGGTGCAACGCCAACTAGGTTGCTTAGGCAAGGCCCCGCCTTGCCAAAACCCTGTATGCGCACAAACACAGAAATCGGCTATAACTCGAAGGTCGAAGGTGATGTGGTAGTGACCCGACGGGACGCGGCCGTTAAATGGCTGCGCCAACAGACGGATGCCGGCATGAATTGGGGTCGGAAAAACTCCCTTTGGCCGATGCCCATGGGCTTGGCCTGCTGCGCTATTGAACTGATGGCCGCCGGCGCCAGTCGCTTTGATATTGCTCGGTTCGGCGCCGAGGTGATGCGCTTTTCACCCCGACAGTCCGATGTGATGATTGTGTCCGGCACCGTGACCTACAAAATGGCGCTCGCGGTAAAGCGGGTTTACGATCAAATGGCCGAGCCCAAATGGGTGATCGCCATGGGGGCTTGCGCTTCGACCGGCGGCATGTACCGCAGCTATTCCGTGTTGCAGGGAGTGGATCGGATTTTGCCGGTGGATTTTTATGTGGCGGGCTGCCCGCCGAGGCCTGAGGCCTTGCTGGATGCACTCATCAGGCTGCAAGACAAGGTGGGACGGGAACCCGCTCTGGCCACCCTGAAGGTGGCCTAAGCTGGGAGGCCGCGAATCACCTTAACCTCGCTGCTGTGACCGCCCTTCAACTAGCGCAACAAATCAAAGCTCAATTCGGCGACCTGATTTCCGAGCCCGCCGAGTTCCGAGGAGAAATCACGCTTTGGGTGCAGGATGCGGAGCGCATCCCCGAGGTCTGCGCGTTCGCCAAAACAACACTTGGCTTTGACTACCTTGTTGATATCACCAGCATCGATGATTATGGTGATGACCCGCGCTTTACGTTGGTCTATCACCTCTATGGCTATGGCCACCTCCAGTATCTTCGGCTTAAAACTCAAGTCAGCGAGGAGAAAAGCGAACTGCCGACCCTCACCGGGGTCTGGCGCACGGCCAATTGGCACGAGCGCGAAATTTACGACATGATGGGCCTGCGGTTCCGTGGCCACCCGGACTTGCGGCGGATTTTGATGTGGGAAGGTTACCCCTACTTTCCCTTACGCAAGGATTTCCCGCTGGCAGGCAAGTCCAGCGATGTGCCAGAGATCGCGTTTACATCGCCCGCCCCCCTTGCCGGAGGCCCTTTCGTCACGATCGCGGGCGGCAAGGACGCGGTGGCGCGCGAGCCGCGCGTGCGTATTCCGCAAACCGACGCGCTCGAGACGAACGCGCGCTTGGCGCGCCGCAAGGACATCAAAGAGGCGCACGGGCGTGCCTATGGCCCCGGCCCGATCGAACCGAGGAACAAACCATGAGCGCCGTGGCCCCTGAGGGCAGTTCAGAGCAACGCGAGGTTCAGTTCCGGGACGCGGCGGGTCGGGCGGCGGAGACGGCGCAAGCGTTGGCGGAATCGCCGCCTCCTGGCGAGGAGGGGGCGGAACTGAATGGCGAGAAGATGGTGCTGAACATGGGGCCGTCACACCCCGCCACGCATGGCGTACTGCGCATCGTGCTCGAACTCGACGGCGAGATCATTACTCGGGCAGTCCCCGAAGTGGGTTATTTGCACCGCGGCGACGAAAAGATCGCGGAGAACATGACCTATACGCAGTTCATCCCCTACACGGATCGGCTGGATTACCTGGCGCCGCTCGCCAACAACGTCGCTTACGCGCTCGCAGTGGAAAAGCTCCTCGGCATTGATCGACAGCTCCCCGCGCGGTGCCAGTTCATCCGGGTGATCTGCTGCGAATTGGCTCGGGTTTCCTCCCACCTGCTCGGCTTGGGTTCCTTCGGGATGGATGTGGGCGCGCTGACGGTGTTCCTGCACACCTTCACCGAGCGTGAAAAGATCTACAACTTGTGCGAATCGTTGACGGGAGCGCGATTCACGACGAGCTATACACGCATCGGCGGGCTGTCGCGCGACCTGCCGCCGGGTTGGGTCGAGCAATGCCGGAAGTTTCTGCACGAGGTCATCGTTAACATTGACGAGACGGAAACGCTGCTGACCCGCAACCGGATCTTTGTGGACCGCACTCAAGGCATAGGAGTGATCTCGAAAGCCGACGCGATCGACTATGGGCTGAGCGGCCCCAATTTGCGCGGCAGTGGAGTCGAGCACGATTTGCGCAAGACGCAACCTTACCTGGTCTATGATCAACTCGATTTTGACGTGCCGGTCGGCTCTGCGGGCGACTGCTATGATCGTTATTTGCTGCGCATCGAGGAGATGCGCCAAAGCGTCAAGATTCTGCACCAATGCCTGGACAAACTGCCGGGTGGCCCGGTCAACGTGCCCGACGGCAAGATTGTGCTTCCGCCCAAGGACCGAGTGTTGACTCGGATGGAGGAGCTTATCCACCACTTCATCAACGTGACGCAGGGAGTGAACGCGCCACCAGGGGACATCTATTTCGGACACGAAAACCCAAAGGGCGAACTGGGATTTTACATTCACAGCAAAGGCGGGGGCACGCCCCACCGGTTGAAGATCCGCGCCCCTTCGTTTGTGAACCTAAGTATCCTGTCCCAACTGCTGCCCGGCCACATGGTCAGTGACATTGTTGCCATCCTGGGCTCCTTTGATTTCGTCATGGGGGAGTGTGATCGATGAAGGAGGCGGCACAAATGATCGCAGCGGAGATGACCCAAGTCGTGGCAATGAACGTGCCACCGATCCAACCCTTGCCTAACCCGTTGCTCGAACAGCCGGACTTCGCGGTGACGGCAGAGCTGGCCGCAGAAGCAGACGAATTAGTCAGTCACTACCCTAGGAAACGCAGCGCGTCACTCATGCTATTGCACGCGGTGCAGGACCGTTTTGGCTACATCTCGCGCCAAGCGGTGGAATGGATCGCCGCGAGGTTGGAGTTGCAACCGATTAATATTTACGAATTAGTGACGTTCTATCCGATGTTGCGCCAGAGACCTCCCGGCAAATACCAACTGAAAGTGTGTCGAACGCTCAGTTGCGCGCTCGGCGGGTCCTACCAACTGCACCGGCGCCTCTGTGAAAAACTGGGCCTCGATCCGGAAGCGCCTGGCCCCCAAACCACCCCCGACGGCCATTATACGGTCGAGTTTGTGGAATGCCTGGCAAGCTGCGGTACCGCACCTGTGATGATGTGCAACGACACATTCTACGAAGCGGTGTCGGAGCAGAAGGCGGAGGAGATCTTAAGGCAGGCCAAGTAATATCTATGGATGTCTTGACCAAGCATCGAACCCTGGCCAATTGGCTGCCCGACATGGATTTGAACCATGACAAACAGATCCAGAGTCTGCTGTGCTACCGTTACACCATCGGGCAAACGAACGGCCTTAACATGAACGTTTGGGTGCGCCAAGTCAAGGCGCCCGTTCCCGGGCCTTCCATTTGATTTTCCATGCCTCAGGAATACCGGCAAATTTTAAAGTACGCTGACCAGCCCGGCTATACGCCGGATTTGGAGTGTTATATGCGCCACGGCGGCTATGAGGTGCTCAAAAAGGCCCTTGCCCTCCCGCCGAAGACACTGCCGGACGGCAAGACCCTTAGTGCGCCGGAGCAACTGCGCGAGGAGGTTCGCCTGTCCGGGTTGCGCGGGCGCGGTGGCGCAGGCTTTTCCTGCGGGCTGAAGTGGTCGTTTGTGGATCGCAAGAGCGGCAAGCCGATTTACCTGATTTGCAACGCCGACGAATCCGAACCTGGCACCTTCAAGGACAAGCAGATCATCTACAAAGACCCGCACCAAATGATCGAGGGGATGATCATTGCATGCTACGCCAACGACGTGCACTTGGCCTATATTTACATCCGGGGCGAGTTCGTCGAGGGCGCCAGGATCCTCGCGCGGGCGCTCAAGGAAGCGCGCGCCGCCCATCTACTTGGCAAAAACATCCTGGGCTCTGCCTATGACCTGGAGATCCACATACACCGGGGGGCCGGGGCATATATTTGCGGCGAGGAAACGGGCCTGATCGAATCGCTCGAAGGCAAGCGCGCCTACCCCCGCATCAAACCACCCTATTTTCCCGCCGTGCTTGGCCTCTACATGTGCCCGACCATCGTCAACAATGTGGAGACCCTTTGCGCGGTCAAACATATCGTAGCCATGGGCGGTGCCGCGTATGCCAAGCTGGGCACGCCCAATAATACCGGCACACGCATCGTCAGCATCAGCGGCCATGTGCGGAGACCAGGCTATTACGAGGTCGAGGTCGGCAAAGCCACCATCGGCCAACTCATTAACGACCCTGAGTTCGGCGGCGGCTTGCGCGAGGGTCGCGAGCTCAAAGCCGTGATCCCTGGCGGTTCCTCCGCCAAGGTATTCAAGGCTGGCGAAAAATTCAAACTCAAGCGCCGCGGACCCGACGGAAAGGAAGGGGAGCAGGAGGTGGACATGCTCGAACTGCCCTACGATTTCGATTCGCTCATTGCTGCCGGCAGCATGTCTGGCTCCGGGGCGATCATCGTGCTGGATGATTCGACGGACATCGTCGAGGCGCTATCCAACATCGCCGAGTTTTATGCCCACGAGAGCTGCGGACAATGCACCCCCTGCCGCGAAGGCTCTCTTTGGATGGCGAAGGCCCTGCACCGTCTCACTCACGGCGGAGGGCGCGCGATCGACGCCGAGTACTTGGTCAAGATCGCCGACAACATCCCGGGGGGCCGCACGATTTGCGCTTTTGGCGAAGCCTGCTCTTGGCCCGTGCAGAGCTTTGTGGCAAAGTTTAAGGACGAGTTTGTGGCCCGGGGCGCCGCAGATGAGGAACGCAGGGCGAAGGAAATGGGTCGCGTGCCGGCCAGCGTAGATTCGAAATACGCCCTGACCCCGTAGCCTGAAACGAAAAGTTTACCACCGATGCCAGCCCCCGTTATAATCGAAGCGAAGCCGGCTCCACCCGCGCCTCCTCCTGACAAACTCAGGGTTAAGGTGAACGGGAAGGAGATCGAGGCGCCGCGCACCATGCCGGATCCTATCTCCGGCAAGCCGCTGCCTACCACGATGATCCAGGCCTGCGCCCTGGCCAACGTGGATGTGCCCCATTACTGCTATCACCCCAAGTTGCCCGTGGCGGGCAACTGTCGCATGTGCCTGGTCGAGTTCGGTACGCCGGCCCTGGGCGTGGACCGCAAGCCCGTCTTCAACCCGGACGGCTCGCCCAGGATCGCCAAAGCTCCTCGTCCGGCGATCGCTTGCGCTACGCCGATCTCCCCGGGCATGGAGATCTACACTAACACGCCCGCCGTAAAACAGATGCGCGAGGGCGTGCTCGAATTCCTCCTCATCAATCATCCGCTGGACTGCCCTATTTGCGACCAGGCCGGCGAATGCAAACTGCAGGAATACTCCGTCGATTACGGCAAATCGCAGAGCCGTTTTGTCGAGCCTAAAGTTCACAAACCCAAACGAGTCGATTTGGGGCCGCGTATCGTGCTGGACGACGAACGGTGCATTTTATGCACGCGCTGCGTCCGGTTCACCAGGGACATCGTCGGTGATGACGCCTTGGGCATCGTGAGCCGGGGCAGCCACAGCACGCTCACCGCCTATCCCGGCAGGGTTTTCGACAACAATTACACGCTTAACACCGCGGATATCTGCCCCGTGGGTGCGCTCACGTCCAAAGATTTCCGGTTCCAAATGCGGGTCTGGTTCCTCAAAGAGACCAAAAGCGTGTGTACTAGCTGCGCCAATGGTTGCAACACCGTCATCGGCTCGCGCGAGGAGCGTATCTATCGCTACGAACCGCGCCAGAACGATGCCGTCAACTCCTGCTGGATGTGCGATTACGGGCGGCTGAACTACAAGTGGGTTGGACGCAAGGACCGGCTGGGGACGGTCCAGAGTCCGCAGTCGAAAGCCCAAAGCCAGACGGCTGTTTGGGCTCCCACGCTTAAGGAAGTCTCCGAGAAACTCAACCACGCCCCACCGGGTTCCGTGGCACTCATCGCCTCGGCGCGCCAGACGAATGAGGAGCTGTATTTGCTGGCTAAATTGGCCAGGAGATTCGGCGCGATAACCGACTCGGTCCCACGAACAGGGGAGGCTGACAAGTTGTTGTTAAAGGCCGACCGCAACCCCAACAGCACCGGCGCCCGGCTGATCGGGATCGCTGCCGAACCCATGGGCGCCAATCTGCCTAAAATCGCCGAGGGCATCCGGACAGGCCGGGTCAAAACGTTGCTGGTGTTTGGAGAAGACGTGACCAAGTACGGCCTTGGGCCAGAGTTGCTGGGTAAGCTTGATACCCTGATCGTGAGCGACATTTTGCCGAACGAGACGACCAAGCTCGCACACTATCTGCTGCCGGGCTGCGCCGCGCCGGAGAAACGCGGCACCTTCACGAATTTCCAAAGTCGGGTGCAAAAGCTTATGAAAGCAGTCGAGCCACCGGGCGACGCGCGTCCCGAGTGGGAGTTCCTGCATGAGCTCTTGTTCAACGTCACCGGCCAGAATGGTTACGCGAGCATCGAGGGTCTGTTTAACCTGATGGCATCCGAAGTGCCTGCGTTTCATGGGCTAAGCTGGGGCGGCTTGGGGGATGCGGGAAAAACGACTCGTTCGGAGTCCGCAGACGCCGCCGGCCGATCTTGATCATGAGCTGGTTCAACGACTTAACTCCTCTCACGCAATTCGTGGTTTTCAGCGCGCTGAAAATCATCTGCGTTTTTTCTGTGCTCATGTTCATCGTTGCCTACGCCGTATGGGTCGAGCGCAAAGTCTCAGCGGCCATTCAGGACCGGCACGGACCGAACCGGGTGGGAGTTTTTGGCTTGTTGCAGCCGGCCGCCGACGCCATCAAAGCCTTTTTGAAAGAGGACTTCACGCCGGCTCATGTGCGCAAGGCCTATTATTGGTTGGCGCCGGCGATTGTGATGATTCCGAGTCTGCTGACGGTGGCGATTATTCCGTTTGGTTCACAACTCGGCCGACAGAAGATGGTCATCGCCGATCTTAACGTAGGCATTCTCTATACGTTCGGTATCGTCTCGTTGGGCGTGTATGGCATCGTTCTCGCGGGGTATGCGGCCAATTCGAAGTACCCCTTCCTGGGCGGTATCCGGTCGAGCGCGCAACTGATTTCCTACGAAATCGCGATGGGGATGTCGGTCATCCCGTTATTTTTAATCGCCACGATCAGGCCGCAAGACTTGGGCGCGGTTTGGCAGCCTTTTCTCCAATCCACAGGCAGCCTGAACCTGGGGCGCGTGGTCACTTGGCAAAGCCTGCATGGCTGGCTGGTGCTCTACGCCCCGCTGTCCTTTGCCATCTTTCTGGCCGCCATGTTTGCGGAAATGAACCGGCTTCCATTCGACTTGCCCGAATCCGAGCAGGAACTGGCTGGGGGCTACAACGTGGAATATAGCTCCATGAAGTTCGCCCTTTTCTTTATGGGTGAATACGCCTCGATGACCGTCGGCTCCGCTTTGTTGGTCACCCTGTTCCTGGGCGGGTGGAGCCTGCCCTTCGCGGGGTTGGACAAACCAGCGATCACCGTGGGGATCGGGTTGCTGCACATCGGCATTTTCCTGGTCAAAATGCTCTTGGTGGAGTTTACCATTATTTGGGTGCGCTGGATGTGGCCGCGCTTCCGTTATGATCAGTTGATGGATTTGGGCTGGCGCAGGCTCATCCCGCTGGCGTTGCTGAACATTCTGATCACCGCGGCCGTCCTGTGCCTGCGGAGCTAAAAAAGGGTGGAGTCGCAAACGATCCAGTGGCATGATGCCTCAAGCCGTGGAACCGGCTAGCACCGCCCCTTTCACGTCTAAACAACCGGCTCAAGGCCGACGCGGACATGGGAACGATCGGAAAATGATAATTAGGCGCAGAAAACTAAGCTTTTGGGAACGGCTTTACCTGCCGGCGATTGTAGGTGGATTCAAAGTCACGCTCCGGCACTTTTTCAAAAAGAAGGTGACGATGCAATATCCCGAGGAGAAATGGGTCGTGCCCGAGGGCTACCGTGGCGCGCCCTACCTCGTCAAGGACCAGGAGGGCCGCACCAAATGCGTTTCCTGTCAGTTATGCGAATTCGTGTGCCCACCTAAGGCCATCCGCATCACCCCTCCTGGGCCCGGCGGCGCTCCTGAGGTCGGCAACGTCGAGAAGGCCCCAAAGGAATTCGAAATCAACATGCTCCGCTGCATTTTTTGCGGCTATTGCCAGGAGGTTTGCCCCGAGGAAGCCATTTTCCTCCTGAAAGATTACTCGCTCGTGGGTCAGAGCCGCGAGGAGATGATTTTCGACAAAAACAAGCTGCTGGCTTTGGGCGGCGTCCACCAGGACAAAATCCGCAAGTGGAAGAAAAAGGCTGAGGAGGCCGTTCTGCAAGGAGTCGAACCATGATTACCTGAGCTCGGCGGCTGCGGTGCAGCCAAACCCCAATCCAACTAATGCAGGACATTCTATTTTACGTCTTCGCCGCCTTGACGCTGGTCTTTGGGTTTCTGGTGATCGCCAACCCCTTCAGCCGGAATCCGGTGACCAGCGCAATGTTCCTGGTGCTCACGATTGTAGCGTTGGCAGGCCTGTTCGTCTTGCTCCATGCGTTCTTCCTCGCGGCGGTGCAAGTGTTGGTCTATGCCGGGGCGGTTATGGTTTTGTTCTTGTTCGTTATCATGCTGCTCGACCTCAGAGCCGAGGAGCGTCAGAAGTTTCAGGCGTTGGCCGTGATCGGCGGCATCCTCGCCGTGGGCGCCATCCTGGGTTTGTTCCTGCGGAGTCTAGCGCAGAATCCGCCCGGAGCAGGAGAAGCCGTGGCGGGCCTGGACGGCGGCACTGCGCCCCTTGGCCGGTTGCTTTACACGCAGTATCTCCTCCCCTTCGAGGTCGTCTCGCTCATCCTGTTGGTCTCCATGGTCGGGGCGGTGTTGCTCAGCAAGAAGGCCATCAAGTGAACGTCGGCCTGGAACATTACCTCGTCGTGAGCGCGGTGCTCTTTGCGCTGGGCTTGTTGGGCGTCATCGTGCGGCGCAACTTGCTGGTCATTTACATGTCGCTCGAACTGATGCTCAATGCGGCCAACTTGGCGCTGGTCGCTTTCTCCTGGTTTAATAAGAGCCTGGATGGCCAGGTCTTCGTCTTTTTCGTCATCACGGTGGCGGCGGCCGAAGTGGCCGTTGGCCTGGCGCTCATCGTCGCGCTCTATCGCCGGCACCAAAGCGCCCACGTCGAGGACCTGACCAGCCTGAAGTACTAATGCACTCGTTGCCTTGGATCATTCTGTTCCTGCCCTTGTTGGCGGCGGCGTGGATTACCCTGTTCACGCAGCGCAACCGCCAACTCAGCGCCGGACTTTCCACGGGGGCGATTGTCGCGGGTTTTGTCCTGAGCCTGGTGTTTGTCGGCTGGGCAGGGTGGGTGCCCGCCCGGGGCGAGTTGGCGGGGGTTTGGCTGAGAGTTGGAGAGCTGCAAGTGGACGTGGGTTTGCGGCTGGATCCATTGAGCTTGCTGATGATGCTGATCGTCACCGGGGTGGCCAGCGCTATCCACATTTACTCCTGGGGCTACATGCACGGGGACCGGAGCTTCCCGCGGTTCTTCGCCTTTTTAAGCCTGTTCACTTTCTCGATGCTCGGCATCGTGCTGGCAAACAACTTCATCGAGATGTTCATCTTTTGGGAGTTGGTGGGAGTATCGAGCTACTTGCTCATCGCGTTCTGGTTTGAACGCCCGTCGGCGGCCGAGGCCGGCAAAAAGGCCTTCATCACCAACCGCCTGGGCGATTTTGGCTTCTTCCTGGGGATTCTCGTGGTGTGGACGCGCTTGGGCTCGTTGAACTTCGGCGAACTGGAAGCCACCTTGCGGTCCAATCACCAGGCCCTCGGCACGCTCGCCACCATGGCGGGCCTGCTCATTTTTTGCGGCGCGATGGGTAAGAGCGCACAATTCCCTCTCCACGTGTGGTTGCCCGACGCCATGGAAGGCCCTACGCCGGTGAGTGCCCTGATTCATGCGGCGACTATGGTGGCAGCAGGCGTCTATATGTTGTGCCGGGTCTTCTTCCTGTTCAATGGACCGGCTTTGGAAGTGATTTCCTGGATCGGCGGGTTCACGGCTCTGCTGGCAGCCACGATTGCCGTCCAACAGAACGATATCAAACGCATCTTGGCTTACTCGACCCTTTCCCAACTTGGCTACATGGTGATGAGCGTCGGGCTGGGCGGCCCAGTGCCGGCCATGTTTCACTTGAGCACCCACGCCTTCTTCAAGGCGCTGCTGTTTTTGGGCGCTGGCTCGATCATCATCGCCCTGCACCACGAGCAGAATATCTGGCAGATGGGCGGCTTGCGCACGAAGATGAAAGTGACGTTTTGGACCTTCCTGGCCGGGACCTTGGCCTTGGCCGGAGTTCCTCCTTTCAGCGGATTTTACAGTAAAGACAGCCTCTTAGCGAATGCCTTGCAGCACAGCCTGCCGCTGTTCGTGCTCGGGGTGGTCGTCGCCGCGCTCACGACCTTCTATATGTTCCGCTTGGTCTTTGTGGTGTTCGGCGGTTCAGCGAAATCTAAATCGAGCGCGAACGCACCGGAATCACCCCCCGTGATGTTGTGGCCGTTGCGAATTCTCGCTTTGTTTAGCATTGCCGGCGGTCTGATCGGCCTGGCCCAAGTCTATGAACAAGAACTGCCGGGTGCAACCGTTGAGAACGCCGGCTCGCTGGCCGCGCGGCTAGTCGGGCCTTTTATCGATTCGCCCGGCCCCGCGACCTTGGGCTTGTTGGCGGTGATCGTGGGTTTTGTCTGTGCCAGTTCAATCTACCGTCGCTCCGCTGAAGACCCTCTGCCCAACATGCTACCCAAATGGCTGGGCCCTTTCTGGCGCGCTGTGCAGAACCGGTTTTATTTCGACGAATTTTATGAAGCTACCTTCATTCGCTTCCATGACTGGCTGGCGAGCTTGGCCGCTGGTTTTGACCGGTTAATCGTCTCGGGGTTGGGCGTGCGAGGAATTCATGGAACGGTTGAATTCGCTGGCCGCGCCTTGCGCCTGCTCCAGACCGGCAACTTGCAAACCTACGCTTTTATTTTTGCGTTGGGGGTGGCGCTGTTCCTCTACCTGGCCCTGGGAAGGTAACGCATGTCCTTGCTGACATTTATTCTTGCCGCTCCGTTAGTCGTGGCGATTGCGTTAGCGTTCGTGCCGCGCAACTTGCGCGTGGTGTTCCGCGGTGCCGCTTTGGCCGCCACCTTGATCTCCGCCCTGCTCGCTGTCGTGTTATTTGTGCGGTTCGACGGGGCGGCTGCGGGAGCAACCGGTTATCGTTTCGAGCAGCAAGTGTCCTGGGTCCAATCGTTGGGGATCAGCTATCACGTGGGTGTGGACGGCATCAACCTTGGGTTGGTGTTGATGAGCGCCGTAGTCGCGTTCGCCGCGGCCTGCGTGTCGTCGGAAATCCGCCACCGTGAGAAAGAGTTTTATATCCTGCTGCTGGTTATGGCGGGTGGGGTGCTCGGAGCCTTCGCCTCGCTCGATCTGTTTTTCTTTTACGCTTTCCACGAGTTGGCCCTGGTGCCTTCGTTCATCATGATTGGCGTGTGGGGACGCGGCGAGCGGAAGACCTATGCTGCCTTCCAGATCACTCTTTACCTGAGCTTGGGCGCCTTCCTCGCCCTGCTCGGGTTGATCGCCCTTTACTTAGAGGCGGGCATTCGGACGTTCGACATTCCCCAACTGGCCCAACATCTTCGGGACATCCCCTTGTCGGCCAACGCCCAGCACTTCATCTTTCCCCTTCTGCTCTTCGGATTTGGGATTCTGATTTCGCTTTGGCCGTTCCACACCTGGGCCCCCCTCGGCTACGCATCCGCCCCCAGCCCAACCGCCATGCTCCATGCCGGGGCCCTGAAAAAATTCGGCCTCTACGGCTTGATCCGCATTGCGCTGCCGTTCCTGCCTTTGGCGCGGACAACCTGGTTGCCTATTCTCGCCTGGCTGTGCCTCGGCAACCTGGTCTATGCCGGATGGGTGGCCATACGGCAGAAGGATTTTAACTGGTTGGCTGGATACTCGAGTGTGGCGCACATGGGCTTCGTCTTCCTGGGCATCGCCAGTTTCAGCCTGCTTGGCTTGACGGGCGCAGTCCTGGTCATGATCGCTCACGGGTTTTTGGCGGCGCTGACCTTCGGCTTGAGCGGCTACATTTATCAGCAAACCGGCACGTTGCAGATGGACCAGCTTGGCGGGTTGCTCCGCCGCCTTCCTTTCATTGGGTTCGTGCTGATGATGGCGGCCCTGGCGGGTTGCGGTGTGCCGGGGTTTGCCAACTTCGCCGGCGAAGTCACCGTCCTGTTTGGTGCCTGGAAAGCCTTTCCACCGGTGACCGTGCTAGCTTGCTGGGCTGCCCTCATCATCGGCGCGGTTTACATGTTGCGGGCCATGCGTCGCATTTTACACGGCCCTTTGCCCGAACAATGGGCCACCGTGGCCGATGCGGCTTCCCTTTGGCGCAAGACGCCCTTTATCATCCTGCTTGGCTGCCTGCTCACCTTTGGTTGCTTTCCTCGTTTGTTAACCGATAGAATTCAGCCCAGCGCACAGCTCATTCTCGGCTCGCCGGCGGACGCCGCCAAAGCCTTGCCTGGTGCGCCAGCCGGCGGCCCAGGAGCGAGGCAGCCCTTTCACGTAGCTATCCAGAATCCATGAACGCACTCCTGCTCAGTCACGAATGGCTGGTGGTTCTCCTGGGAGTTTGCTTGTTGCTGGCAGACCTGTGGGTCCTACCAGGCAACCAGCGCAAGCTCGGCTATCTGGCGGCCGCGGGCATAGGGGCGATTTTGCTCTATAGTCTCCTATTTGTGAGCTCCCCCGGCGAGGCGCAATATGCGTTTGGCAACACGTATGTGCTCGACGGCTTGGCGCTGTTCTTCAAACGCCTTTTCTTGCTGGCCACCCTGATAGTGCTGCTGATGTCGGTCGAGTTCACCAGCCGCCTCGCTGCGGGCGTAGGCGAGTTTTACGCGCTGCTTCTGTTCGCGTTGACCGGTATGCTTTTTGCCTCTTCGGTCAACGATTTTAGCATGCTTTTCGTTTCGCTCGAGCTCATTACCGTCACTTTCTATGTGCTGGTAAGCTTCGAACGAACCCGGCTGCCTTCGCTCGAAGCAGGCGTCAAGTACTTAATCATCGGAGCACTCTCCACGTCGTTCACGGTTTTTGGCATCGCGTTTGTTTACGGCATGGGCCGCACGCTCAATTTTATTGACTTGGCTGCCGTGGCCGGGCAGCTCGGTTCGAACAAGATCTTCCTCTTTGGCTTGTTCCTGGTGGTCGTAGGGATCGGTTTTAAGCTCGCGGCTTTTCCCGTGCAGATTTGGGCGCCGGATGTTTACCAAGGCGCGCCCTCGCCGACCGCAGCCTTTTTGGCGGCCGGTTCCAAGGCAGCGGGTTTTATTTTGCTCCTGCGCGTGCTGTTTATTGCTGTGCCCCAGCTCACGCCGCAATGGTCGAAGCTCCTGATGATCGTCTCGGGGATCACCATTCTCTACGGGAATCTCTGCGCCATCCCGCAACGCAATCTGAAGCGATTGCTGGGATACTCGAGCATCGCGCAGGCCGGCTACATACTGCTCGGCATTGCCGCCGCCAGCCAAGCCGGCAGTTCCGCCGTGCTCTACTATCTGAGCGGCTATCTCTTTACTATTCTCGGCGCCTTTACCGTCCTTTGCCTGGTGCTGCGCCAAACCGAAGGCGAGGATATCAGTGCGCTGGCGGGGCTGAACCAGCGCTCTCCTTTGCTGGCGGCAACCTTAACCCTCGCCATGGTTTCGCTGGCCGGCGTCCCACCGCTGGTAGGTTTCTTCGGAAAGTTCCTGTTGCTCAAGGCTGTGCTCGAACAAGGAGTGTCGCAACCGGGAGCAGGTTATTTTGTGCTCGCCTTCATTACCCTGGCAGGCGTGGTGATCTCGCTTTATTACTATTTTGGCGTGGTGCGGGCAATTTATTGGTCCAAGGAAGCGAGCCCCACGACTCCGATCCCCCTTTCCAAACCGATCCAGGTTTCTCTGTACAGTTGTATCGCCGGCATGCTGTTGCTGGGCATGTTTCCCGGTGCGCTGGTGAACCTGGCCGACCGAGCGGTTCGACCGCTTGGACCAGGCTCGTTGAGCACGGTAAGCACAAGCACGCCAAGCACGCCAAAAAACATTGACTCTAGCTCGGCGGCCTATTAGAATTCTCAAGCCGTCGAAGCACAGGCGTGATCAGGAGTGGCCATGAATATGACGTCATTCTTTAGCTTGGCAGCCGTTCTTTGTGGAACGAACATTTTCGCGCAAACAACTCTTCCCGCTGCTCCAGGCCGGCTGTTTGCTCTTCCTGCCGTGCAGTTGCGCCCGCTCGCTAGTGAACGCTGCCAACCGGCACAACTGGCTGGCCCGGAAACCCAGCCTGAAAGCCCATCCCTCCAGTCATCTGCCCGGATGATCCGCCTGCCCGCCTCCGAGGCTCCCTCTGCCAGGCTCTCGGCTTCCAGCGGCGTGCGTGATCAACTCTCGCTAATCAGCCAGAGCGCCTTCGACCCTGACCTCTATCGTCACTTGGAGCAGGGCGGATTTTTGGCGCGGCAATCGGCAGGCCCGGCGACGGTCGCCGAGCGTTGCCTGGATATTTTCCGGCCGGAGGTCATTCACTTAGGCAAAACCTCCGTCTCGTGTTCCCTCCTCACCGCGATTAAACGGAAGAACCCGCTGTGCCTGATCAACCCCATTTTCTTTAACCTGTCTTGGTAATGCCCAACGGAATGCGAATCAAGCGCGTAATCCTTTGGGCCATGCTGGTCTTGGTTGTCCTGACCGGGATCACTTACGCGCTCAGGCGCCTGCTCTCCGGCCCACCCCTGCTGGCTAGCGGTAGGCTGGCCGATGGCCGGATTCTCCAAGTTGAAGGGCTGACATTCGGCACGAACCACCATATCGGTCGGCATTCATTCGCCGAGCGTTTTGCCCCCTGGCTGCCCCCGGCCGTGGTTCGGTTCTTCGAGCCGCGCTACCCCTACTCACAGTTCACGCTCGATGAACCTGGGCTCGTTGTCTGGGTCAATGCTATCGATCCTGTGACGGGCAAACACGTTGATTGCCAGGGAATCCGGATGGAGTTCATCGACGAACACGGAGACCTCTTCGGGCAGGACACCGCTTCCTGGTTTGGAGGAAACGCTTTCTGGCGCGTGGGCCATGTTTTTCACTCCTTCCCGCGAGCGCAGCCGAAGCTGACCTTGCAGATAGCCTGTTGGCGGATGCCTAGTCCAGCTTTGCGGGTTGAATTGCCAAACCCCTGCCTGGCGAGGCCCGCGACCTGGCTGGCCCTCCCAGTTCCGCAACGGCTGGACGTGGGGGATTTGCAAGTGGAATTCACAGAGTTGAGGCTGCGCACAAACGGAGGACCGAAGCAAATTTGGGAGACGCCCTGCCGGTACTGGGAGCCGGTGTGGCAACTCCGCCGAAATGGGGCCCAAGTATCCGGCTGGGACGAGCCGCAATGGTCGGCTGCCGACCCGGCCGGCAACTCGGGCAAGTTCCTGGGCACGCACCAGCCCGTCCTGCGTTTCTCGGCCGAGTTTTATCCTTGCGCGACCAATCTTACTGACTCCCTCCTGGTCGGGCGCTTGGCCGAAGTGGACCTCACTAAGTTGCCGACCAACGCTTGGCGGGATGTGGCCCTGGCGACTGGTTCGACGCAGCTCATGGTGCTTGGATTGTGTGCCCCGGGGATCTATGTCTTCAGAGAAGGCAGATTCGAAACCAACCCTGCGGTGCGCATGAGCGCGACCCGAGGAGGCGCGCCCTCAGGTTGGGTGGGACAGAGCCAGCGCATCAGCCCGATGCAGGTAAGACACTGGCATGGCCACTACACCCCGGTGCCGGTAGTCTATATCTGTGCCCCCGCGCTCGCCGACAAAGAGCGCTTGGGCTTGCGACTTCGTGATGAACAAGGCCGGTATTGGCTGGCAAAGGCGGAACCGGAAGGACCGGAAGAGGGGATTTGGCCTTTCCTCGTGGAACTCCCGCCAGAAGTGAGATCGATATCGGGGGAGGTCGTCCTCCTTAAACCTGTCCGGGCGGAGTTCACGGTCCAGACCACCGCCGCAGCCCCTTAAGCTATTGAACGCCCACGCGATGGGACATTGCAACAGCTTTAGCACGCGCAACTTTATTGCACAATTTACAACATTGATGTTGTAAATCGTGGCCGTTAGACTTACCAGTAAGACAGTGTAAGACAGTGAGAGCTGAGCTCCAGGAAACCGACAGGTTGCAGAGAGTCGTCGCCGGCCTGATCGCCAAAAGCCCGGCAGGTGTCAAGCTGCTGCTGATCGGCGGATTCCGGTATCGCCTGCTCGACAACAGCCAGCGGTTCTCGGTGGATATTGATTATCACTGGGGAGGAGATTTGGAAGCCAAACAACGGGAGCTACTGAGTCTCTGCCAACGGGTTGTTTTGGGCCAGGTCCGTCGGGATTTCGGCTACGAAGGTTCAGCCTCCGCTCGCAGCGGGCCAGACGCCGATTCCCCCCTTGCAAAATTCATCGAGCTTCGGTTTTGGAAGCGCGGTGTCCACATCGAAATCCCGCTGGAGCTTACGCAAATCGTCTGCCTCGACCCGCCGACCATCCGAACTGCAGGCGGAACGGTCCACGCCACGCCTTCAGATACCGACCTGATTGAGAGCAAAGTCATCGCGGTGCTCAATCGGCTCTTTCTCCAGCACCGTGATTTGGTGGACGTCTTCCTTTATGGCGAAAAACTGCAGGCCGATTCACGTGATCGTCTAAAAGAGAAGCTAGCGAAATTGCAGATCCGCCCTGAAAGGGTTGCCCGGAGGCTGAACGATCTGCGGGAAAACCGGGAATACCACGCTGCCGCCATTCAGAAGGTCATCGACGAGCAAATGGAGACCGCGGTGGCGCAACAGATGAACGCAGGCGGAGGCGGGAGAACGGTTCTCGAGTCAGTCCTGAATCGGTTGATGCGGGTATGCCGACCATGAGAACTTTGGCCTGGCAAAGCTTTTTCACCGATCAGCGAGAACAGCACGGGAAGGTGGTTTTTTCTGTCGCCGAACTTGCGAACGCCGCTCAGACCAGCCTGCATGCGGTGAACACGGAGCTTGCTCGTCTGGTGCACCGTGGCCTCATCACTCGATACGCGCAGGGGCGATATGGCCTAACCAAGGGAGTGGCTGCCGAAGACATCCTGCCGGAAGTCGATCCGGGCGCTTACGTCACAGGTTTTTACGCGTTGTTCCGCCACCATCTTGTTACCCAAGCGCCAACGGAGGTCACCTGCTTTACCAATCGTCGCCATAACCGGAAGGCAGATCGTATTACTCCGGCGGGAAAGCTACGGTTCATCCGTGTGCCGGCTGCCGTTTACGCCAAACCTGCGGGCCAGGTGGTCGCGACCCCGGAACACGCGCTCTGTGATTTTGTGTGGCTGAATCTCAAGGACGGCGTCGATCCGCAGTCCCTGGTTACCTTCCGGAATCTCACTGCTCTGAAGCGCTGGCGATTAAATAAAATCCTGCGACGTTATCCCGAACAGGTCAGGAACACAGTTGGGCTGATTTGCGCAAGTACTTCGGCCCTTGACTAGTGGAGGCCACTGGTCGCAAATGAGCTCGTGAAGGCGCTTTCGACCCCATCGGGTTGGTCCGAGTTTTTGAGGAAATATGCATCGGCACTCGGCGCGTCTGAATGGCCTGGGAATCCCGCAGCCTCAGAAGAGCAGCTGGTTGCTGCGGAAGGCCGATTGAAGATTAAACTCCCACCTTCGTACAGGGCGTTTCTTTCGGCCAGTAACGGCTGGAGCCAAGCCTCCCCGGAGGTTCCCGTTTTGCGAGGAGCCGAAGATGTCAAGTGGTTCCGAAAGGAGCACCGGGATTGGGTCCAAGCGTACGCGGACCCGATGCAAGGCCTTGAGGCGCTCCTCCCAGCAGAGCGGGATTATTTCAACTATAGCAACCAGGACAGCGCTAAACACAGCGTCGTAAATAACTGCCGATGTCAGACGATGGTGCACAAGCGGCGCAACGTGGAATTTGGGCGCGACCAATCATGAAACCGTGGCTTAAGCGCCAGGATAACGTCGCTCAAGTCATGG
>Ga0209517_10000889_pt1 | contig 48514 bp, 43 predicted proteins | sample PeaSoiMetSII2010_FD_187695 | JGI IMG/M metagenome (GOLD analysis project Ga0209517, IMG submission 187695) | Peat soil microbial communities from Weissenstadt, Germany - SII-2010 (SPAdes) (version 2) | ecosystem: Environmental > Terrestrial > Soil > Wetlands > Peat | place: Germany...
CCAACTGAGTTGGGCGGCGCGCAAGGCGCTGGGCCGGATGCGCCGGCGTCCGACTCTCGTGGAATCCTTCTGGAAACAGGCCGAACTGTTTTGAGCCAATTGTCACTATATTATGCGAAAGTCAGTAATATCAGGATAGACTGCAAACTTCCTTTGCCAGCTCCGCGTCTTTGCAACTTGGCGTGAGATTTTAACTTTTCTTTCGCCGGTTCCAGCTTACTTTGCGCGAACGTAAATGGCCCTGAAACTGTTCAACACCCTTTCGCATTCGATCCAGGCATTCACCCCCCTCGACCCGGCGGGCAAAAAAGTTGGCATGTACTGCTGCGGACCGACGGTTTATGACTTCGCCCATATCGGCAACTGGCGCACGTTTGTCTTCGCCGATCTCGTCCGCCGTTACCTCGAATTCAAGGGCTATGCCGTCACGCATGTGATGAACATCACCGATGTGGAGGACAAAATCATCAAGGGCGTCCGTGAGACGAAAACCACCTTGCGTGAATTCACCGGGAAATACGAAGCCGCGTTTCTGGAAGATTTGAAGACCCTGAATTGCGCCCTGCCGCATCAAATGCCGCACGCCACGGAACACATTGCCGAAATCATTTCGCTCATCGAAAAGCTCGTCGCGCGCGGCATGGCCTATCAGGCCGCCGACGGCTCGGTCTATTTCAGCATCGAGAAATACCGTGGCTGCGGTTGCACCTACGGCCGGTTGCTCAAACTCAACTTTGACGAACTGCGCGTCGGCGAACGCGTCGCGTCGGACGAATACGACAAGGAATCGCTGGCCGATTTCGCGTTATGGAAGGCGCGCGTGCCGGAGGACGGCGGGGTTTTCTGGCCCAGTCCCTGGGGCGAAGGGCGACCCGGCTGGCACATCGAATGTTCAGCCATGAGCATGAAAATGCTGGGTGAAAGCTTTGACCTGCACCTGGGCGGCGAGGACCTGAAATTTCCGCATCACGAGGACGAAATAGCGCAGAGTGAAGGCGCCACCGGCAAGCCGTTCGTGAAGTACTGGCTGCATGGTGCGTTTTTGCTCGTCGAAGGCAAAAAGATGAGCAAGTCGCTCGGCAACTTTTTCACCCTGCGCGATTTGCTGGCCAAAGGTTTCACCGGCCGCGAAATCCGCTATCTCCTGCTTAGCGCCCATTACCGCGAGACCTTCAACTTCACCCTTGAAGGCTTGCAAGGCGCGCGTGCAGCGCTGGCGCGGATAGATGAGTGCCTGGGTAAACTGCGGGAAATCTCCGGGGCCGCCGGCTTCCAGCCGGCGAATTCACATACGCACGAACGCCAACCCGCCGGCAAGATGCCGGCGCTCCCGGCGACGCACTTCGGCGTTTCGACGCTTCAACGCTTCAGCGAAGCGCTCGATAACGATCTGAACATTTCCGCTGCCTGGGGTGAGGTGTTCAAATGGGTGACCGAAACAAACAAGCGCCTTGCCGCTAATTCACTGAGCGCAAATGAAGCCGCAGCAGAATTGACGGCATGGGACAAAATTGATTCCGTACTCGGTGTTGGCGCGTCGGCGAAAATTGAAGCTCCGGCTGAAATCGTCACATTACTTGAAGCTCGACAAGCCGCCCGTAAAGCCAAAGATTTCAAAAAATCGGACGCCATCCGTGATGAGTTGAAAGCAAAAGGCTGGGCCATCGAAGACACGGCCAAAGGACCGAAGTTGAAAAGGATTTGAAACCGTGAGAGAACACTCAATATTCAACGTCGAACGCCGAACATTCAATTTCTGGAACCTTGGGCGTTGGATGTTGAATGTTGAACGTTTCGAGTATTCCATTTTGCCATGAATGGCTTGTTCATCACGTTCGAGGGCACGGAAGGCTGCGGCAAATCCACGCAGATTGAACTGCTCGCCAAAACGCTGCGGGTGCTCGGCTATCCTGTCCACATGTTGCGCGAACCAGGCGGTACGCCCGTCGGCGAGGAGATCCGCCACACGCTCAAGCACAGCAAGGCCAACGTGGCCATGACCCCGGAAACCGAATTGCTCCTCGTGAACGCCAGCCGGGCGCAGCTCGTCCGCGAAATCATCCGCCCCGCGCTGGCCGTGGGCGAAGTCGTCCTGTGCGACCGTTTTTACGATTCGACCACGGCCTACCAGGGCCATGGACGCGGACTGGATTTGTCGCTGGTAAAGAGCGTGATTGATTTTGCCGTCGGTGACACGCGACCGAATCTGACCTTGCTGCTGCACGTGCCGCCGGAGGTCAGCGCGGAACGGCTCCTCTCGCGGCAATCCATTCTGCCCTTCATCCGCGACCGGATGGAAGAAGGAGACCGGAATTTTTTTGCCCGAGTGGCCAGGGGCTACGAGGCCATTGTCGCCGCCGAACCCAACCGGGTGCGCGTGGTGGATGGCACCGGTCCCATTGATATCGTTTGTTCAAGAATCTGGGAACAGGTGCAGCCCGTTTTACCGCGCGTCGGGAGGTGGTGAACACACTTGCTGAATTCCCGGTAACGAATACTCTTGCAGTATGAACGAAAGCAATCTGAACGAAATTGAGGCGAAAATCCGCGGCGCGGACAATATCAGCGAAGACCGCAAACGCGAATTGCTTCAATTGCTCGGCACGTTGAAATCCGAGGTTGGCAAGCTTTCCAAGACCCATGATGAGCAGGCACAGAGCATTGCCGGCTTTGCGCAGCTTTCGGCGTATGAAGCCACGCGGACGCAACAAAACCCGCAATCGCTGCACCATTCGCTGGAGGGATTGCGGTCCTCGGTCGAGGGTTTTGAAAAATCCCATCCGCAACTCGTCCGGATCGTCAATAATATCAGCAATACTCTCTCGAATCTGGGAATTTAATCGTCCTCGTTCTCCTGCTCGTCCTCGTCCTCATTTTTTCGATTACGAGAACGAGAACGAGGAGGATTTTCAATCCTCCTTCGGTTCCAGTTTCGCAATCGCCGCCATGATTTCGTCGGCGATTTTTTGATAAATCTCCTTGAGCCGCGCTTTGGAACAATCCTTCGCTTCGGCGCGCAATTTTTCAAAATTCATCGGCTGGCCGTATTTCACGGCAATGCGTTTGGGACGCGGAAATTTTATATGCCGGCCATACGCCGCGTAAGTGCCAAACACGCGCACCGGCACAACCGGCGCGGCGGATTTGATCACGACCAGTCCGATGCCTGAACGCGCTGGTTGTAAATTGCCGTCGCGCGTCCGTGTGCCTTCAGGGAACAGAATGATGCCGCCGCCGGCGAGCAACCGGTCGAGAATGGCCTTCAAGCCCGCCGCGCCGCCGCCGTCGCGGTCCACTGGTACGGCACTCCAGGAGCGCAACAGCGCGCCGATGCCCGGAAACCGGAACAGGCTTTCGCGCGCCATATAATTGATGCCGCGTTTCAAACCGGCGCCCACCAGCGGCGGGTCGAGAAAGCTCGCGTGATTGGATGCGAGAATGACCGCGCCGGTTTCGGGCACACGTTCCGGATTGAAGACCCGCCAGCGAAAATACGTCGCATACCACACGCGAAAAAAAGTCCAGCCAAGGCGGTAGGAAAGATTCATAGAACAAGGGCGAAGATGGAAGATGGCAGATGGTGGATGGGGCGGAAAAACTGCCGAATGTCCGGTCTCTTCTCCATCTTCCATCCTCTATCCTCGCCTTTGGTCCAGGCGCTTGCGGACTTCTTCCAGAATCAGCGCGCTGGTTTCTTCCGAAGTCATTTGTGAGTTGTTGATGACCCTGGCTCCCAGTGGAACCATCAGCGGCGCAACAGCACGCTGGCTGTCGCGTTGATCGCGCACGGCCAGGTTTTCCCGGACACCGTCGGCGGCACGGCGGCGCGACCGTTCCTCCAGTTTCGCGTCGAGATAAAATTTAAAATCGGTTTCCGGGAAAACGTTCGTGCCGATGTCGCGGCCCTCCATGACGAGATTGCCAAATTGCAGGCAATCACGCTGGCGTTTGACCATCCACTCGCGCACCCTAGGAATGGCGGCGACGTGCGGCACGGCAGCGCTGACTTCGGCGGTGCGGATTTCCGTTTCAGGAAAATGGCCATCGATAAACAACCGCGCGATGCGCAAACCGTCCGCCTCCACGCACTCCAGTTTCGCTTTCCATTTACGGCACGCTGCGGCAACGGCCCTGGCGTCCTGCACGTCAATCCGGTGCTTCAGGCAATACCACGCCAGCGTACGGTACATCGCGCCCGTATCCACATAAACGCAGCCCAGCGCCCGGGCGACCAGTTTGGCATTCGTGCTCTTGCCGCTGGCGCTCGTGCCGTCAATCGCGATGACAAATGGCTGTTTCATCAATTATTCGTCCTCGTCCTCGTTCTCGTCCTCGAATAACCCGAGAACGGTTTAATCCGCAAACAAATCATCACCCGCCAATTTCCGTATCCGTTGGTTGTTTTTGATTTCCCGGATTTCCGCGCCCAAACCATGCGGTGGCGGAAGCACAAATTTTTGGAAGAAGTTCGGAAACGTCTTCTTCACACAGGCCGGGTTCCTGATTTTGACGCCCGGCACCTTCAGTCCCAGAACCGCAAAACACATCGCCACCCGATGGTCATTATAGGTTTCAATCTCCGCGCCGTGCAGCAATGAAGGATAAACCGTCAATGTGTCATCTTCCTCGACAACTCTTGCGCCACACCTGGTCAATTCCGTGTGCAAGGCGGAAACCCGGTCGCACTCCTGGACGCGAAGGTGGTCGAGATCAATGAATTTCACGGGATGATCCGCAAACGGCGCCGTCATCATGAGCGTCATGATGCTGTCGCCCAGATCAGACCTTCGGGAAACCGTTTCGGGCAGCCGCCGGTAATTCAAAAAATTTGTATCTATCTGATAACCCGCTCCGAGAATCGGCCAGCGTTCCACCGAGACGGGGTGCGGCTCAGTTTGGGCGGAACCGGCGGCCAGCCAGCCGGCAGCCAGAAAATAACTGCCGCTGGACGAATCGGGGTCAACCGGATAAACGCCGCCTTTCATGCCGCGCTCCGGGTGCCGGCTATGCTTCCGGCTCCAGTAAAAATACGCGCACATCTCGCGGGTCATGTAAACGTAAGGCGATTCCTCCACGTTTTCCCCAACAATCTCGACCTGCCAGCCGGCCACCAATGAGCACATCAGCAGCGCGCTGGCAAACTGCGAACTTTCCTCGATGCTCACCTGGCATTTGCCCGGGCGCGGACCGGTCCCGTGAATCACGGCCGGCAACCTGTCGTTCGGCGAATCCACGCGGCAACCCAGCTGCCGCAATGCCTGAAACAAGGCCGCCTGCGGACGTTCGTGCATGCGCGGCACGCCGCTCAGACGATAGACACCGTTTCCCAGACAAACGAGCGCCACGAGAAATCGCGCCGCCGTGCCCGAGTTGCCCACAAACAATTCCAGCGGTTGTTCCGCGGTCCCCGCATTGGGAATTTTCCCGCCCAGACCACCCACCGTGATGCTACGGTTGCAAAATTCCTCCGGATCGGGAGCGATATTCACCGTGAAGCCGAGCCGGCGCAGGCACTCGACCATGATTTGGGTGTCTTCACTCCAAAGGGCGCTCTCCAGCTTGACCTCGCCCTCCGTCAGCGCAGCCAGGATGAGGGCGCGGTTGGTAATGCTCTTCGAACCCGGCACCGTGATTTCCGCATGCACCGGTTTGTCGAGCGGCACGATTTCAATGAGGTCAGGTAAAGGCATTTTAACCGCGGATGGACCTGGCGCGGCAACAGCCGCAATCAAAGTAGCGCAGACTGGTAGTCTGCTGTATCGCGGATTGGCAATCCGCTGGTGCCGCCGAATGCGACGCCCGCCCGACTGTCAGTCGGGGATACAGCAGGTTGCCAACCTGCGCTACGATCCAGCGTTGCATCGCCGAAAAATTTGCGCAGAAAACCAAAACTTTCATGGATAGTAGTACAGATGGACACGGATTCAAAACACTCCCCTCACCTGACCTGCGGCCACCCTCTCCCCGCCAGGCGGGGAGAGGGACGGGGCGAGGGGCGCAAAATAAAAATCTGTGTTTATCGGTATTCATCTGTGGTTGGAAATCATTCCGGCGACGGTGAGGCGCCGCGCGCGCACCAACGCTCCCGGCGGGCTTTTGCCGTTTCAAAAAATTTTGTTATGGCTTTCGCATCGGCCCTGGCCAGCGCACGCCGGAATTTCTTCAAATCGGAGATAAAACCTTCCAATGCCCGGCTGAGATTCTTGCGGTTGGCCAACGCGATGTCACGCCACATTTCCGGCGAACCGGACGCAATGCGCGTCGTGTCCCGGAAGCCGTTGGCGCACAGCGCGGCCTGATGTTTCGCGTGTGCCGGGTTCAACACGTAACCGGCCAACGTCGCCGCCAGGACATGCGGCAGGTGACTGGACCGGCTGACCAGCAAATCGTGCTCGGCGGGCGCCAGCCGCAAGGTTCGCGCGCCCAGCGCCTCCCAAAATTGTTCCACTTGGCGAACCGCCGCCGGATTTGATTTTCCCGTGGGCGTGACGACACAAACGGCGTCCACGAACAACTTCGCACTGGCAGCGCTCACGCCGGTTTTTTCCGCCCCGGCCATCGGATGGCTGCCGACAAAACGCGCGCCGACTTTGGCCACGAGCGACTCCAATTCGCGCACCACACCGGCCTTTACGCTGCCTACGTCGGTAATAATCGCGCCGAGCTTCAGAGCCGGTAGCATTTCCTTGACTCGCGGCAACATTTGCGCCAGCGGCGTGCACAGAATCACGAGGTCAGCGTCCCAGACGGCGGCCAGCAAATCGGTGGTGGCGAAATCCACCGCGCCCGCCTGCTCGCAGTCCCTCAGGCTGGCCGCGCGACGCACGAAACCAGCCACTCCGCCGGGCGAAACGAGCCTCCGGCGTTTCGCGGCCAGTCCGATGGAACCGCCGAGCAAGCCGACGCCAATAATGGTGATTTTGCGAAACCGCACGCCGTGAAGATAGCGGATGGAGGATGGAGGATGGAAGATGGAAATTGTATTGTCCGGACGATTCAATTGATCCGAAATGCAATTGCGACGACTTAATCCAGACTCTACCTCGGTTGCACCGAGTATTCCACCATCACTGTGGCTGTGTAAATCAGCTCACCAAAAGATGAAACCGATTCCTCAGCCACGTCCGAAGCTGATGCCGACACAGGCGTAACACCATACGCCTCGCCCCGGGAAAGCCCATAGTTTGCCGGGACGGCATTCCTCTGCATCACTTCACCTTGACCAAATCTGACCGGCACCAGATTCAAACCGAATTTTTCCTCATAGATTTTCTTCCGGTCATTGGCGTTGTCGCACGCCTTGGCAATAGCGTTTTGTTTCTGTAGTTCCTTGTCCGCGTATTCAAATTCCACGCCGTCAAACTGCACTTCGGCCCACTTGTCCACCGCGCCGGACGCGTTTTGGAATTCCTTTTCGTCCTGCACGGAAACCCGCATGACGTTTTCGACACGATAGCTTTTAGCCTTTTCGCTGAAGATCCCGAATTTGGGCGTGGAGGAAAATTTCGAGGCTTGAAAGCGCTCCGCCGGAATGCCCAGACTCTTCAAGTAATCGGCCACCTTACCACGCAATTCGAGGTTCATACGCAGTGCTTCCTGCAACGATTTGTTCTCCGTCACGACTTTGAGGCTCAATACTGCCCGATGCGCGGGCACACGGACTTCCGCTTCTCCCGCAACCGCAACTGTTTTGGGGACGCCGTTGATGAATTGGGCGAGTTCGGTGGCGGTACCCTTGATTTCGGGTTCGGCTGAAGCCTGGAACCCAATGAGAAAAACCAATCCGATGACTGCAAGCTGGCGCATAATTTGCCTTTCGTTTGAAGTTGTTATCCGGAACGCGGCCTTCATCGCATCCCGGCAAAGCCTCACAAAAAATGCTGGAGCTTTAAAGTCAAAAAACGGTCAATCAAGCCGCGCCACCCGGCTAAAAGTGGAACTCCGAACCGGCCAACGCCGATTGGTAACACGCATCCATCACCCGTTGCGTTTGCAGCGCCCACATTGGCCATTCTTCGTTCAATTTGCCGGAAAAAACCTGGTCGGCGAAATTGCGGAACATGACGGTGTTCTGCGCAGCCGCGTGGCCGAGGTCGGCCAGGTCGGAACCGGGCGCCGGCGTTGGCGCACCGGTGGGAACCCGAATCTCCGTCCGGTTGACTTCAAAAGCCGGTTCATAGCCGTTGAAGGGATGGACAAAATCGGGCATTCGCAGCCAGCCATCCCGGCCACTGACAAAAACCCATTGCTGCAGGGCGGCGAGAAACGAACAGTAAAAGGTTGCCGAAACGCCGCCGTCAAAAACCAGTTCGGCGGAGAAGTCGGTGGGCGCCGGTACCCGGCCGTCCTTGGATTCGGATTGCGCCAGAATCCGGCCCGTGACGGTTTGCGGCAGTTGCCATTTCAGCGCCCACAGCGTGAACCGGATGCAATACCAGCCCAGATCGCCAAGACAACCAGTGGGCTCGAGCCGCCCATCCACGCGAATGTTGCTGTCGGAAAATCCGCCGGCACCGAGGAAACTGAACGCCGACGCAATCCGCCGCATCGGACCGATGCTTTTGCCATCGTCCAGAATTTCGCGCACGCGCGCCAATCGCGGATTGTGCATGAACATGACGCCGTCCATGAATTGCACGCGGTGCTGGCGGCAGGTGTCTGTCATTTCCTGAACGTCGGCCGCGGTCACACCGCACGGCTTTTCACAAATAATATGTTTGCCCGCCGCCGCCGCGCGCAAAACCCATTCCTGGCGCAGCCCGGTCGGCAGTGGAATGTAAACGGCGTCCACATTGGGTGAGGCCAGCAGCTCCTCATAACTTCCGAACACGGCGGGCGTGGCGGCGAACGGAAATTCCTCCTGTAGTTTACGGATGTATTCACGGCCACGTTCCACGTCGCGGCTGGCCACCGCCGTAACCATGGCATTGCCGGAATTGAGGATGGCCTTCCAGTTTTGGCGGCCAATCCGGGCCGTGCTTAAAATTCCAATCCGCAGTGGTTTCATAATTCCAATCGTTATCCTCCTCGTTCTCGCCCTCATCCTCGATTTTCACTTTTTCGATTACGAGGACGAGAATGACGACGAGGACGAATCCTTTTGCGCCTCTCGCACCTGTTCCAAAATCACATCCGCCAGGTGCGGCTCGCTGCCGATGGCCGGCGTGTACCAGACCAATTTGCCGTTTTTTTCCGTTGGATTGCGCCACGTCGGCTGTCCGGCGGCCAACCGCTGTTGAACGGCTGCCCGCGCTTCACCCAGCATCACCGGAATGTCTTCCTGCGTGTGCAAACCGTCGCTGATGAAAAAGGGCACCACCACCAGGCTTTTCGTATGCGCGAGCCGGTAGCATTCGGGAATGCGCGGACTTTCTTCAAGAAAAATCGCGTGAACGCCACCGTAAAGATCCAGCGCGCGAATCAACTCCACCTGCCGATCAACCGGCTGGCGCGAATTTTCGTTTTTCTCCGTGCCGTGGCCGGCGATGAACAGAGTGATTTCCGCCGGCCGGGGCGCGCGCGGGAAGGGAAATTTGTACACGATTTCCCGGGCGCGTGACAGAATCACGCCGGTCATGCTGTCGTGCGAACCGACGGGATGGCAGTAAATCCAGGTTGAGCGTTGAGAGTTGAGCGTTGATTGACTCGGTAAAAAACCAAGTTCGCGGGGAATCACTTCACTGGCAAAATAGCCCTCGCTGATAAAGAGCGACACGATGAACACGCGCGGAGTGGAAAGCTCCGCCAGAACATTTTGGATCGATGGTTCCTGTTTCCAGAACGCCTCACGAACTCCGGCGAAGACTTTCCGGCGGCGCAGCTCGGCCGCATGCTGATAAACGGGCGCGGCGGAATCGGCATTTTGCTCCGTGCCATGGCCCAGCACCACAAGCGCGGCATCGGCGAATTCATCGCGTTTCACGCGAAAGGGTTAACCCAGGACCACGCCCTCCGCAAGTTGGCGCTTTAAAATAAACTTTTTTGGTTGAAACCTTTTGCCCTTTTAACCATCTTAAGTTTCAATTGTCTGCAAAATAAGCGAAATAATGAAAAACCAAACCTGGATCAAACTGACCTTTGCCTTGGCCGTTCCGCTGGGACTGGCCTTAACCGCAACCGCCGATGATGCGATTCCGGGCACGCTGCCGCCCGCCGCCGACAAACAAGGCGTGACCTATGCCGGCGACATCAAACCCATTTTCGACAATTCCTGCGTTAAGTGCCACAGCGGCGACAAACCCAAAGGTCGCTTGAAGCTTGACAGTCTCGCGGGCGCGCTCAAGGGCGGCAAGGACGGCAAGGTCATCCGGGCCGGTGACAGCGCCAAGAGTCCGCTGATATTGAACGTCGCGCACGCGACCAAGGATGACGACGATTGGATGCCGCCGTTGCACAACCGGGCGCATATTGGGCCGCTCACGCCGGAACAAATTGGTTTGATTCGCGCGTGGATTGATCAAGGCGCGAAGTAAAATGTGTGACAGGTGACGGGTGACGAGTGACAAGTAAGGCGCAGTCCGCAATGGATCGCGCCTTTTTAATTTACCGGTGCGAGCGACGCGCGTTTCTGTTCACGCAGCTTTTGTTGTTGGCGCAGCAATTCAACTTTTTCGGCATCGGACATATCCGGCTGGCTGGTTTTTTGAAGCATTACGGCAATCTGCCGGTCCAGGAATTGATTGCGCAGTTTCAGCGTCACGTCGGCCAGTTGCTGTTCGGGATTGGGAATTTTACGGTCTTCGGCGACAGCTTCGGTGACGAGCGCCCGCATCTCCGGCGTTTCACATTCATCCAGAAAGGCAGCGAGGCTTTTCCAGGTCTCATTCGTCTGCGCTGTGAGCCGTTGGGTAACAATTTGCCGCACGAGCGGATGCACCATCCAGCTCACATCCAGATGCAACGCCGCCCAGGCAACCAATTCATCATGCAACAACAGCAGTTTGAGCAGATGAAATTCATGATTGGCCGGACGTGACACTTCGGAGTCGCCGGCTGCCAATTCTGGTTCACCTTCATCCGGCGCGGTTCTCGCCACGGGGACTTTTTTGAATTCTGCGCGCACCGACTCCGGCGAAACACCCAGCCGCAGCGCGGTCTTTTGTGCATAGGTGTCAATCAGCACGGTGTTGCCGGTTTTGTGAACGGCCTCGGCCATGCCGCGCAAAACGGTATTCCGGCCTTTGTCGCTGTTCAGGTCATTCTGCTGGCATAGCCGGTTCAACAAGTAATCAAAGAATCCTTCGGCGTTTTCAATCAGCTGGCGGAACGCTTCACCACCATTGGCCTTGATGAAACTGTCCGGGTCATGCGGCGCGGGCACGACGGCGACGCGCACGGCCAAGCCGGACGCGAGCAAATGATCCAGCGACCGCACCGCGGCGTTCTGACCGGCCTCGTCCGAATCAAAACAGAGCACAACTTCATTCACGTATCGCTTGAGGATGCGCGCATGCTGGTCGGTAAAAGCCGTGCCCTGCGGCGCGACCACGTTTTGCACGCCACCCATGAAACAGGCAATCAAATCAAGCTGACCTTCACAGACGACGGCAAAACCGGCATCGAGCAGCGCGCGTTTCGATTTGTCGAGGCCGAAGAAAATCTTGCTCTTGGTGAAAATCGGTGTTTCGGGCGAGTTGACGTACTTGGCGGTTTTTTCGTCACCGGACAAAACCCGGCCGCTGAAACCAATCACGCGGCCCTGTTCGTCGCAAATCGGGAACATCAGCCGCCCGCGAAAACGGTCGTAGTAACGCCGGAGGCCGGAGGCCGGAGGTCGGCGATCGGAGGTCTGGCTTTCGTTTTCCGATTTCTGGCTTCCGGCATCTGACTTCTGAATAATCAACCCGGCCTTTTCAACCAGATCAAATTCGTAGCCTTTGCTTTTGGCCCAGTTGACGGTGTCGTCCCACAAATCCGGCGCCGCGCCTAGACGGAACAGTTTCACCGCGTCCGGCGACACACCGCGTTTGGCCAGATAATCGCGGGCAACTTGCCCCGCAGCTTCGTTGAGCAGGGAATTCTGCCAGCGTTGCGCGATCTGCTCATGAATCTGAAGCAACTGGTCCTTAAGATGACGGGACTGCTGTTCGTGGGGATTCTGGTCGAATTCGAGGGGAATTTTCGCGCGGTCGGCCAGCCGGCGCACGGCATCCAGGAACCCGATGTTTTCGTATTCCTTGACGAAGGTGAACACGTCGCCGCCCTTGTGGCAGCCGAAACAATGGAAAATCTGGCGGTGCGGATTCACATTAAAGCTTGGAGTCTTTTCCTTGTGGAAGGGGCAGAGCGCGACAAAGTTCGCGCCCGCCTTTTTGAGCGGCAGATACGAGCCAATGACATCCACAATGTCACTGGCGGCGCGAATGCGTTCAAGGATCGCGGGAGAAATCGTGCCGGCCATGGCTGGTTCAGCGTTTGTCGCCGCCCGCCCGCCGCCGGCGGTCACTCGGCCGGATTGTCGGGTGCGGGTGGACCACCTTTCATCGGGGTCGGTTCAATCAGCAACACGGCAAGATACTTTCTAATGTACGGCCCGGTAAAGGACTTTTCAAAAACCTGATTCTGCACGGTGTATAAACCGGGGAAGAATTGCGCCCCATACCAGCGTTCCTGGTATTTGTTGTCCGCCTCGATTTGCGCCGGCGTGAAATGACGCGCATTCAGAAAGGACAGCAGGAAAAGCATAACACAGGCGTACCGCACCATGCCCGAAGGCGTGCCGAGGTAGTACTCGGCGCTGCCAAAGAGGTTGCTGCCGAACAGTTTCAAACCCAGCGGACGCTTGAGCAGCGAAAAAAACAAAAAAACGGCCAGCGCCAGAATCGCATACCCCAAAAGATTACTGGTCAGCGCGTCCAGGTGCGCCAGACCAGCGAGCCACTGGGCCACCGGCGAGTAAAATAATCCGCCGACGAAGACGATGGCCAGCCATTGAAACAGCGGCAAAATTTCCTTCGACATGCCGTTTTTGCGACCGCGGAAAAGGCCAAACATCAACACGATCACGACCACTGCGTCAAACCAGCTCAGGGACAGGCTGTTTGATGCCAGCGATTGCATGGAAATGCCAAACATAGGGTTAAAACAAGGTTTTAACTGTATTGGTCAGCAAAATCCGTTCCAAGCTCAGGGCGCAATTTGATACCCGCATCGAAAATTCATTGGCCGGCGGTAGAATCGTAGCGCCGGCGTCCTCGCCGGCGGGTAAAAGCGGCGTCCTGCCGCGTGTTTTTGGTTAGCGCACCGGGACGGTGCTTGAACTCGCAGCCGAGACGGCTGCATTACGGTGCGGATGTCAAATTGCGCCCATGCCACACTCAGGGCGGGTTCGATGAAAGCCAGAATTGTATGTCCGCCGCCTGCGCATTGCGCGGGTCCAGTTGCAACACTTTCATGTATTGCGCCCGCGCCTGCGGCACATCATACAATTGTTGCGCGTAAAGATTGCCCAGCGCCAGATGCGCGCGAACATCAGCCGGTTTCGACACGAGAATTTTCTTCAATTCATTCACCGCGTCGGTCACATAACCGGCTTCCTTCAGCGCCAGGGCGAAATTATAACGCGCGCCCACCGAATCCGGCTGGATGGCCAGCGCCATTTCATAGGCGGGCAATGACTCGTTGAAATCGCCCAGGCGATAGGCCATCACTCCGCAATTGTATTGCGCCTCAAACCAGCCTGGATCCAGCCGCGCCGCTTCGCGATACGAATCCAGCGCATCCAGATACTGCCTGTCCTGCTCATATTGTTGCGCGCGCGCGAAGGCGGGCCCGGCCGCCGGCCGGTTGCCCGGCCGGGGCGGGGACGGCGAAAGATATAAATAACGCGGGAACGATGGCGCCGCGGGCTGAATCAGGCGAACCGGTTTGGTCTGGGGATGCATGGGCGTGCCGAACGCGGTCAGGTTGCTGGCACTCGGCGCCGGCGCCGGCTTTACCGGATTATTGTTCGAGTTCGATGAAGCTGTTTGCGTTACTTTTGGCTCTGGCGACGCGTTGCGAAACCAATTCATGGGATTGATCTGGTGCAAAACGCCGGGCCTCCCATTGGTCTGGTTCCGGGGCGCTTCTCCAGAGGCAAGCGGACCCGGCGTCGCTACGGCAGCAGGCGCCGGCTGGGTCCGGACAACTTCCGGTTCCGATTCTTCGAACGAACCGGGATTGGAGCGGGCCGGGGCCGGGCTTCCGGCGGTGGGTGAAGATCGCAGCGGAACGGAAGCCCCCTGGCGATTTGAGCCCGGAGGATTGGCCGCGCCATTCACCGCCTGTTCCAGATTATCGGCCATGGCATTCACCTGCTCCCAATCCGCCCGATGCGGGGTCAACGCGAGATACGCGCGGTAATTTTGCAACGCCAGCGCGTTGTCGTGCAAATACTGCCGGGCTACGGTCGCCAGGTTCAACAGCGCCGGGGCATAGTCCGGTTGTGCCCGTTTGGCGGCGGCGAAATACTGTGATGCGTCGCGCGGACGGCCCCGCTGCATCTGGGCAAGGCCAAGGCCATTCAAAGCCCCGGCGGCGTTTGCGTCTATGGCCAGCGCCGTATTGAAGCTTTTTTCCGCCCCCGGGAGATCGCGCAGGCGCAACTGGGCCATGCCAAATTTAGTCCAGCCCTCCGGGTCCTTGCTCCGGCGAAGCACATAAGCGGTAAATTCGGTTTTAGCGACGTCCGGCTTGTTTTGTTCCAGCCACAAGCAGCCCAGATTGTAATGCGCCTCCACCAAATCGCGGTCCAGGGTCAGAGCGCGCTGATAGGCCAGTGCCGCGTCGGCAGGCTGGCCGGCGTGTTGATACGCGACCCCGAGATAATTCCATGCCTGCGCGTTGGTGGACATCAACGACGTTGCCGTATTCAACGCCGCCACCGCGCCGGGATAATCGCCGTTACTCAGAAGTTTTTCGCCTTTCAGCAGCGCGCGCGGCCCGGGCGGCCCGCAGCCGGCCAGAAAAATGGCCAGCATCAGAATAGCGATTACGCCGCATCGGCTTATGTTTTTTGTGGCCAGCATCGCTGCTGGTGGTAGCATCCACGCCTTGACGTGTCAAGAAACGCACCGGCCAATTTAATTCAAGCGCTTTACCGGCTGATGGTAATAGGCGCCCTCTGGTCCGTCTGCCCGCAGGTTCAAGCCGCCGATTTGTCCTTGCGGCAGTCCGGTGGCGCGCGCGCCCGCGTCCTGATCGTCGAAAACCCAAAGGCCACCTACCAGTATCAGCCGAACACCGCCGGCGTTCAGGACATGGTCAACCGCGGCATCACCCATTTCACCGGCAAACCGACGGTCGCCGAAGCGTGGCTCAGCATGGTTTCAACGCAGGATGTCGTCGGTATCAAAGTTTTTTCCGCCGCCGGGCCCATCAACGGCACCCGCCCGGCCGTCGTCGCGGCGGTGATTCACGGGTTGCTCGCCGCCGGGTTGCCGCCGAACCATGTCATCATCTGGGACAGGGACGTTGGCGATTTGCGCGCCGCGGGATTTTGCAAGCTCGCTGCCCGGCTCAACGTGCGCGCCGCCGGCAGCGCGCAGGCCGGTTACGACCCGACCAACTTCTACCTGCCCGACACGCCCATCATCGGCCAGCTCGTCTGGGGCGATTTCGAATTTGGAAAAAAAGGGCCGGACGTTGGCAAAAAATCCTTCGTTTCCAGGCTCGTCAGCCGTCAAATCACCAAAATCATCAGCATCGCGCCGCTGCTGAACCAGGATGCCGCCGGCACCTGTGGCCATCTTTACGGCCTCGCGATGGGCAGCGTGGACAATACCATGCGTTTCCAGGGCGATGATGGCCGGCTCGCCGTCGCTGTGCCGGAAATTTACGCGCTGCCCGCGCTCGGCGACCGCGTCGCGCTCAACATCACCGACGCGCTGATTGGCCAGTACGCCGGCGGTGCGAAAGGACTATTGCAATATTCAACGGTGTTGAATCAACTTTGGTTCAGCCGGGACCCCGTCGCGCTTGATACGCTCGCCATCCGCGAACTCGACCACGAACGCCTCATGATTCAAGCGCCGGGATTCAAGCCCAACCCGGAACTCTACGCCAATGCCGCCCTGCTCCAACTGGGCGTGAACGCGCCCGACCGAATCCAGGTGGACCAGCTCCGCTGAAAGCCAGCTGCAAACGGTCGGGTCAACCGGCCACGGGTTCGGCATTCTGTGCGGCTCTGACCCGCGCCAGCGCCTCTTTTTTCTGGCGCAAACAATCCGGACAGATGCCATGCGTGGTCGGCGTATCAAAACCCTGTTCCATGAAATCCTCCAGCGGCATCCATTCCCCCTTGAAATCAATGCGCCGGCACCAGGCGCACACGCGCAGGAAATCTTCCAATTGCCGGACCCGCTTGAGCAACCGGCGGGTTGATTTGTTCACCAACAGCCAGACCGCCAGAAAAAGCAACATCTCCAGCGTGGACCGACGATAAACAAAGTCAAACGGGTGGTCGGAGAAGATCAACGACGGCAATTTGAGCAATTCATCGAGGTAACACAGCACGATCACCGCCATAAAACCGAGATTTTGATACAATATAATCCGTGCCAGGCGCGATTTTTTTTCCATAACGTCAACGTCAACTGTACAACTCGCGGAAAGCCGGCAGCCATCTCCTACAATGACTTTATGCTCCCTTGACTCACACCTCGGCACTTCATCGCTTCATTGTCGAACACGCCAGAAAGAACCGCATAATTTGTGCCGCCGATTTTTTCCCTCCGTAAAAAAACAAAACCATTCCCCTCCACCGGCCGCCAGCTCCACTAACGCCGTAAGTTCTGACAATTCGCGCTCAGGAAAGTTCAATCCGAATCGTTCACAACAAAAAAAAATCCTCCGCGGGACCAGGTGAAGCCGATTGCCAATGATTTACCGTTCACGTAAAATATTTTCCCGGTGAAATTCCGCCGACTCGCTCCACTGCTCGGTTTGATACCAACCGTGGTCCTTTTGCTGGCAGGTTGCGCCACCCCATCCTCTCCCTGGTCAACACCCGGCACGAATCGCAATCTGAGCCGATAAAGTGTCATCTGATTTTCCGGGACAACAATCCCGTTCCAACTGCCCTGACTTTAACCTTATTATCCAAACCGGGATTCACATTGGCGGAATGGAAATCAATTCCGCGTGAAATGCCTTGATGCCATTCAGCAGGAACTGAATGGCCACGGCCGCCAGGAGCAGGCCCATGACCCGGACGGCAATGCTCATCGCAATCGGGTTCAGCCACCGTGCGCCGCGCACCGCCAGCCGGAAAATGAGATAACTCACCGCCGCCACCGCCACAATGGAGCCGTAAAGCGCGATGTGTTGCGGGACATCGCGTGCCTCATTCTGGAGCAGCACCGTCGTGGAAATGGCGCCCGGCCCGGCCAGCATCGGGATGGCCAGCGGCGTGATGGCGATGTCGTCCTTCTCCGTGCCGGCCAGCTTTTCCTCGTGCGTTTCCTGCACCCGCGACCGCTGCACGCGCAACATGTCCAGCGCAATGATGAGCAGCACGATGCTCGCGGCGATTTGAAACGCCGGCATGGTGATGCCGAAGATTTTGAAGACGACCGTTCCGACCGCGGAAAACACCAGCAACACCGCCGCCGCGGTGCCACAGGCCAGCCGCGCCGTGCGCAAACGCTGTTCCGGCGTGTTGTTCGGCGTCATCGCCAGAAACGCCGGCGCCGTCGCCAGCGGGTCCACAATCACAAACAGCGAACTGGCCGCCAGCAGGATGTATTCGGTCAGGCTCACGTTGCTCGAATTAGGAACAGAATGCGGCGAAAGTCAAACGCAGACAATCAAACCGCCGGAAGCCGGCCCGCCGGGCGCCATTTGACACCCGCACTGTAAGGCAGCCGTCTTGGCTGCGAGTTCAAGCACCGTCCCGGTGCGCGAACCAAATACACGCGGCGGAACGCCGCTTTTACCCGCCGGCGAGGACGCCGGCGCTACAATTCCACCGCCGGCCAATGAATTTTTGGTGCGGGTGTCAAATGGCACCCCGGCCCGCCCGCACTCCGCGTTTCTGCTTCTCAACCCCCGCCCGTTACGGCAAGCTCAGGGCGGTCCATGCGCGTCCTGATTGCAACGGTCACCGCCGGCGGCGGGCACGTCGCCGCGGCCGCCGCGCTGGAGGAAGCCTGGCGCGCGCTGTGCCCGGCAGATACCGTCGAGCGGGTTGATCTCATCCAGTTCTTCTCGCCGCTGCATAAAAAGGTTTATGCGGAAGGCTACGTTCAATTGGTCGAACGCGCGCCCGAAGTCTGGGGCATGCTGTTCGGCAAAACCGACAATCTCAAGGTCACCCGGCGCCTGAGCCAACTCAGCCGCCTGTTTCCGGGCAACTCGCGCAAGAAATTCACAAATTATCTGAAACAATTCCGGCCCGATGCCGTGCTGTGCACGCACTTTGCGCCTCTGGAAACATTGGACTGGCTCAAAACTTCGGAAGGCCGAGTTATACGAGGCCCAAATCCAGCCGAAAAAATGGGGACTCGTATAACTCGTCCCTCCGCAAATGACGTCTCCGAAAAAGGGAAGCTACCGCTCGTCGTCAGCGTCGTGACGGATTTCGAGGCGCACGCGTTGTGGATGAACCCATGCGTGGATTTATACTGTGTCGCCGCCGAAGAAACCAAGGCACGGCTGGTGGCCCGCGGCGTCCCGCAGAGCGGGATTGTGCCCACCGGCATCCCGATCGCCGCGAAATTTCTATCAAAACCCGATCCTCGCGCTGTCCGCCAAACGCTGGGCCTGCGCGATGACCAGCCGGTATTGCTGGTCCTCAGCGGCGGCTTCGGCATGGGACCGGTCGCGGAAATCCTCGCCGAAGTGGACAAGGTGCCGCAGCCGTTGCAAACCGTCGTCGTCACCGGCCGCAACGAAGAATTGCGCCGCGAACTTGCCGCGCAAATCCACCAGCACCCGACCCACGTGCTCGGCTTTTCGACCAACATGCACGAACTGATGACCGTGGCCGACCTCATCCTCACCAAACCCGGCGGACTGACCACGTCCGAGGCGCTGGCGTTGGGCAAACCACTGTTCATCCTCAACCCGATTCCCGGACAGGAAGCCGCCAACAGCGATTTCCTGCTCGAACATGGCGCCGCCGCCAAAGTCAACCGCGTCGAGGATTTGCCCTTCCGCATCGAACAACTGCTGGGCTCGAAAAAGCTCGTGGAGATGGCCAAAGCCGCCAAAGCCCTGGGCCGCCCGCGTTCCGCCGAAGCTGTCTGCCGGGAAGTTTTGAAACGCCTGGGTTGATTCATCATGGCAACGATTTCAGGTCTAATCATCCTCGGTTGCTGGATTTGCTTCATAGCCTATTGGCTCATCAGTGCGATGCGGGTAAAGGTGACCGCCGAAAGACAAAGCCTGTGGTCCGCCCTGGCGCACCGAATTCCGCTGGGATGCAGTTATATTCTAATGGTAAATTGGCACTTGCCGCCGCCGCTGAATTTATCGGTGACGCCGCACGCCGATTGGGCGCGGGCATTGGGCGACCTGGTTTGCGTGTTGGGATTGTTGGTGACGCTTTGGGCGCGTTGGACGCTGGCGGGTAATTGGAGCAGCGACGTGACCTTCAAGCGGGGACACGAATTAATCCGGACCGGGCCGTATCGGTTGGTGCGACACCCGATTTACACCGGCATTTTGGGCATGTGCCTCGGCACGGCGCTGGACATCGGCCAACTTCGTGGTTGGCTGGCCTTGCCGTTGATGACGGCCGCTTTCTGGATCAAGCTCAAGCAGGAAGAACGGCTCATGCTGCGGCACTTTCCCAATGAATATCCGGCCTACCAAAAACTGGTGAAGGCACTGGTGCCGTTTGTCATTTGAAAACCCGTTGATCGCCAAGTCGCAAAGTCCTGACACGACTTGACGCCAATGCCAATGCGCCAAAGGCGTTACGGACCTGGACAACGCAATGCTACAGGAGGCAAATGAGCACCGTCTCCACGATTGACAGGGCGACCGTAAGGGTGACCGCGCGCTGGAAGAATTGATTGAAGGTCCGAAGCGTCAACTCGAGCTGCCAGGTCGCTGTCTCCACGATCTCAGCAAGGCTCCGGTCCAATTGCCCGCAGAGCGACCCTGTGTTAATCATCCCTTTGATGTCGTCCTCCAGCAGCGCCGATTCCCCAAAGGCTTCGCCAAAGGTGCCGTTCTCCGTGAGGATTTGGCGGACTTTCAGCAGGTCCTGTCGAATGGCATCATTGCGAACCGTCCGCCACGCCAGATCGAACATGACAACCACCCCCAGGCCCCCGGCCTCGTAGGCCAGCCGGAACGTGGCAAAGAACAGGACGACGGCCAGACGGAGTTCGGTTTCGCGGAGGAGCGGGAGTTGCAACCGAACCAGGTCAACCGCCCTTTTCACCGGTTGCAGCTTGAACAGCAGCCACCCCGACAGGACCAGCAGCGAGCCGGTCCCAAAAGTGGCGCAAACAAAGTGCCGGGCGGTGTCATACCTTCCAAAATACACAAAAATCCCGGCGCGAATAATCCAGCCGAAGACGACGCAGATGAGCGGATAGAGCCAGGTCTCGCGCACCAGCTTCACGGAGGGTGCCGTCCGGTGACAATGGCGGTCCAGCAATTGAAAGGCCTCCACCAGGCGGCCACCTGCTTCTCCCGCGCGGATTACCGGCAGGAAGTAGTGCGGAAAAAATCTCGCGCCGGGTTCGAGCGTTTCGGAAATCGTCATCCCCTGATCGCACCGCTTCAGCGCCACACGAATCACCTCCTGCAGCGCTTTGGAGCGCGTTCCCGCTCCGCTCAATTCCAGCGCCCGCCGCGGCGGCAATCCGGATGCCAGGCAGGTGGCCATCGAGTTCGCAAAGAACTGCAGGGTTGGGAGGTCGATTTTCATGCTGACGGCGCCATGCCTGGCGATCGGATTGATGATGGTGGCAGAATGAATTTACCGTGTCGCTTATTCAAGCATGGATGCTTTCAGCCGTCATTGACTGATCGGACAGGTCTGCCCGCTTGACAAAATCCCCTTCCATTCGTTGAATGGCCATGCCGTGAAACGTCCTGTAAGTCCGGCAAAAATGTTCACCGGGAGGTGTACTGGAATCTGGTGGTTGGTCCTGGTCTTGATAACCCCGGTTGCTGCTCTGGCGCAGGCGGCTGCGTCCGGGAGTTCCACGAACGGGGTAGCGTCACCCACCGCGCCGGCGACCAATGCGGCGCCGCCATCGCCGTTTCTGGAATTCATTGGCAAACACATTTACGGCTACGAACCGATTTATTTCATCCTGGGCCAATATCCCGCCGCCGAGTTTCAGTTCAGCCTGAAATACAAGCTCTTTGATCTCGCCGACGATTGGAATCCATTCGCCCACACCTACTTTGCCTACACCCAGACTTCCTTCTGGGACCTCATCTCGCGCGACCCGTCGTTTTACGACACCAGCTACAAACCGTCGGCTTTCCTTTATTATCCCGGTATTTTTCAGAAAGGCCGCTTCCGGCTCGATCTGCAAGGTGGCTACGAGCATGAATCCAACGGCAAAGGCGGGACCGGGGAGCGCAGTTTAAATACTGTTTATCTGCAACCGACCGTCAGCTTTGACCTGCCGGCCCACTTTCAACTGTCCTTCCAACCCCGCGTCTGGGATTATCTTTCCCTTGGCAGCAATAATCCCGACCTGCCGAACTATCGTGGTTACGCCGACCTGCTCGGCGCCCTGACCTGGAACGAACCCACGAGCGGAGAAAAAATCCAGTTTGCCACCCGGCTGCGCATCGGCAACGAGGGAAGTCATGCCGGTTTGCTGTTCGATTTGCGGTTCAACCTGCCTTATCGTTCCCATTTCAACCCCTCCATCCAGTTGCAATACTTCACCGGTTACGGTCAGACCTTGCGCCAATATAACGAGACCAGCCACGCCTTCCGTGCCGGGCTTTGCATCTGGTATTGATGGCGAAACTCGACCGCATGTTGCCCAAAGGGCCGGGCCGCGGGTGTCGGCAGCAGCGGGAACGCCGGAAGTAAATTCCAAATTCCAGATGTCTTGCCCAGGCGAGCGCGCTGCGGCCAGGACAGCCGTACTCCAGCATCTCTAACCATTTGGCCAGTCAAAATCCGTCACCGGATTGACACATAATCGTTGCTGACGAACCCTCGACCCGGCATCCGGCTTGCGTACTTTCTCGCGCATGAAACTGCCGATGCCCCGCACCTGGCTGATGTTCCCTGCCCTGCTCGTCGCTATGACCGCGCAGGCTGGGAGGCAATGGGCACGGCGTAATGCCGCGTGGCGGCCACGCCGCTACACGCGGATGAACACGCATTAATTCGTCGCGCCGGAATGCAATGCAGGCGGAAACCGAAGCCCTGTAAGGGCGAAAGATATTAGCCCGGAGTCAGCGAGTCCGCGAGCCACCCCGGGGGAAACGTCCCGTAAAATCATTCGTTCTTCCATCGGATGGGAGAAGGTGGCCGGAGGCCGGATGAGGGCAATCCCGGTCGGCGATGTCACGCAATCTTACAGGGAATCACGGCGTCTTCATCGAACGTATAAACGGCACAGAGGCGGTGGTAGCCGTCGGCAATGACCGCCTTGCCGTTGGCCGTATCCCGGACCAGCAGCAGCGGCGAGATGCTGTTCCCGGACTCGATTTTGACCATGTCCTTTTTGACATGCGAGTTGCCGGCCCCAAGCAATGGCAGTCGGGAAGCCCTGAAAATATCCTTGGCTTTGAACTCCGATATCGGCGCCTTCTTCAATTTGGCCACCAGGCCGGCGGCGGTCTTTTTATCGTAAATCAGCGTCAGATACGACAGGGCCGCCGGGTAGTCGTGTTCTTCCGGCTGGCTCAACCATTTAATTTTGATTCGTTTGGACATTCGTCTGTCATCTCTGCCGTTCCGGATAATTTGAAAAGGGCAATTTGACTACGGCGGCGCGAACAATTCCTGATGCGCCTGCCAGATGGCGTTGGTGAACACGACGGCATTGGTAGCCCAGACTTCGATGTATTGCGAGCGCAGACCGTTGGTCGGGCCGAGCGGATAGATGCCCTGTTCCAGCATGTTCAGATACGAAGCGTCGTCGCAGGCCGCGGGATTGGTGACAGTTCCGCCGCAGGCCGAACTGTCGATACCCGTGATTGCTGCGAACCAGTTGTTGACCTGATAAGCCGTCAACGAGCCGTAGTTCTGCGCGGCGGCAATCACCGCCGGGTTTGCCGCATTGCTCGTCATCAGGAAATTGAACTGCACCACCAGCCGACCCGGCAACATCTGGCCGGCAAGTTGCAGGAGTGGCTGGTTCTGGTCAGGCAGATTGGTCGTAATGAGCTGGCCGTTGTCGTCAATCGGCGGAAACGGCACCTGTGGCGGATAGGGAATAATGGCAACACTGAAGGATTTATCCGGAAAACTGGCGTCAAACGACGAAACGATATTGCTCCAGGCGAACAATAATTTTGACGGTGTATAAGCGTTGGACTGCCAGATGGCTGGCGCGTTGCTCACGCAATCCATGCCGGTGCCGGTATAGATGTTGGTGTCCGGCGTCTCCGCCGGCAGGCGCAATTCATCCGACGTGCGATTGATGCCGGTAAGCCGGAGCAGCGTAACGTTGCTGTAGGTCCCGGCACTTTTGAGGTGGACGGACAGGTTCGTGAGCATGGCATTCCACGAGTTGAGGAAGCCAGGTTCCCATGGAATTGCGATAATGTCCGTCTGGCAAATGCCTGTTTTGCCGTCCTTGGGGCTGATGGCGAAGGTCAGTTGTGTCGCGCCCGGACCGTTGGTCGGTGGCAGAAACAGCCAGGCGGGAATCCCATCGCCGGCGCGGATGTCGAGATTCACCTTCTTGTTCTGGGTCACCGCGTAATTCATCCACTTGTCCAGATGCGACCAGTCGTATTGGTTGTAGTTGGTTTCGATGTCACTCCACAGGCCGACGATCAGCATCCCGTCCATGCCGGGCAGGTCAATGGCGTTCGTGACCGCCACGTCCGCCGGGTTGTCCGGCCCGCCTCCGAGCGGCACATAAACATAAATGCCGCGCAAGTCCGCCGGCAGCGTGAGCCGGAAGAACTTCGCTGAATTGGTTGTCGCCGCCGAAACGGAAAAAGTTGCGCTATTGGAATCGAAACCCGGGTAGAGCGCGCTGGCCTGCCAAGCGGTTGCCGTCAAATTCGTCGCTTCCTGAAAAGCAAAACCCGAGTTGGTGTAGGGCCAGGTGATGACGATCGTGCGATTGCTGGCGTTGACGTTCAGTCCGGGAAGGGTCTGGGCTGGAGTCGAAAAAACAAAAAGCCAGTTGGCAAGGCAACCGAAAGCCGGAAGCAGGATGGTTGCGAATCGTTTCATGGTCAGGGCGCTGCGAACAATTCCTGGTGCGCCTGCCAGATGGCGTTGGTGAACACAAGGGCGTCGGCCGGGAAGACTTCAATGTATTGGGCGCGCAGGCTGTTCGTCGGGCTGAGCGGATAGATTCCGGTATCGAGCATGGCCAGGTAGGTGTCGTTAGAGCAAGCAACCGGGTCATTGATATTTCCGCCACAGCGAGCCTTGTCGCCGATGCCTTGCTCGTTGGTCTGGAACGCGATCAAGGTTCCCAAGGATTGCGCGGACTGGATGGTTTGGGCCTGGGCCGGCAAGTCCGGATACAACGAGTTATTCTGGATGACCAGACGTCCCCTGAACATTTGACTGGCCAAGGCCAGCAGAGGTCGGTTCTGATCCGCCGGCACGACGTTGGTGATGTCTCCGTCGTCGTTGATGGGCGGGAACGCATTGTCGTTCGTTTTGGCGATGATGGCGACACTGAACGATTTGTCCGGGAAATGGGTTTGAAACGAGGCGAGGATATTGCTCCAGCCGGACAACAAATTGGAAGGTGTATAACCGGCCGCCTGCCAGATCAGGGGAGCATTGCTGACGCAGTCCAGACCCGTGCTGTCTGCGGTTTGCGCGGGCAGATGCAGTTCGTCCGTGTCGCGATTGATGCCGGTCAATCGGAGCAGTTTCACGGCGTCGTAGGTTCCTTTGTTTTTGAGATGGGTGGAAAGTTTGGTCAGCATGGCATCCCAGGCGGTAAGGAAGTTGGTGTCCCAAGGAGCCGCGATGGTTTCCACCTGGCAGTTTGTTGTCTGGCCATCTTGGGGGGAGTAGCCAAAGGTAAGCGGCGTGGCGCCGGCACCGGTTGGCGGAGGCAGAAAGAGCCACGACGGAGTATCATTTCCGGCGCGCACCGCTACGTTAACCTTGAGGTTGACAACCACCGCGTTGCTCATCCATGCATCCAGGTCGTGCCAGTTGTTACTGCCTAGGGTGGGCTCAATGTTGCTCCAGCTCAGGCCCAGCACACAACCGTCCACCCCAGGCACATTGAACGAGGCAGCGAGCGCCGCGGAGTTGCTGGTCGAGAGCGGAAGCCCGGCACTGACCACATAAATGCCGCGCAAATCCGCCGGCTGTTTCAGCCGGAAAAAGCGGGCCGCATTGGTCGTCACCTCCGAGACTGTGAACGTGGTGGTATTTGAATTGAAATCGGGAGCAAGGGCGCTGGGCTGCCATGCCGCGGTCGTTAAGTCCGTTGATTCCTGCAAGGCAAAACCCGAGTTCGTGTAGGGCCAACTGACGCTGAACGTCCGGTTGCAGATGGCCTGAGCATTCAGATTGGGCAGGCTTTGGGCGGAAGCGGTTGAAAGAATCCAGAGCCGGACGGCAAGACAGCCCGAGGCAATAACTGGTACTCCAGTTTGTTGTAGTGTCGAGCCTGCGGCTCGAATGAATCGGCGCACAGCGCCGAAGCTACAAGTTATCAGGGCACAAGGAATGGATGACTTTCTCATGGGCGTGGCGGTTTAATGCTGTCGGGTCCGGTAGAACCGGTTTGGCGCTCTCGATGCGCGCGGGAATTTCATAACCATCAAGGGACGGCCAGCCGGTAAAATTGTTGCGGGCCGGAATTCCAGTTGGTGAAACCGAAATTGGTCACGGTGCCAGCCACTCTCCCCAGAGTCGTCCAACTTCCCAAAAGACTGCTGATGGATTGCACGTTGTAAACCACGTTCGTCAATCCCGCCCAGCCCAGGTTTTGTGTTGTATTTGAAACAGTCAGCGCGAGTCGGGGCGGCGGCACGGTAAACACCGTCCATTCCAATCGCACGACCGAGTATTCGGGAATCATCACCGGATTGGTCACGGTCATCGCCTGGATGACGACGTTGTTCGACGGCGGGTTGGAATTGACCGCGCTCGGATCGCTGCCGGTCACGAACGTTTCCAGGAATTGATTCGTCAACGCCACACCGTCTTGCGTGATTTGTACCGGCACGGCATTCGAGCCTTTGTTGGTCAGCACGACGTAGCGCTGGCCATTCCCGCCTTGATAGGCTTGCGCATAAATGGCGGGTGTGGTGGTGATGCCGTTGGTGTCAATGGGCACGGTCGGGCCGTTGGTGCCAATGGTGGTCGGGTAAACGGCGGTGGAACGGTTAATCGCCCAATAGGCCACCGCCTCACCGGTGCCTTGCGCGCTGAGGAAATAGCCGAACGGCAGGCCGACGGTGTTGGTCACGTAACCTTTGTTGGCCGCGGTGGTGACCGCGCTCCGAAACTGATTGGTCTGGTCCACGCCGCTGCCGTTGACCAACTGATAGCTGCCGGCGAAGAGCATTTGCGGAATGCTGGACACGCGCAACACGTATTCCGACACCCAGATGCCGGCATAGAGCGAACTGGTCGGCGGGTTTTGCGCGCCCCCGCCATTCCCCAGATTCGGGTTCATCTCGGTGAGCAGATACTGCACGTTGGTGTTGTTGTTGGCGACGAGATGGTTGATGACGTAGGGCGCGCTGTTGCTGATGAGCAAGCCGTTGTCGAGCGCCATCTGGTCGGCGAACGAGGCGTTGGTGGGAATATGCGGGTAATAATGATACACGACGGCGTCCCAATATTTGTTGGTGTAATTGATCAGCGCATTGTCCCAGGCATTGCCGGCGATGGCGGGGTCGGTGAAGAACACCGCGACCACGGCATTGGCATCCACCGCCTTGATGGCGTCGCGGAACGGCTTCATCTTCGTGGCATAGTCCGCGCCGTCCGCGAAGAAGTTACTGGCGCCTTTGAACAGATACGGTTCATTGCACAATTCCCAGGCCGCCACTGAAATGTGATTGCTCGCGGCAAAGGCGGCCATCGCCCCGGCGGAATTGGTGTCTGCCGTAAACCCGTTGACGCACACGATGATTTTGGCGCCGCCGAGATTGCCGGCCAGGCTGGCGAAATTGGTGAACCACACGCCGCCCTTGCCGAGCAACGGCAGGTAGGTGTCCTGGCAGAGCGTGGCAGCGTTCGTGTTGCCATTGGCAAGTATGACATTGATCCAGCTTTGACGTGTCACGCCGCTGGACCAGTCGAACGCGTCGCCGGTTGTGCCGGCCGGGTAGAGCAACCATCCCGGCGACAGCCCGGCGGCAAGCTGCTGCATATTGGTGTCGCCGTACTCAGTGCCGGTGGCCAACAGCTCCGTCGTAAACCCGGCGAAACCAAGGTTCAGTGGTGTGGAGTTCGTCGTCGTGAACGCCACCACCACATTCGTCTGCGCGGAAACGGAAACAGGAATCCAGAGCCCGACGGCAAGGCAACCCAAGGCGGCAGTTGCCAGGGTGTAAGGATTCGTCGGTTTTCTCATACATGCGTCATTTAACGCTGCCGCACCCGATAAAATTGGTTGGTGACAGTTCCGGTGAGTTGCAGGGTGACGATGTTGGATTCGCCGGCCAGCCATGGCGTGTTCGCAGTGTCCAACCAGTTGTTGGTGCCGCTGTTCAACTGGTTGACCTGTTGTAACACGAAGCCCGGGCCCGGGCTCACCCAACTGACCACAAGGTTGGTGCCAGAGAGATTCGCCGTCAATTGCGGCGGTGCGGGCGGTTGAAATGCGTTTGTGGGCGTGACGGCCAGCGCGCCGTCCTCGTTGATGGTCGCGTCATCCGGCCGGGTCGTCGCGTTTACGTTGTTGGTAAAACGGAGGTTGGGATAATCGGAGGCCCAGAGGTCCGCGATCACGTCGTTCGTCAGCGGTATGTAATTCGTCAAGGGCGGACCAAAATAGTTGCCGATCACATTCACGTCGGTAGCGTTGTGCAGTGAAATCGGGGCGCGCCGCCAATCGAGAAAAGCATTGTACAGAATTCTGATACCCGAGATCTCAAAACCGTTGGTGACATAATTCAAATTATTGGCGGCGGCCTGGTTGAAAGCCACCAGCGCGAAGTCCGGTTCCTGTGCAGGGATCGAGTTGCTGATACCTTCCGTGCAATAACCGCAATCGGACAGGACGTTGTCCAGGATGACCACGTTTGTCGGCACGAACAGGTTGAGAAAATTCGGAATCATGACCGGATAGCCGGCGATGGCGTTCAAGGCCATTCCGCTGATGGTATTGTGGGCGATGAGCGTGTTGTCCGCGCGGCAATAAATCCCGTGCTGCCGGCTGTTGCTGAAATTATTGTCCAGATAAACTGCCGACGAATTGAGCGTGCGATTCAACAGCAGCGTATTGGTGTCGTAAGTGCCGGCCACGACATTGGAAATCGCGTGGTCGAAGGTGACGAAAGAGTAGATGTTCGTCTGGTTGCCCACGGTGATATTTGTCACCAGGTCGAACGCCGTGATTTTGGCGCTATCAAAAACCAGTCCGTTGCTCGGGTTCAGGAACAGCATCTCATCGCCGACTTCGGCTTCAAACGGCGACAGCGGCTCGGCGTTGGTGCCTGATTGGGCTTCATACACGGCAAAGACATTGGTCGGCTGGACGGGAATGTTGGTCACGACGAATCCATTGATGCAGGGATTGGCCGTGTCGTCGCTCAAGCCGGTAAAGTTGCAGCCTTGCACCCACGGCCCGATCCGCGACGCGATAAACAGGCCACCATCGGCGTTTGAGGTGCGCAAGCGTGGCGCGGTCGCGCCGGCCGGCGGCGGGCCAAGCTGGATTTGATCGCCGACTTCGTTGACCATTTCCGAAAACTCGCCGCCATAACTCAAACCCGCGCCGGACAGATTGGTGTTGTTCAGGTAGGTGACCTGATGCGCCGCGTAGGTCCAAAATACGATCGAGCCATCCCAGCGCGAAATCATGTTCCATCGGTCGCCCGGCTGGACGTTTCTGGCCTGATCGTAATAGGGCAGATAAACCTTGAACGCCCCGTCTTGGTTGGTCTGGACGACGTTGGTATAAATGCAAATCGAATACCGGTTGTCCGTCCCGCGTCCGAGGTTCGTCGGGTTCATCACCGTGCCCCAGCGCTCGGCCTCGGCGTTGGCGTTGGCGTCAATATAATTTGCGTTCGTCGGCGCGGGATAACCGGCGTCCACCTGGAACTCAATCGCCAGCTCGCTCGGCGAGTTGGTGTAAAAATTATGCGTCACCGTGCCTTGCGTGTAAGGCAGCGGATCGTGGTCCACGAAAAAATTTTCCACGATGACGTTGGAACAGGTGTTGACGTCCAGGAATCCGAGGCGCGGATTGGTGATGAGAATTTTGCAGCCGTTGCCGTTGACCACCACGTTGGTCGCCTGATATAAAGTGATCGGCAGGCCGCCAGTCAGCGAGCCGTTGGTGATGACATAAGTCGCGCCCACATTGAAGCGAATTTCCGTCGGCGTGGGTGAATGATAGACGGCGTTGAACGCGTTTTGAATGAGCAAAACATCGTTCGTCCCTGGCGCGCCGACGAAATTCGTTCGTTGAATCGGCACCGGCAGCGTCAACATGGGCGGCGGCCGGGGCAACCAATCCACGGTGGCGGCGGTGGCCCAACGCGAAGTCGGAGCGGTCAGGTTCGTGGACATCTGAAAAATCAAATAATGCGGCGTAACCGAACCGGCCGAATTCGTCACCGGCCATTGGTTGAAAATCAGGTTCGTCACTCCGCCGCTGATGGTCCCCACGCTGGCCGTGGCATGGTAAGCGTCATAGGTCAGGAAAAACTCCACGGGACTGCCGTTGTTGGTGAAGGCGTTGGGCATACTCACCGGATTGTTGAGCGCGGCGCCGCCATAGAACGTGACGGTTCCGGTCCCGAACACCTGAATCCACGGACCGCTGCCGCTGGCGGGAGCCGCCAGAAACTGGTTGCTGTTGGCAAACCCCAGGCCGATCCACTCATTGAAACCCGTTGGCAATTGCATCAACGCCGAGGCTGTCATTGAGCCATGCGGCCCGATGGGAATGAGTTGAACGCCGGCCGTTGCCCCGGCGCTGGGGGCCGAGTTATATAAATGTCCGCTCCCATCCAGTGCCAGTTGCGACGCCGTGGGGTCCGATTGCCAGCCATTCCCCTCGACATCAATCCATGGAACGCTGTTGGTGATGTTGCCCGCCGGTTCCGTGAAAAAATCCTGGAAAACCACTTCCGCCGAGATGTTCGCGGCGACCACGGTCAGTCCGACGGTCAGGAACGTCCGGCTCCAGCGACGGCAGGCAACCCATCGGCACGCTGACCAGAAAAGGGAATGTGCGTCATGCACCCGGCTAATTTAGCAGGGTCTTTGGCAGAAGCAACCGTTCGTAGCCAGCTCGCCTTTATCAGCCTATCGTCCAGTGTGTTAAATCATGCCGAGTTCACGCAACGCGTTTCCCGCGCCTGATAGATTTTCCGGCTTCATCTCGGTGTAGTTGCGCGACAGGATGATGCCTTGCGCGCCGCCATTGAACGCGGCCTTTACCGCCTGCGCCACGCTTTCCGGTGTGCAATGCGACTCGCCCGCGTTCACCGGCACGTCAATGTCAACGCCCGGCCAGATTTGCACGGGATGACCAGACACGGCTTCAACCGCTCGTTGTGTTTCGCGTTCCACGTAGTCCGCCGAGAATCCGGTCGCCGCGAGCTTGTCGAACGTCGCCTCGTTGTAATTGAGCTGCCGGTAAAGCACGTCGAGGGTCAATTCGGGCGGCAGATCGCCGAAGACGGACTGGCGCGCGTCCTTGACGAAAGTCACGAACCGGCCGCCGGCGACGTTGTTGTAAACTGCAGGCCGGATGAAATCGGAGCAGCCGGCCAAATCCGCGAGATTTTCCTCAGCCCGTTGAAACGGGCTGAACGTCACGTTCTGCCAGACGTGCCAGCCGACCTGAAGGGCGGGATTGACGGCTTTGACCTTGCGATAAATCGCCGCCTGAAATTCGTGGCGACTGGTCGCCCAGAGATTTTCCCAGGCCAGCACTTCAGGATATTTCAGCAGCAAACGCCAGAACGTGGTGAAATAACCGTCGCGTGGACGCCGGCCGTTCCGGCTGTCACGCACAAATGCTTCCATCGCATCGAAGCCCTGTCGCGCGCGTTCGACATCAATGCCGCGGTCACGCCCTTTCTTCTGACAGAATTCGCAGAAACACGTCGTCTTGCCCGGATCAATGCCGCTGCTTTGAGACAAGCCGAGCGTGTTGAGCAATCCGCTTTGGCGTTCCGAGCCCCACATGAGGCCGCCAATGTCGTACGAACGCGCGTAGTCCTCGACGAGGCCGAGCGTGAAATTCTGGTAGCCGGGATTATTGAAACACGGCCCGCCCGGATGACCGGTGGTGCGCCGGCCATGACGGTCCACCTCGTAAAGTTTTTCCCAATCCGCCATCACGGCAGCGGGAAGTTGATTGTCTTCGAGAATAAAAGGAAACACCCGGATACCATGCTTCTTCGCCACCGGAATGACGCGTTCCAGCACATCCACGCCACCGAATTCGGGCGCAGTCATATCCGCCAGGGTCAGCGGGGTGTCCTTGTAAAACTGCAGGTGCGGGCGCGCATAATTGCCGCCGTGAAAATTATCCGGACGGGAACCTTCGGGCACGATACCGGCGCGGTGCGGTTCGTGAGTGTAAATGAAGGTAAACAACACATTCACTCCCGCCCGCGTCTGCAGGTCGTCGAAAATGGCGACGAGATCGCTTTGCGCGAGCGGCGCGACGCCGATCGGCAGGGCCACCACGGTGGATGATTTGGTTGGAGTTGGAATGGTGGCCGGCTCACTCTGGACTGGCTCAATCCCGACCAGCGTCGCGCCGGCGCCAACGACACCGAGTTTGATAAAGTTTCGGCGGTTCATGCGGCGAGTATCCGGTACCACCCGCTGGATTCAAGACCAATGCTCGTGGCTCCGCGTTATTTCAGGCTGGTGCTGTGCTGAATCAGCCAGGCCACGTCGCGGTCATTGGAGGAGGTCGGTTTTGAACCGCCCGGCTGGCGTTGGCCCGGTTCCAGCGGCGGATTGGTCGTCGGCTCCACCCATTTGTGATAATCGTTGTGGCCGTCGGCAAAGGAAATGCAGGCGCCGCCGTTATGATAGAGGGAGGGATAATCAACGATGGCGTAGTGTGATACGGCATCAATGGCAAAAAGACCGTCGTTGACGGAGTCTTCCCGCTCGTCAATGAAAACAAAGGCTTCGCTGGGGCCCGGAGCAATGATCTGGTTCAGTTTCTGGAAATGCCGGAATTGGCTTTCCGCCTCGGGTTGATGTGCGCCCATGAACGCATTCATGGACATGCTACGCACCCGCGGCAGGACTTTGCCGGCAATCGTCACGGTGCTCCGGTCCCCCGGACAATGGTAAACTGCCGGATTTTTGACAAAAATGCCAATCGAACCGAACTGAGCGTACTTGGGGCCGACCAAAAAATCAGTGTTGGTGCTGTCGGTCACGTCATACCCGTCGGAATTAAACCACATGTCACCTGCCACCCAGCCCGGATTATCCAGCGTCTGGCCATGGTCCAGCCCCACGGCGTTGGGCGGCAGGTTGTCATTGTGTTCGCTGGCATACATGAGCCAGCCGAGCTGAAGCTGATGACTATTGTTTGAACAGACGGTCTGCCAGGCCCGTTGCTTGGATTTGCTCAAGACCGGCAACAACAGGGCAGCGAGAATGGCGATAATCGCAATGACCACCAGCAATTCCATCAAGGTAAATCCCGGCGGTGAGCCGCCCTTTGCCCGGTGATTTGATGTTCTGTGGTTCATTTCACGAAACGGGTCTTACGTTTTACGGTGCCGGTAGTAGGAACCGTCCCCCGAATTTTTACGCCGGGATTTCATGACGGCAATCGCAATGATGATCAGCGTGGCCACTGAACCCCCAAGAACCACCAGCAACATTCGACCCAGCCGGGAAACGGTCGTGACCGAGAAATCATCAAACCGGCCGACCCCGGACGTCCAGGGCTCCCAGATGTTCGCCGTGACCCAGATATCCGCCGTCCGGGCCTTCCGGGGTGCCAGAATGTCGGTAATCGTCATCGTCCGGTAGCCGGCCATCTTCGAGTCGCCGGTATGGGACCCGACCCGGAAAATTTTCTGGCCAAAAAAATTTGTGCCCGCCGCGTCGAAGAAGCGCAAAAATACCTGCATATTTTCCCGCTGGTTGACTTTGTCCGGAAACTTGTAGGCGAACGAAAAAGTGATTGGCCGCGCACCATTGGCAGCGGGACCCAGCGGGAAAATGTGGGAACGCCAATCGGCCCGGTTCTCATGGCCGGCGGTGTTGTTGCCGAGGGCGAAATCATGTTCACCGGTGGCCGGGTCAGAATCGTCAACCGTCACCCAGGCTGCGCCGTTCGTCCCGTAAAGCCAGTCCTCGGACCCGTGTTCCGCGCCCGGATTGGACGGCCCGAGCGAAATCAGCCCGGCCATCGCCCCGGCAGGCACTGTCAAAACGGCGATGACCGCCAGCGACGTGATTAGCCCGAAAATGCGCCCCGGTTGCATGAGTGTGGAACCGCATTCGTGTCAATTCGTGAAATTCGTGTCAACTTCTTTGTGTCTCGTACCTCGGCGGTGAATTTGAGGGTTGGACAGCTTTTGTCCCGCCGGCCGTAATAAGATTGCATCCAAAAAATCCATCCACTATCAACTCTCAACCATCAACTAAACATGAATCCTCCCTCGCTTGGTTACGTGCTTTTGTATGTCAGCGATGTCGCCGCCAGCCTCGCCTTTTACGAAAAGGCGTTCGGCCTGGCCCGGCGCTTTTTTCACGACGACGACGGCAAGGCTTACGGCGAACTGGAGACCGGCGCAACCCGGCTGGCCTTCGTCAGCCTGGCGCTGGCCCGGGAACATTTGAAGCAGGAAATTGTGGCTGCCGCGCCGGACAAAGCGCCGCTGGGCGTCGAAATTGCCCTGACCACGCCTGATGTTCCTGCATTATTCCAGCGCGCCGTGAAAGCCGGCGCCGCCGTCGTGAGCGAACCGGCCACCAAGCCGTGGGGTCAGACGGTGGCCTACCTCCACGACAACTCCGGCCACTTGGTCGAGCTTTGCACGCCGATGCCGTAATTGCCGCCGACGCCAAAGAGTTCATGGCCGGGATGCCGAAGGATTGACGCGGCGAGCTGCGCGCCAAATAATTGACGAGACCAACAGGTCGAGCAAGATTGGATGCGACGGCGGTGCCTGCTAAGAATAAATTTGCTACGATATAACTGAATGAAAGGATTCAAAATGCAAAAACGCAAACTGGGAAAAAGTAATCTGGAAGTCTCGGCGGTCGGACTCGGTTGCATGGGCATGAGCTTTTCCTACGGTCCACCCAAAGATAAAAAAGAGATGACGGCTCTGCTTCACGCGGCCGTGGACCGTGGCGTCACCTTCTTCGACACCGCCGAAGTTTATGGCCCGTTCACCAATGAGGAACTTGTGGGCCAAGCCCTTGGTCCATTCAGCAAGCATTTGGTGATCGCCACCAAATTCGGGTTCGATTTGAGCGGACCTGATAATCGGCCGGGTGCGGCGAACCTGAACAGCCGTCCAGAGCATATCAAGCAGGCGGTCGAAGGCTCGCTCAAACGGCTCAAAATCGAGACGATTGATTTGCTCTATCAGCATCGGGTTGACCCGAACGTGCCGATTGAAGACGTGGCGGGGGCGGTGAAGGAGTTGATTCAGGCCGGCAAGGTCAAGCACTTCGGCCTTTCCGAAGCGGGCGTGCAAACCATCCGTCGCGCACACAAAGTCCAGCCGCTCACTGCGCTTCAGAGCGAATACTCATTGTGGACGAGAACGCCAGAGAAGGAAGTAATACCGACGCTCGAAGAACTCGGCATCGGCTTCGTTACTTACAGTCCATTGGGCAAGGGTTTTCTCACAGGCGCCATGAATGAGAACACCAAACTCGATAGCACCGACTTCCGCAGCACCCTGCCGCGATTCACGCCGGAGGCGATGAAGGCAAATCAGGCCTTGATTGATCTGCTCGGCAGCATTGCCCGGCGGAAGAAGGCGACAGTGGCTCAAATCGCACTCGCGTGGTTGCTGGCGCAGAAGCCGTGGATCGTTCCCATCCCCGGCACCACAAAGTTGCATCGCCTGGACGAAAACATCGGAGCCGTTACCGTTGAACTGACATCGGACGATCTGCGCGACATCGAAAGCACCGCCTCAAAGATCACGGTGCAAGGGGCTCGGTATCCCGAAAGGCTGGAGCAAATGACGGGTCGCTGATAATTTAATTCTCCCTCTCCGCCGCGTAGCGGGGGAGAGGGCCGGGGTGAGGTGGCACGTTCTTAATTCCCCTCGCCCTGACCCTCTTCCCGCTTGGGGGGCGAGGGAAATTTTATTTAGGAAAGGAATTGAATCTATGGAAATCAAACGCAATGGTTCGCAACCTTCCAACAAAGGACCGGCCGACTGGTTTACCGGCACGGTGCGCATTGACTCGCCGTTCAAGGGGAGCGACCCCGCGCGGGTTGCCGGCGCCATCGTCACGTTTGAACCGGGCGCCCGGACCGCTTGGCATACGCATCCGCTGGGTCAGACTCTGATTGTCACCGCCGGCTTTGGGCGCGCGCAACGCTGGGGCGGACCGATTGAAGAAATCCGGCCGGGCGACATCGTCTGGTTTGCGCCGGGCGAGAAGCATTGGCACGGCGGGTCGCCCACCACGGCCATGACGCACATTGCCATTCAGGAACAACTCGACGGTAAAGCTGTGGACTGGATGGAAAAAGTCAGCGACGAGCAATATCAGGGCTGATCAACCACGGATGGACACCGATGGACACGGATTCGGAGGGCCGGGTTCCATGAGTCCCTAAATTACCCGGAATCAACCAGGAACCACGCCAAACACGCAAACGCGAATCAAAAATGCGCTGAAGGCGCTACGGAAATTAGCCCGGCGTTGGCGCACAGCGGCTACGCCGGGTCAGCGTCCCACAAAATCATTCCTTCTCCCATCGGGTGGGAGAAGGTGGTCGGAGGCCGGATGAGGGCAGATTGAGCGAACCCGCTGCCAAACCTTGGCCTATCTCTACGACAATTCCGGCGTTCTCGTCGAGCTTTGCACGCCGATACCGTAGCAAGTACTTCCATTGCGCGGGCTGTCTGCTCGCTTTGCGTTCCGATCTGATTGAGGAGATTGAATCGCTAAAGCCGGACTTCAGCGGCATTTTCAACCGCTTCAAAATCAACAATTAACACGGGCTTTATTCGAGCTGAAGCCTTGCGATTTTTACATTCAAACAGAATCATTTGTATCTCATTTATCGCTTTTTAGGATTCACTTGACATTCTACGCATAATTCGTATATTCAAGGCTATGAAACAAAACGAAAAAGAAACCGACAACACGAATGTAAAAGATGAATTCTTGGTAAAAATCACCGGCCCAGGTCTTGCGCTGGAACGATCTGTGCCAGCAGAACGAGTTCATTACATTGTGAGCCTACTTCTGCAACCGAAAGCAACTTTGCCAAGCGTGGGTGAAATTCCGTCCCAGCAACCCATTGGTGTGATTGCGGCTCCATCCGCAGAAATGAGTCCGAAGCAATTTATGGCCGAGAAGCGTCCAAAAACTGATATGCAACGCGTGGCTTGTTTAGCCTTTTATCTTACTCACTATCGAAACATACAGTTTTTCAAAACGCGGGATTTAACTGATTTAAATAAAGAAGCCGCGCAACCGCAAATGTCGAACCCGACTGTAGCAGTGCGAAATGCCACAAATCAGCAATACCTCGCTATAGCTGGCGGCGGCAGTAAGCAAATTACTACCAGAGGTGAAGAAATGGTGAAAGCATTACCAGATCATGAAAAAGTAAAAGTTGCCCTTGAGAACAATCCCCTAGCTCGGCGCAAGAAAAATGCAAACGCGACGAACAAAAAATGAAGAAAGCTAAGCAAATCGTAATCCTTTCACTGGTTGTTGCCCTTGCTGTGGCAATCATTGTAGGGGCGTTCCGCGGTTTATGTTGGGAAGCAATGCTTGTCCTAGCGTGGTATTCGGCAATGCTTTTAGACAAGCGCGGCGTTATTGAATCCGTTGCCGCTTGCGTCAGGGATTTACAGACGAATTTTCAGCAAAAGAAGTGAAGAATTATTTCCGCTGAAAAACCAGTTCGTTGTCACTCACCGTCACCTTGATTTTATCCCCCGGCTTGAACTCGCCTTCAAGCAGTTTCATGGACAGCGGATTGAGCAGTTGTTCCTGCACGGCGCGCTTCAGCGGGCGCGCGCCGAATTGCGGGTCGTAACCTTCCTTGGCCAGCAGTTTCTTCGCGGCGCTGTCCACCTCCAACGTGAGATTCTGTTGCGCCAAACGCTTGGCCAGCCGTTCGAGTTGGATATCCACGATTTTTGCCAGTTCCTCCTCGTCGAGGCTCTGGAATATGATGACGTCGTCCACGCGATTCAAAAATTCCGGCCGGAAATGCTGTTTTAATTCCCCCATGATTTCCTTTTCCAAATCCGACTTCCCTTCAGCCTTTAGCCTTTTGCCTTCAGCCTTCGCAAAATATTCCTGGATGATGGGTGACCCGATATTGCTGGTCATGATAACGATGGTGTTCTTAAAATCCACCGTCCGCCCCTGCCCGTCCGTGAGCCGTCCGTCGTCCAACACCTGCAACAGCACGTTGAATACGTCGTGATGCGCCTTCTCAATCTCGTCGAACAGCACCACCGAGTACGGCCGGCGCCGCACCGCTTCGCTCAACTGCCCGCCTTCTTCATAGCCGACATAGCCCGGCGGCGCACCGATGAGCCGCGAGACTGTGTGCTTCTCCATGTACTCGCTCATATCAATGCGAATCATGGCGTTCTCGTCGTCGAACAAAAATTCCGCCAGCGCGCGGGCCGTCTCGGTCTTGCCCACACCGGTCGGGCCAAGGAAAATGAACGAGCCGATGGGCCGGTTCGGGTCCTGCAGCCCGCTGCGTGCCCGGCGTACGGCATCCGACACGGCCTTGATGGCCGCCTTCTGGCCAATGACACGCTGCGCAAGCCGCTCCTCCATTTTTACGAGCTTCTGCCTTTCGCCCTCGAGCATCCGCGAAACCGGGATGTGCGTCCATGACGCCACGACTTTGGCGATGTCTTCATCGGTGACTTCCTGACGCAGCAACGACGTGCGCGTGGCTTGCGTGGACTGTTTCTCGATTTTTGCGAGCTTCTTTTCCAGTTCGGGAATTTTTCCGTATTGAACCTCCGCCGACTTCGTCAAATCGCCTTTGCGTTGCGCTTGTTCCAATTCCAGCTTCGCCTGCTCGAGTTGCGATTGCACCACGCTCACGGCGTTGACCGAAGCCTTTTCATTCTGCCACTGCGCGGTGAGCGCCTTGGATTTCTCCTTGAGATTGGCTGTCTCCTTGTCAATGAGTTTGAGCCGTTCCTTGCTGGCAGCGTCTTTCTCCTTTGCCAATGACGTGCGCTCGATTTCAAGTTGCAGGATCTGGCGGTCGAGCTGGTCCAGCTCCGTCGGTTTGGAATCCAGTTCCATCTTGATGCGCGACGCCGCTTCATCCACGAGGTCAATCGCCTTGTCCGGCAGAAACCGGTCGGTGATGTAGCGGTGCGACAACGTCGCCGCCGCCACCAGCGCGGAATCCTGAATGCGCACGCCGTGATGGACTTCGTAACGCTCCTTCAATCCGCGCAAAATCGCGATGGTCGCCTCGACGGACGGTTCTTCCACCATCACCGGCTGGAAACGCCGCTCGAGCGCGGGATCCTTCTCGATGTGTTTGCGATATTCGTCCAGCGTCGTCGCGCCGACGCACCGCAATTCGCCGCGCGCGAGTTGCGGTTTCATGATGTTCGCCGCATCCGTCGCGCCTTCCGCCGCACCCGCGCCAACGAGTGTGTGCAACTCGTCGATGAACAGGATGATTTTACCTTCGCTCGCGGAGATTTCCTTGAGGAACGCCTTGAGCCGGTCCTCGAATTCGCCGCGGTATTTCGCGCCGGCAATCATCGCGCTCAAATCCATGGCCACCAACCGCTTGTTTTTGAGTGATTCGGGCACGTCGCCACTCACAATGCGCCGGGCGAGGCCTTCGGCAATCGCTGTTTTGCCCACGCCCGGTTCGCCGATGAGCACGGGATTGTTTTTCGTCCGGCGCGTCAGTACCTGCATGACGCGGCGGATTTCCTCGTCCCGGCCAATAACCGGATCAATCTTCCCCTGCCGCGCCAGCGCGGTGAGATCGCGACCGTATTTGTCGAGCGCCTGGAATTTGGCCTCGGGATTTTCGTCGGTTACACGCTGGTTGCCGCGCAACTCGGCGAGCGCTTTCAAGACGGCATCGCGTTTCAGGCCGTGCTTGGCAAAAATCTTTTTCAGTGACGCGCCGCCGCCATCCAGCAGGCCGAGCAACAAATGTTCAGTACTGACGTAGTCGTCCTTGAGTTTGGTCGCCTCGGACTGCGCGGCATCGAGCGCCTTGCGCAGGTCAGCGCCGGCGTAGGCATCAGCCGCGCCCTGGACCTTGTGCCGGCGCGCCAGTTCGGCCTCCAGGTCGGGCTTGAGCCGGGCGACTGGCACGCCGATGCGTTCCAGCAAATCGGGAATCAAACTATCCGTTTGGGACATCAATGCCAGCGCGAGGTGTTCGCCGTCAATTTCCTGATGCGAGTATTCGCGGGCGAGGCGCTGTGCCTCCTGCAATGCCTCCTGCGATTTCTGAGTGAACTTTTCCGGTTGCATGGCTGGAATTTAGCGCAAAGCCGCCAGGACGCAAAGATGGGAAATTTTTAACCACGGATGAACACGGATGAACACGGATCAACCTGGTTCAAAATCCGTAGAGGCGGCGGGTAGAGCGGACAGTCCCCTGCCCGCCGCTCGTCCGGATCAAAACCTGGCGCGCACGGAGTGACGCGCCCTACCTTTCGGCTCCCGAGGACACTCGCTTATCCAATCATGTCTTCGCGCCTTTGCAGTGCTATCTCCCTACTTTGTCGCGTTCTGCGAAGATTTTCCAGGAGCACGGACGACCTTGTTCGCAAGCTGCTTCCGTCCGGGAAGAGACACGCGGACAAAAGCTGTCCGCGCTCCTTTGATTGCGGCTTGGCCGCGCTAAGACTTTGCGTTAAAAAAACTTTTGTGTAGCTTGCGCGCATGAAATATCGCGAACTGGGACGGACGGGCTGGAAGGTTTCGGAAATCAGTTTTGGCGCGTGGGCCATCGGCGGCGCGTGGGGCGACGTGGACGACCAGGAATCGCTCGCCGCGCTCCGTGCCGCACTGGACGGCGGCGTGAACTTCTTCGACACAGCGGATGTTTACGGCGACGGCCGCAGCGAACGGTTGCTGGCCAGGTTGAAAAAGGAGCGAAAGGAGAATTTTTACATCACCACGAAGGCCGGACGGCGTTTGCCAAAGCAGACACCGGAAGGTTACAGCCGCGACAATCTCACGGCGTGGATTGAACGCAGTCTGCGGAACCTGGAAACCGATGCGATTGACCTGTTGCAACTGCATTGTCCACACCCGGACGTTTATTATCGGCCGGAAGTTTTCGGCATCCTCGACGAACTGGTCAAGGCCGGCAAAATCCGCCATTACGGCGTGAGCGTGGAAAAGGTGGAGGAGGCGCTCAAGGCCATCGAGTTCCCCGGCGTGCAAACGGTGCAAATCATCTTCAATATTTTCCGTCAGCGTCCGCGTGAATTGTTTTTTTCCGAAGCCCGGCGCCGCCAGGTCGGGATTCTGGCGCGCGTGCCGCTGGCCTCGGGGCTGTTGTCGGGCAAATTCACGCGCGACAGCCAGTTCGAGAAGGACGATCACCGGAATTTCAACCGGCACGGCGAGGCGTTCGACCGCGGCGAAACCTTTGCCGGCGTGGATTACGAAACCGGCCTGCGCGTGGTGGAGGTATTGAAACCGTTGGCGCCGAAGAACGCGACCCTGGCCCAACTGGCCTTGCGCTGGATTCTGGAATTTCCCGCCGTGACCTGCGCCATTCCCGGCGCCAAACGGCCGGCGCAGGTTGCGGAGAACCTCGCGGCTTCCGACCTGAAGCCGCTGTCCCAGGCCACAATGAAAAAGATCGACGCCGTTTACGACACGGAGATTAAGCCGCTCGTGCATCATTATTGGTAAAATGCCGAATCTGGAATATGTCTTGCTTGGAGCAAGGCATGCAGCAGCAGGACGTTTCGGCGAACCTGGCCGGCAAGAGCACGCGCCAGCTTGAGGAGCGGTGGCACACCCGCAGAAAAATCATTGGATTATCAGCCATCGGCTTGATTTTTATCGTTAGTGCCCTCTCCGTACTTTACTTTCTGGGAAACCGCACCTCGATGTTCCAAACCGGCGGACTGCTCCTGCTTTGTGTCTCATTCTTAATCATGAGAGCGGCCGAGCGCATCGCCGGGCCGGAGATGGACAAACTTTTTCGGCGCGAGAAACGCGCCTACCAGGGGGCCGTGGCGGAGGAAAAAATCGGCGCTTTGCTCGACGGCCTGGCGGGAAATTATGCGGTGCAGCATGACGTCAACACCGGCCGGGGCAACATTGACCATCTGGTGTTTCGGGGGGACGGCGCCATTTTTTTGATCGAGACCAAATCGCATACCGGCTGGATCACCCGTCAAGACGACGAACTGCGCCGGAACGGGCAACCTTTGGAAAAGGATTTCGTTCGGCAGACCCTCGACAATGTTTCCTGGCTGAAAAATTTCCTGAAGGCCCGCGCCGGGTTTGAACCGTGGATACACGCCGCCATCGTTTTTACCGACGCCCACGTGGAAAAACATCTGAACCTGAAAAAAGTTGAGGTCTTTAACGCCCGTTACCTGACCCGCTGGCTGGAACGGGCCAGCGGCAATCCCCGGGCCTCGGTATTTCTTTGGCCACAGGTGGAAAGTCTGAAAAATGAACTGGCCGCGCCGGATTCAATCCATCTTGCCTGCCAGCCGCTTTTGCGCTAGGTTGCGTCCGCTATGGACACAGCACCTTATCCCTCCGGCATGGTACCACCACCACCGGTCATCACCGCACCGCCGCCGCCCAAGCCACGCCGCGGCCGCGGGTGGATGATTTTTGCCATCATTCTGCTGGTCCTGTTACTCATCAGTTTGTTCGGCAATTTTGCCTGGGTGGTTTCGCAAGCCATCAATTTCAAAGGCGGTTTAAGCAACGGCATTTCGCGCGAAGTGGGTCCCAACCTGGATGAATGCCTGATCAAGGACAACGATGCGTCCAGCAAGATCGCCGTGGTCACGGTGGACGGTATCATCAGCGGCCAAACGGTGGACCAATCCGGCAACAACCTGGTGGACGTCATCAAAGCGCAGTTGGACCGCGCCAAAGACGACCGGCGCGTCAAAGCGGTGATTCTGAAAGTGGATTCGCCGGGTGGCGAAGTGCTGGCCTCCGATGAAATTTATCGCGCCATCAACGATTTTCAGAAGGATTCCAGCAAACCTGTCGTTTGTTCCATGGGCAGTCTGGCCGCCTCGGGCGGTTATTACATCTCGTCGCCCTGCCGCTGGATTGTGGCCAACGACCTGACCATCACCGGCAGCATCGGTGTGATTCTGCACACGTGGAATTATCGCGGGTTGATGGACAAAATCGGTCTGCGGCCGGAGGTCTTCAAGAGCGGCAAGTTCAAGGACATGCTCAGCGGCGAACGCGAGACGAATGAAATCCCGGCCGAGGAGCGGGTGATGGTACAGGGTTTAATTGACGAGACGTACCAGAAATTCAAGGACGTGGTCGCCGCCGGGCGTGACGCCGCGCACGCCAGGAACAAAAAGGACGGCCGCCCGCTGGCGCTGGATTGGACCAATTACGCCGACGGCCGCGTGCTGTCAGGCACCCAGGCCTATGACCTCGGCTTTGTGGACCAACTCGGGGATTTTCAGGATGCGGTGGACCGCGCAAAACAAATTGCCGGCATCCGGAATGCCAATTTGATCGAGTACCGCGAGCGTTACGATCTCTCGAATTTTTTGCGTTTGCTGGGCCAGACTGAATTGTCCCATTCCGTCAAATTGGATCTGGGCATGGACCTGCCCAAACTCCAGGCGGGTGAGCTTTATTTCCTGTCGCCCACCTTCATCAACTGATTGAACGAAACCCTGCTCATCGTCGCGGACAGCGAGCGCGACGCGAACATGCTTTATGCCGTGGGCCTGTTCGTGCCCGACCCGTTCATCTACCTCAATTTTGGCGGCCGGCCGGTCATCGTCATGAGTGATCTGGAAATTGACCGTGCCCGTGCCCAGGCGCCGCACTGCCGCGTCCTCTCGCTGAGCGCGTATCAAAGGAAGTTGCGCGCCGCCGGGATCCAAAAGGCCAGCCTGCCCCAGGTCGTCCGCCTGCTGTTGCGCGAGAAAAAAATCCGCCGCGCCCTCGTGCCGGACAACTTTCCGCTTGGGCTGGCGAAGGACCTGAAGAAACTCGGAATCAAGCTGAAACCGCAAGCCGGCCTTTTCCCCGGACGCGAAATCAAATCCGCCGACGAGGTCAAAAAGATTTCCGCCGCGCTGGCCATGGCCGAAGTCGGCATGGCCGAAGGGATGGAAGTGTTGCGCCGGGCCAGGATTGCCCGCGACCGGAAATTGATGCACCATGGCGTGCCGCTGACTTCGGAGCGCCTCCGCGCCGTGATTGACTGCGCAATTTTGCAGGCGAACGGACTGGCGGCGAACACGATTGTCGCCGGCGGCAAACAGGGCTGCGACCCGCACGAACGCGGGCATGGTCCGCTCCGTGCGCACGAGCCGATCATCATTGATATTTTCCCGCGATCGCAAAAGACCGGTTACTTCGGCGACATCACGCGCACGGTCGTCCGCGGGCATGCCAGCGAGGGCGTGCGGAAGCTTTATGCCACGGTCCTGCACGGGCAGAAAATCGGGTTCGAAAAAATCCGAGCCAAGGTGAAGACGGCGGAAGTCCATAAAGCCGTGCAACAATTTTTTGTTCAGCAAGGTTACAAAACCGGACGGCACAATGGCCGCATGGAAGGCTTCTTCCACGGCACGGGACACGGGCTTGGTCTGGAAATCCACGAAGCGCCGCGCATGGGCGCGACCTCCACCGAAAAATTAAGGCCCAGCCACGTCGTCACGGTGGAACCGGGGCTTTATTACCCCGACCTCGGCGGCGGGGTACGGCTCGAAGACGTGGCCCTCGTCACGACCAACGGCGCGAAAAACCTGACGCGATTTGAAAAGGTACTCGAAATCTGATCTGCAAAAATTTAGCCTGTTGATCAGGAAATGAAGATACTGATCACAGGGGCCGCGGGGAATCTCGGATCATTGCTTGCCCGGTATTTGCTTGCCCAAGAGGCTGGTCTGCTGCGCCTGATGGTTTTCCGGCGTGACGTGCCCGTTGATTTGAAGGTTGCAGGAAAAACCGAGATCGTCCGAGCCGACTTGTCGAAACGGGAATCACTAATAACCGCCGTACAAGGCATTGATGTTATCGTCCATTTTGCCGGAGTATTATTTAAGGCCAATCCCGAACGCTTCCTGACCATAACCAATACCGAGTACTTCAAGAATCTTGTTGATGTGGCGAAACTGAATGGCGTCCGGAAGATCATTTTGATCAGTTTTCCACACGTAGAAGGGCCGACATCCATCGAAAAGCCGGCGATCGGAAGATTGGACGGAACTCCAATATCAATTCACGCGAAAACCCGCCTTGAAGAGGAAAAATACCTGTTCGCCAACATGCCGGAATCGATTTCTCTCCGGGTCGGCATGGTCTATGGGAAGGACATCCTGATGATCGAAGCCGCCCGGTGGCTAGCGGAACACCGGTTGCTTGGCGTCTGGAAGGAACGCACGCAAATTCATCTTATTTCGAAAGATGATTTCTGCGCTGCCTGCACGGCTGCAATTACCAATCGTGCCGCATCCGGCATTTACCACATCGGAGATGAAGGAAATATCTCGCTGCAGGAGTTTCTTGAATTAGCCTGCCGTCAATGGAGGGTTGGGCGGCCTTGGTCCATGCCGTTGTGGCTGATCTATACCGCTGCTGAACTCTGTGAGTTTTACTCGAAAATCACCGGCTCCATTTCGCCGCTGACGCGCGATTTTATTGATATCGGAAGGGTGCCCTACTACGGCAACACGGCGCGTATGAGGAAAGATTTGGTGCCCGCTTTGAAGTACCGGACGATTGCGGATGGGCTTTCGACATTGTGAAAGGCCAAATAATTTCTGGTCATTTACGGATTGCGTGCCGGTTCGGTATTTGCGCCAATACGGCTGTCTCAATTGAGCCGCAATGGCTCAGAAAAATCTTTCAACCGGCGAAATATCCCCTAAATTCCGTGTAAATTGAAGTGGCACGCTGCCGGCTTGGCCTTGAATAAGAACAGCCGACGCGCTGTCAAAAGATTGTTTTATGTTTAACTTGTTTGACCCATTGTATTGGTTGTTCCTGATACCGGGCTTGCTGCTGGGCGTCTGGGCGCAGATGAAACTGCATCATGCCTATAGCAAATACAGCCAGGTGCCGGTGGATTCCGGCATGAGCGGGGCGGAAGCCGCGCGCGAAGTCCTCGACCGCGCCGGTTTGACCAACGTGCCGGTGGAGGAAATTCCCGGCCGGTTGAGCGACCATTACGATCCTGCGAAACGCGCGTTGTTTCTGTCGTCGGACAATTTTCACGGCCAGACGGTCGCGGCGGTTGGCGTGGCGGCACACGAAGCCGGTCACGCGCTCCAGCATCAGGCTGCCTACGGGCTGTTCAATGTGCGCATGGCGCTGGTGCCCATCACGCAATTCGCGAGCATGGCTTACATACCGATTTTCTTCGTCGGCGTCATCTTTCACATGCTGCCGGTCATGCTGCCGGTCATTATCGGGACATTCGCGGTGATCACCCTGTTCCAACTCGTCACGTTGCCGGTGGAATATGACGCGAGCCGCCGGGCGAAGGAACAATTGTTCCGGCTCGGCCTCGTACATGAGCACGAACGCGCGGGTGTCAGCAAGGTTTTGGATGCGGCGGCGCTCACTTATGTGGCGGCGCTGGTGTCGTCCATCCTGAATCTGCTTTACTACATCACGCTGGCGCGCAACAACCGGAACTAAGTTTGCGGTTAATTTTCTTGCGGACGGACGTTCTGGCCGTAAGGTGTGGTGCGTTTCATGGCAGTAAAAAAGAAAAAGCGCAGAACGGCCAAAATCAGACGGCGCAAGAAGATTTCCCCGCGCGCCGCTGCTAAAGCCGTCATTCCCGCAGTTCCCGCACCGGGCACGCCACCGGCTACGGCCGGCGACACCACCCAGTTTATTCAAAGGGAAGTGTCGCGTTACGACGCCGATACCGCCATCAAGCTTTATCTGCGCGAGATCGGCCAGGTGAAATTGCTCACGCCGCAGGAGGAAATCGAGCTGGCCGCCCGCATCAAGAAGGGCGACAAAAAGGCGCGCGAACAGATGATCAAGGCCAACCTGCGCCTCGTCGTCAAAATTGCGCGCGATTATGACGGCATCGGCCTGCCGCTGCTGGATTTGATCAGCGAAGGCAACATCGGTCTGATGAAGGCCGTCGAGCGGTTCGACCCAAGAAAAGGCGGCAAACTTTCGACCTACGGCTCGTGGTGGATCAAGCAATCCATCAAGCGCGCGCTCGCCAATCAATCCAAGACCATCCGCCTACCGGTGCATCTGGTGGACAAAATTTCCAAGATGCGCCGCATCGCGATGAAGTTGCAGGAGCAACTTGGCCGGGAACCCAACGACGAGGAATTGGCCGACGAACTGGGCATGACGGCCGCGCGGGTGCGGCAGATGCGGCTGGCTTCCATCCGCCCGGCATCCCTCGACGCGCCGATCGGCGACGATGATTCGAACAATTTTTCCGACCTGGTGGAGGACGAGAATGCCATAACGCCCTACCAGGACCTGGAAGACAAGACCGTCACCGGGATGTTGCAGGACATGGTCAAGCATCTGGACGAGCGCGAAGCGACGATTCTGCGTTATCGCTTCGGCCTCGACGGCGGTTCGGAAAGAACCCTGGAGGAAGTCGGCGAAAAATTTGGCGTGACCCGCGAACGTGTCCGGCAGATTCAAAACCTGGCGCTCAAAAAGCTTCGCCGCATGATCGAAAAACTCGAAAGTTCCAAAGACAAAAAGGACTGACGCCATGCCTTCCGCCCGGGTGACCCCCCAGCAAATCGCCGCTGCCATCCGCAATGTCCCGGATTTTCCGAAACCGGGCATCCAGTTCAAGGATATCACGCCCGTCTTGGCCGATCCGCGGTTGTTTGCCGGGGCGATTGATCTGCTCACGGAAAAATTCAAGCCGGGCGCCGTGGATGCCGTCGTGGGGATAGACGCGCGTGGATTTATTTTTGCCGCCGCCGCCGCCATGAAACTCCATGCCGGATTTGTGCCCGTCCGTAAAAAAGGCAAGCTGCCCTACCAGACCCACGAACAGGATTATGCACTGGAGTACGGTTCGGCAACCATCGCCATGCACGTGGATGCGCTCAAGCCGGATGCGCGCGTGTTGCTGATTGACGATTTGCTGGCGACCGGCGGCACCGCCGCTGCCGCCATTGCCTTGTTGAACAAATTCGGCGTGGAAATCCTCGAAGCCGCCTTCCTCATTGAATTGAAATTCCTCAACGGCCGCGGGAAATTGAAGGACCTGCCGGTGCGTTCCATTGTGGTTTATTGAGCCGGGGGCGCATCTCAATTTCTTGCAGTGGTAGCGCACGCTTCCAGCGTGCGGGTTGGGGAAGCCTCTGGCTTCCCGGCCCGGAACACGAAGCCGGAGGCTTCGTGAACCCGCAGGCAGGATGCCTGCGCCACCATCAACCTTACAAAAGATGAGATGCGCCCTTGAGCCGGTCCGGCTCAAAAAATCAGTTGACAGAATGCGTCTTATCAATCAACTTATCCGCATCCGTTGATACAACGGTCTCATGCAGAGTGGCTGAGGGACTGGCCCGATGAAGCCACGGCAACCGGCTCCGAATGCGTTCGGAGCGGCCAGGTGCCAATTCCAGCCCTGACGGGTGTCAGGGGAAAATGAGAAGCGTGCGCAAGTTTTGTGAGCCCCTTCTCGCCATGAGTCGGGGCCTTTTTGTTGCCCGGAAACAAAATGAAATCGGGTAGGGCTGGCTCTCCGAGCCGGCCGCGGCGCGTTCGGAGAACGCGCCCTGCCAAAACATTTATGAGTGAACATCACGGTTACATGAAGGCGCTGAAGTGCCGCGAATGCGGACGCGAGTATCCGCTTACGGCCAATCACGTCTGCGAGTTCGACTTCGGCCCGCTCGAAGT
>Ga0209517_10000890_pt1 | contig 48511 bp, 54 predicted proteins | sample PeaSoiMetSII2010_FD_187695 | JGI IMG/M metagenome (GOLD analysis project Ga0209517, IMG submission 187695) | Peat soil microbial communities from Weissenstadt, Germany - SII-2010 (SPAdes) (version 2) | ecosystem: Environmental > Terrestrial > Soil > Wetlands > Peat | place: Germany...
AAATGGTTTCTTGTTGATGCTTTAGATACTTGTATTTGTATAAGAGCCTTTGATAGTAAAAATGCAAAACAAAAACGTTTTGCAATCCTTTGTGGCGAAAACTGCTTGCAAAAGTACTTGTCACAGAAATTGGCTTTGCTGCATACCCAACCGCAATCGCAAGTTTCTCGTAAAACGACGCTCGCGCCCAGAGACGTTGGAGCACCGGGCGTGGAATGAACCCGCGTATTCAGGTCAAAACCTTCATCTCCTCTGCCGGGAGCAGTCTGAGGAAATCGACGGGTGGATGTGACGGTTCACCCGGCTCGATCCATCGCGCATAATCCTTTAAAAAACACTCCGAACTTTTGCTTAAGCTACTCAAGATGTCATATGGTTTGGACATCGAATCAGAGAACGCACTGAAGGTAAAAGCATAGAAGTTGCCTTGCCGCCTGTCCCCGCCAAGCTCTACGATGTTTTCAGGAATAAGCAATCATGGACGCAATCGAAGCAATCAAGACCCGCCGATGCATTCGTGTATACACGGAACAAAGCGTTGCGCGAGGGATTATCGTAGACGTAATCGACTGCGGTCGTCTTGCCGCGACCGCACGCAATGAACAGCCGTGGGAATTCGTGGTTCTGACTGACCCCAACCAACTACGGATTATCGCCAACAAAACCGACTACGGGCGCTTTATCGCTCAAGCCCCGGTGTGCATTCTCGTTCTGTGCAAGGATTCGAAATATTACCTTGAGGACGGCTCCGCTGCCACACAGAACATCTTGTTAGCCGCCAAAGCTCATGGGCTGGGGGCGTGCTGGGTTGCCGGTGACAAGAAGGAATACGCCGATGAAATCTGTCGTGAAATTGGCGTTCCGAAAGGATACAAGCTGGTTAGCATGATTCCTATCGGCCACCCCGGAGAGCAGCCGGATAAGGTGAAGCGGCCTCTTCACGAGGTCGTTCACTGGGGCAAGTTTTAGCTGAACTCGTCCCGGGGGCTTTGAGCATGGAACCAGCTACTGGCGCTCGGTGATCGCGATTTCGTGTTTGATCTGGCATTCGTTCCTGCGCGTCTGCGAGTGCCGCATTGAGCAGAGTATCGCTGTAGCCGTTCAGCTTCATTGCGCTGATGAATCCGACGTGAAGTGCTGCCCAAAGCTGTTTGTCCATGTCCCTCTTAAATGTTTCGAAATATACGTCCGTGTAGTCCTCGGTGAGGTTCACGATGGCATCGGTGATCTGTTCTTTGGTCAGCATGACGAGAGTATAAGACCATTCTGATTGCATTCACTCAATCTTTATATTCTTCGGAGGTTTTCAGCGATGGCGCGAATGTTCGGTAAAACGACAAACTAGCCTCTGGCACTCTTGAGTCGCTGAATGAATCTGTCGACTTGCATTCTGTCCACGCCATCCGCCATGCCATCAGCCTGTCCCTGTCGCCGATCCGTGCCGTTGTGGAGGGCAAACTCAAGGCCAACACCATCGTTGCCCCAGCGAACGACAGTCGCATTCAGGGTGATCGACCGCTCGACAGTCGGCTCGGGGCAGTCTGTGAGTGTCATCCTTACTACTGTGCCGGGGTACCAGCGTTCTGTCGTGAACACATAAATCCCGGTCAGACTGATGTCTCGAACGTCGTGCGCCACGGGAATACCACCCGTGAAGAAATAGGCAGCGAGACCGGGCAAGGCCTCCCGTGGAGCTTTCCTACGTTCAGTAGGTTCGGGGAACAACAGGCGCTGCAACCAACTTTTCAAATTCACACGATTCCGCACAGCAGGAGAGGATGGCGCAACCGGGTGCCGGCTTGTGTCCTTACGGACCGCCGAATCAAGATAGCGGTTGCGCTCTATCATTCACTTCTCCTTAGCGCAGCAAACGACGTGGGGGCAATGGACAGATGTAGGCGGAAATCGCCTCCGATCCTTGCCCCCCAGTGTCTCTGCTGAATTGGTAACATTGAAACGCGCTACCTTCGCCGGTTCAATGGCACGTCTGCGTTATTACATGACACTTCGGCACCATTTCATTGATAACGCCTAGAAATCATGGACCTGTGTGCCAGAGCTTCACAGGCTTGCATGGCGTAGACGGGAACCTTTCTCCAGACGGTCACGTTCTGCAATACGCCGGGAGTCTCTCCCACCGCCGTTGAAATGCCAGAGAGTAGCGACCATTATCTGACGACTTTGTGGCTTCTTTTGCTCCAGTTTCTATATTTCAGAGGCTTTGTCAACGATATAGAATCAGCCTAGTTTCCCAAAACGGCTTTTTGCGTCCCACATCATCGGTCATGCTTTTAATCCCCTGCGTAAAGGAAAGGAACGACAATGAAAATCCGAGTGACGTGGAACAAGCCAGACGGAACCAAACCAACCTTCGATTGGCGGGTCAATACCAGCAATCCAAACAAAGACGATGAGGAGGTGCAGATTAACGAGGCGTTAGCAGCATCTCAACTAGAGTTCAGAAACAAGTTCGGAGAATCGCCCGTGCGAAATCAGCTTTCGACGCAGGTCATCAAGGATTAGGGACGCTGGCTGGACTGCTGATGCGGACATCCTCTTACACCGGCTCTATCAACTCCGGCCTCTTATTGCGTGGATTTCTAACGCGGATGGATGGAGGAATTGTCGTGATGTGGAGGGAAGAGCCCGAACTCCTCGTTGATTCCGAGAGCAGATTGCTGCCTCATTCGTAACATGTCGTACGCAAAAAGAGTGACGATGTAAATCGGAACCATTGTCACCCTTGGTTTGCCTGTCCTTTTTTCTTCAGAAAGCATGAGTTGTAGAGTACTGGCCTACCTTGAAACGGAATGAATCGAATCGTTGTTTCCTTCTTGCATTCGGCACAATTGGTCTGAACCTTGGGACGTGTCTTGTATGCGACGTTCTTGCGTTTGACAGGGCTTGCAGTGGGTAGGTTCACCTTGAATCCCTCGTTCTGCAAAGTAAGCCTGTTCCCCGGCTGTGTAGACAAATTCATTTGCACAGTCAACGCATATCCGGACGCGATCATAGTAAGTCACTGCTAACCTCATCTGAGGAGCGAAGTCTGAAAAAACCGCTCCATTCTATCGTCACCAAAGGTTGTACGAGCATCCCACGGGAGTGCAAGCGACCCTACCTAGCCGTAACAAAAGTGCGATCCCGACCGCATTCCGTTAGCCGGAACGTCGGTATAGTTCCTTGTAGCGCCCTGAGAGTTGCACGTTTGGAAGGACTTGAATCCGCGACGACTTCGGGTTCGGGGCGCAGCTTGTTAATGCGGAGGCAGCAGCCCCAATGGAGTCCATCATCAACAATTCCAGAATTCGATCTCTACGCGGACAAATTGACGCATCACGTCTCTGTTGCTTATCGCTCAGCATTCAATTTGAAAGGGCAGGGACGGACACCGAGAAGGCAGAAATCGCACGCCGCCAAGAGAAAGCACTGAAACAGACTCACGTCATGGAGCTAACGCTGGAGGTACTAGAGGGGCAGGAGCGGGAAGGCGTCGGCAAAGTGGATTCGGTAGCGCCATGAGAAAAGAGGAGCAGAGCCTCAGCCCGACCCCGCGATGCTTATGTCCGATGCGCCTCAATCGACCGTGATCCCTACCCCCGCGACTCCTTCACCGCAGAGGCAAAGGATGCGGCGGCGTACCAATTGGGTGAACCGGTTCTCTAATCTGGCACTTGCTGCCCACCCAAGCGCAATGACCCAACCGAAGAGCGTCCACCCTAGAAACACATTCACCACCCGATCCAAATTGTCGCCTTGCAGTCCCGGTACATCGCCAGCCCCATCGGCAGCAGATATACCAGCACCGCCAATACCAACAGCATCACGGTCATCGTAGCCGGATCATTCGAAGCTAAACGCGAAATGATTAGACACAGACTGGAACTGGTATAGTGCTGGGGCGGCTGTCCTTTCAAAGAGATAACCGCTGAAAGTACCCGGTGCCGTTGAATGACCTGCTGCTGGCAGCGATGGGTGTCACCGCCACCGTTTTCTTATAGAAAAGTCCAAAGGGGCAAATCGGCTCGTTTCTAGATCGGGGAACCGCTTTTCCTATAAGAGCGTAGGAGACTGGTGAGAGATCACTATGAGAAACCATCCCATACCCATAGGAGAAACCTCTCGATGCCCACCAGCATACGCCGATTTTGTGTTGGTGGAGCAGGGTGGTTGTGCTCAGACCAGATATTGGGTTCCCACGGTTGCAGTCCCCGAAGTTGCGGGAGCATCATTCTTGCCACGCAGGAACTGCTCTCAAAGAACCGCGATCCAAAAACCCCTTTGCCGGATCAGGAATATTACGAGTTGAGCCTCCTTGATGAAGCCAATGGGCTGAGAACTCGATATTGCGTTCGGCAGGTTCGCGCAGTGTGGGTCGAAGTGGATGGACAGTTCATGTGGAATCAGGAAGAAGTCGAGTATTTCTGGATTTTGAGCAAGGCCAAACAGCGGTACGCCGAACGCAGACGCGCCCTAGCCAAGAGGGGATTCATCTACTCCGATATGGACTTTTGACCTGCGTTCTGCCGGGAGTATGATTCTGACGAATTCCAATCCACCACGGAGGTAAGCATGAAAGCCTCAAGATTGCTCCTGCTCTCGGTGCTGGCATTTGCCCTCACCCCAATCAGCGCACAGACGATTTCCGCGTCCGAAGCCAAAAACCACGTCGGTGAGAAGGCCACAATCTGCGGGAAGGTCGCCAGTGAGCGCACCGCGACGAGCAGCCGAGGGGAACCGACGTTCATCAATCTGGACGCCGCTTACCCGAATCAAGTTTTCACCATTCTCGTTTGGGGAGACGACCGGCAGACTGTCGGGAAATTGCCGACCGAGGGATCGCGTGTTTGCGCCACAGGTTTGATTCAAGACTACAAGGGAGTGCCTGAAATCGTGGTGAAGAGCAGTGGGCAGCTTAGCCAATAGATTTGAACGAGCAACAAGATACCATCAGAGAACTCGAAAAATGGGGATAGAATCCGCGTCATGCAAAGTAACTTCTTGGGGGTAAACTTTGGTTTCTCCTGGCAGACGCAATCGTTGACGCCGCGTGAATCCGGGGGTACATTGATCTTTCACTGGGAAGGAGGACAATCTTAAAAGATGCAGAGATACTCTTCCAGCATTACATCCCGTGAGGTGACTGTGGTCTAGGGCATCACACCCTCGACCCCAAGGTTATCGCTGCGGAGAATATCTATTCGCATGGGACGCTACCGCATCCTTTCACGTAATGTTGCATCCCTCGACCCGATGTGCAGGGTGGCGATTTTCCAATGGAGCGACGACTATGTCGCCCAAGGATTCCGGTCTAACCGGTAACGCTATTGAGCAATCGCGGCTTGGGAGCATGAGTGAAAATGCTTGGGCACTCCCGGCAGCGTGATGGCCTTCGTCCAGTCTCCACAGTTCACCGCGACGGCCTAGACATATTGTCTAGGCCGTCGTTGTTTTTGGGGAACGATGACGCTGGGAGTCCTTGATTTCAACTTTAGTTTCCGGGTACACCAGCCATCCCTAAGCACAGGTAGCGCCATGGAATGACCCTCCCCTGCGGCGAAGTCACTGCAAGATTGCTGCTTCTATTGTCTTCTTACGATGCCATGCTGCGCCTTCACTAAAGATATACAACGCTGCGTACACAAGCAAGGTTGCAAATCGGACGTTTGTAGTTGGTGCTCTGATATACAACAAGTATGCTGTGCCAAGTGCGACAAGCCTTATGATCCAGAACACATAGTTGAATCTGCTCCAATCCTTTACGGTGAGGTCTTTGTCAAATACAGCCGTGAGATACACACCGCAGACCATCAGAGCAGCGGCTATAGCTACGGCAAACCCTGACCTGCTGAAATACGCGCCGAGGCAGAGAATAGCCGCGATCAGCCATTCGTACAGGCGAAATGGTCCCGGCCATGCCCAAAGGCTGTTTGCTTTTGACGAAGACATATTTACCCCCTCATTCAATCTAAAACGAACTCACGGGCGCGGTGGCTCCTCGATATTCATCGCGTCGGATGCCTTTTCTGAAGCGTGCTTGGTCGAATCTACGTGTTGGAAGAACATGTAGATTTTCCGGCGCAAATACCACCCCGTGGCGACGAGCGCAGACCCGACAGCTTGGATTGCCATCAGCCCAGAGCCGGGGTCAGCGTAAGCGTAGGCGGGGCGCTCAAATAAAATCACCGCGCCCAACAGCATCATTACGGGCGGAATAACACCTAGCCATTTCATTGGGGCTGTCTCTTTAAACTAGAAGATGGCACCATTGTACGCTTCTCTCGGTTTTTGGCTGCATTGGGAAGACTGTCGCTGCGATTGCCTTCACCCTGTCACTAGCGAACGAAGTCTACTGAAGTGTTTCGTCCAGAATGTCATCCTCTAACTCGGGAAGCCCCTTGGCTCCTTCAGCGTTGCAAAGCAATGCGACCCCGACCCCCGAATCTGGTAGGTAGCGCAGGAATGTAGCGGTTGAGAGTTCCAACCCATTCATGCCCACCATCTTCGTCTTTTCCTTCCATTTCGAAACACCCCAACCAAGCCCAAAAACAGTACTCGCCCCGTCAGACGTGCGTTGTCCAGTCCACATTGCTTCGACCGTGTCGGGTTTCAGAATCTTGCCGGAACCGACTGCAATCACGAAACGTAGTAGGTCTTCTGCTGACGCATCGAAGCCCCCGGCTGGATAGCGATTGCTAATGTCGTAGTAGTGGGCGTTGGTGATTTCACCAGTTGTGCCCTTCAAATAGTCACGCCCGGCCACTCGGCCATCATTAAATTGCAGGTTCAGAGTTCCGTCAACCAGATACCCATGCACACGACGAGGCACAATAGCGTAGGAATCGTCGAGAGCGAATCCACGGATACCATGTTTGTAAAAAAAGTCCGTGGAAAGTTGCTGAAATGAACGTCCGGTGACCGATTCTGCGGCTGCGCCAAGAACCGTAAACGCCAGCGACGAGTATTTGACTTTCGTCCCCAGTGTGAATGCGAGGGGGTACGTCATCATTACCTTCAGGGCATCTCGGCAAGTGGGGTAGTGGACAGTGCTGAACAGTACATTTTCTTCATCCGCATAGCCTCGGACGCCAGACTGATGAGAAAGCAACTCGCGCAAGGTCACGTTTTGATAGAAAGCCGGGAGTTCAGGGAGGTACTGGCGGACGGATGCGTCCAGTGACAGTTTGCCCTGCTCCACCAAGTCCATGATGATCGTGCCTGTTATGGGTTTCGACACTGAAGCGAGTCGTTGAACGCTGGCTGTCGTGAGGGGCACGTCCTGTTCAATATCAGCTTTCCCCAGAGCCTCGGAGAAGATAATCTGGTTTTGCGAAGCCACGGCAACCGAGAGACCGGGGCATCTTGTCGCCTCGAACCGACCACTGACCAGTGATTCGAGGCGAACTGGGAGCGAGACTTCTTTGTTTCGGCTTTGCGCCCACGTGCAGAGCGGCAAGAGGAGCAGGGATGGGAGCAGCCATCTACGCATTATTTCCTCTCATCATCTCCTGCGAAATCACATTTACCCACCTATGGTAAATCCAAGTACATCTCTGTTGCCCGTGGGTGACCTTTCGGGAGATGTTTCTTGTCACAACGCCCCCAGCCGCGTGGTTTGTCTATCCGCACCGAAACCATCAATCCCTGAAATACCGCAAAAGGGGGTCAATTGACATCGCGCCGAGTTCTGATCCGCCGAACCACCCTGACGGGCGAGGATGGGTGGCAGCAGCCAGAAAGCGTGGAGGAAACGCAAATGGCTAGAAAGAAACGGGGGTGGTTACGAAAAAGGCTGTACTCTGACGGCCTCACTTGGCTGTGGTGCTACATGGTGGTGAAGCGTCAGCCTAATGAGAAAGGAGGAGAAAACCACAAACGTGTGGGCCTCGTCGCAGATTTTCCCGATAAGGAGAGCGCATGGGCAGAAGTCGGACGTTTGGGACTGGGCAAGTACCTCGATAATTCAGTCGGCTCCGAACCGAAGTTCAAAGAACTCGCTGAGCATTGGCGAGTGAAGGAGCTTCGGAAGTCCGGCGTCATCGGGAAGAAATGCACCGAATCGGCGGACCGCGATGAACACAACTTGGACAGATATGTGCTTCCACGTTGGGGAATGGAGAAAGCTCTGGAAATCAACCCGGTACAGATTGAAGACTGGTTTGAGTACCTAGCTTCCACACCGCAAGGCAGGAAACAGGAGCCTCTTAACTGGAGGACGATTGACAAGGTGAAGAGTGTGATGTCTCAGGTTTATACCCACGCACAAAGACATCACCTGATTCCAGCCTCGCTAAACTCAAAGGGGCGTCCCACTAATCCGTGCTTGCTGGCGAGATGCAGTTCTTCGTCGGATTACGAAGCAAGGGTTGTGGAAACCGAACAGATGATTGCCATACTGCAAGAGCTAAGCGCACCGGAGAATCTCATGGAATGGACACTTGCACTCGTCCACTCAGCCACCGCACTTCGGCCTGAAGAAGCATTTGGGCTCAAGTGGGAGGACGTGGATTGGGCAAAAAACCAAATTCATGTTCGGCGTGGTTGGTCAAAAGGAAAAGAGACCGATGGGAAGACTCCAAATTCCATCGCGCCTGTGGCAATGCATCCGACTTTGGCACAGTTTCTGCTTGAGTGGCGGAAACAGTCGTTATACCCGAAGCACCCCGATTGGGTCTTTCCTTCCTACTGCTACAAGGGGAAGGTTCCACGTTCCGCTTCAACCTGTGGTAAGGACTATCTGAGGCCAGCGGCTGTCACTGCTGGCGTCATCAAAGCAGACGAAAGCGTGCGGTTCGGGTGGCACAACTTGCGCCACAGTCTCGCGACTTTCTTTGGCTCACAGGAAATCCCGGTGCAGGTCATCCAGAAGATGTTGAGACACAAGAAGTCTGAGATGACACTCCACTACGTGCATGGAGTGAACAAGCAGCACATGGATGCCCAAAAATTGTTCCTCGATGCGATTGGGGTTGCCTTAGATGACCGAATATCGGGTTGAAATTCGGGTTGTCTCTTTGGTCGCCATTCGGTTCTAAGTCCTTTAGAATCAGTGGCGGGGACGACGGGGCTCGAACCCGCGACCTCTGCCGTGACAGAAGTGCTTTTGAACATAACTCATTGAAAACATGAGCATTGATGGCCATCAAAAGCACTCAAGAGCGGTGGAAAACACGGGTAGAAACTCCTTCAGCACCCTCGTCAGCACCCTCAACATTTTCTCTCCAGGTTGCTGCTTTCCGCAGGCAGAGGTCGGTGGAATATCGACCTGCGCCGCTGCACAGCAGAGGTCTCGCAAGGTTTGAACGCTGCCGTACAAGGGCAGCACCCTGGCTCCAAATCGATGCCGAACGTCGCCAACGAATAGAAAACGTGTTCGTGGCTGAGGTTAAGAGACTGGACCCCGAATGAGGAATCCCCACGGTTCCATCAACATTTCAGGAGAAATCTGCAAAAAGGTCCTCTGGAGAGACCGAAAGCGCCTTCGCCAACTTCACAATGTTCTCCAAAGCCACGTTCCGCTCTCCGCGCTCTACCCCGCCAACATAATTGCGATGCAACCCCGCCCTTTCTGCCAACTTCTCCTGCGAGTAGCCGCGTTCGTCACGGAGCTTGCGTAACGTAGTGCCAAACCGGGATTTAACGGAGTGTGTTGCCACACTCCCATACTTGAGTCCTGACCACTATGAGTCTACACACGATGAGTGTGATATGTTGACAGTTAAGAGCCGCCGCGGTTCGGCGGCACCTGAATCCGGCCCTGGGCGGTTGTGGATATTCCTACCGGGTTTTCCAGACAGCACGAAGCAAGGTTGTGCGATTCTAAGAGGCTGAGAGGTTGCGGCCATGCAGGAAGATTACATCGAGTGTTCTGAGCTCTCAGGCAAAACGATCCAGACATTCCGCATCTACAAGGACACCGGAGACGGAACCAGCGTCCAGATCGAGTTGACGGACGGAACCAGCTTCTCGTGCTGTCTCTCCGATCGGCCGACCGTAGAGGCATCCCTATATAGAGGCGGGGTCGGGATCCCCGAGACCATCCGCCGCTATGAAATATAGATACTTTCACGCGCTGCTCGTCAGCCGTTATTCCCAATACGCATAACGAACTCCCCGGAATTCATTGGACGTTGCCGGTCAAGCGCAGCTAGTTTTGCGCCAAAGCAGCAATTATTTGGCTGCTCCCGGAGGTGCCCATTGATTCGACTTCCCCGAATCCAAATCCCCTTCCCACGCGCATTCTCTTCACACATGCATTGGATGCGCCCAACCCTCACTCTTCTAGCTCTGATTGTCATCGTCCCCGCGGTTGCATTCGCGCAGTCCGGCGGGACGCCCTTCGATACGGGATTCACCGCTCTCCAAAACCTGTTTACCGGAACGATCGCCAAGGTCGCCAGCCTGATCGCCATCGTGATCGGCGGCTATCAATTTGCCCACGGCGAGCCCGGCGCGAAGAAGACGCTGGCTGGGGTCGCAGCAGGAACCGGCATCGCCGTGATGGCCGTGAACGTTCTCAGCTGGCTGTGGGGCATCTGATCATGCGCCCCACTTATAGCCGCAACTGCAACATTCAACTCCATCAAGTGTGAGGGGCTTTCGATGCAGACACACACCGATAACCGCCGCAGGAACCGGGTCTACAAGAGCCTGCACAAGCCTCTCACGTATCTGGGTGTCGAACGCACGTTGTTTTACTTCGTCTGTGTAGGGGCCGTGGGCACATTCAATCTCTTCAACAGCCTTCTGGCGGGGATCGCCGTGTTCATCGGCGGCTTCGCGTTCGGAAGCTGGGTCACGAATGCCGATCCTGCGTTTCTGCGCATCCTCGCAAAGTCAGAACGCTACAAGCCCCGCTATGACGCGGCCAAGCAGAGCATTCCGCGGGTGGAGGTGGTCTGATGCTGCGCCTCGATAAGGTCATCAAGCCGTGGAAGGAAGCCGCTGCGCTCTCGGACCATATCAATCTGTACGGCTTCTGGAATGAGACTGTCTTCCTCACCAAGAGCGGCGACTTAGGCATGGTATTGAGCATCGCGGGCGTCGATTACGAAAGCCTCGACCATGCGGAACAGGAATACGCCGTCAAGCGGCTGGAATCAGCACTCAAGTCCTTCGGCACCGGCTTTCGCATATATCAATACCTATTCAAGACGAACCGGCCGGAGATTCCTTTTGCCCACTACGACGATCCAGTCGTGCAGACCGCGGTCGATCAGCGGCGCGAATTCTTCGCGGCAAAGGCGGAAAAGTTGTTCCAAATCGAAATCTTCTACTGCATTCTGCTTGAAGGCTCCCGATCAAAGACGGGCGTAAAGGCAGCACTCGCGCAGCTCTTCCGCGATCCCGCCGGAGCCATGAACGAACTGAGGACGCAGTTCACGAGCAACAGCATGAAGACGCTCCTGCGCTCGCAGATTGCGGCTGACTTATCGCGGCTGGAACAGCATGTCCAGGCATTCGCGCGTCAGCTCAGCGATTTCGTGCAGATCGAAATTCTGAACAGCCAAGGCCAGTTCCATTTCTTCCGTCGCCTTCTTAACTACGACGACTGGCGCATTGCGGGCAAGCCCAAGCACACACAGTTTCTCGATTATCAGATGGTGAACTCCGATATCGAAGCACAACGCGATCATCTCCGCGTGGGCGACCATTTTGTCCGAGTTCTGACCATGAAGGAGGCCATCGGCGAAACACGGCCGTTGGTGCTCGATTCGCTCTTGAAAATCCCCGCAAACTTTTATGCTGTTTCGGAGTGGGCGCCGCTCTCCGCGGAAGAGGCGCGCAAGGAAGTCAACAAGCGCCGCAAACATTTCAATGTTTCAAAGACCGGGTTCGTCTCCCAGCTCGGCAACGACCCGGCCCAAACAAATCCCCGCGACGTACTCGTGGATGAATCGAAGCAGGCGGACATTGAGAACCTGGGCGACTGTCTGCGCGCATTGGGTGATGGACAATCGTTGGGCGAGTTTTCACTGACCTTTGTGATCTATGGAAAAGAGCGTCAGGCCCTCGAACATCTGGTCGGTGAGTTTGCTGGCGTTTTCACTAACGCGGACGGGAGTCTCTTCGTCGAGACGTACAACCAGCTCAACGCTTACTTCGCCACCGTGCCCGGTGGCTATCGGTTCAATTTGCGCAGGATGTATCTCCTAAACACCAACTACGCCGACCTGTCGTTTTTGTTCACCATCCTGCCGGGCGAGAAAGTGAACGCCCATCTCGGCGTTGAGTATCTGGCCGTGCTCGAAACCGACAACGCCACGCCGTACTTCCTGAATCTCCACAACGGCGAGGTTGCGCACACGCTCATCCTTGGGATGACTGGCTCGGGCAAAAGTTACCTAGCTAACGCGGTCCTGCAGAGCGCACAGAAATACACGCCTCTGACCTTCATCTTCGACATCGGCGGCAGCTTTGAGTCACTGACAACGATCTTCGGTGGTTCATACCTCAACGTCGGCCAGGAGGCGCGGGATTTCACCATCAATCCGTTCTCGTTGCCGCCGACCAAAGAGAATATGCAATTCCTCTTCAGTTTCTTTCGCGTGTTGATCGAAGGCACCGAACAGCGGTACAGGCTCGATTTCAAAGAAGAGCGCAGGTTGTGGGATGCCGTCGAGCGGATCTACATGCTTGAGGCCGGACAGCGGACCATCTCCAACTTCGTCAACATCATCGGCGAGCTGAAAGACAGACTGCACCGATGGACGCGCGCGGGCCAGTATGGTTTTCTCTTCGATAACCCCGAAGACACGCTCACTTTCAGCCGCTTCCAGACCTTCAACTTCGCAGGCTGGGGAGATGCCCCGGAGGTGCTGGAGCCGCTGCTTTTTTATGTGCTCCACCGGGCCTCGAATGAAATCGCCGATCCAAAGAGGCTCGCCACGTTTAAGGTGTTCCTGCTCGATGAAGCCTGGCTTTTCATTAAGAATGAAACCATACGCAATTACGTGGTGCAAGGACAAAAAACATGGCGCAAATTGAATGCCGCCATGATCCTCGCAACGCAGTCCATCAAAGACCTTCAGGAATCGGGCATGTTGCAGATCGTCTCCGAGAGCTGCCCAACCAAGATATTCCTTGCCAACCCCGAGATGGACCGCAATGTTTACCGCGAAGCCTTCCATCTGAATGACACGGAGCTGGATCTGATAGCCGGCCTTGTCCCACCGGGGCAGATGCTCGTCCGCAAAACGCAGTCCAGTAAGAAAGTACATTTGAACGTCGATTCGGTCACGCACTGGATGGCGACCAACAACGCCCGCGACAACCTCAAGAAGCGCGATTACTTCGAGCGTTTCGGTATCGCGGACGGCTTGCGCCGTCTTGCCGAGGACTTTCCATTCCGGCCCCGCACACTTGGCCGAAATGTACCTTCCACCCCCACAGGAGCAACCGTATGAAACACACACTGATCTTCATCGCCGGGCTCGCCCTGGCTCTCCCTCCCGTTGTGTCCGGCGCGCAGGATGCGTCGGCCCGCACTGTTCAGTACCACTCGCAAGACATTATTGCCATTCACGCGAAGCTCAAATACACGACGCTGATTGAGATCCCCGCCACCGAGAAGATCATGGAGGCAGCCACGGGCGACAAAGATTTCTGGATCGTCGATGTCGTTGGGAACTTCTGTTTTGTCCATCCGGCCAAAGCGGGCATCAGTTCCAACCTCAACCTCATCACCGACAAGGGCAACATCTACTCGTTCACCTTGCAGGATGTCTCCGGCACCTCGGACGCGCCCGACCTGAAGGTGATCGTCGAGCCCGCAGACCGCTCCGCTATCGTCGCGGCCAGCGGCCCGCCGCAGTTCGTCCCTGCCGGGCAACTGGAGCAGTCGCAGCAGGCGCTCGCCGCTGTCCAGTCGCATGTCACCCAGGCCGTTGACGAGTATAAGAGCGCCTATCCATTGTCTCTCAAATTCGATTACAACTTCCACGCTAACGAAGCGCCGTTCGATATTACAGCGATCTACCACGACGACAAATTCACCTATATCAAAAGCAGCGCGCCGGAAAAGTTCAGCGTGTATGAAATGCGCGACGGCAAGCCCAACCTGATTACTTACGAGCTGAACAACGGGACATACATCATCCCGAAGGTCATGGATTCGGGCTACGTCGAACTGGGCAAGAAACGGCTGGAGTTCACGCGCAAGGGATGAATGGAGACAAGTATGCCGGAACCAATTGCAAATGCGCCGAGCCAATTGCCCGGTGAGCCGGAACTGACCAAGCGGGCCGTTGAGCCGAAGGGCGTCCTTCAAAAGAACTTGAAGCCAATGCTCTACCTGGGCGCGGCGCTGCTGGTGATTGTCGCAGCGATCTTCAGCGGCACCGGCAAGAAAACGCCCACGCAGAAGCACGGAACGCCCAATCAGCCGCCCCAGCCTACTCTCCAGGACTCGACTGACAATAACGTGCAGGACCTCAAGAACCAGGTTGCCGCGGCGCAACAGAAGGCGGCACAGCAGCCCGCGAATCCAGTGGACCCCTCACTTGCCGGGGCGACGCCCGCGCAGCAGGCCGCGGCTCAGGCATACGGCCCGTCGGGCCAGCCGGCCCCTTGCATTCCCGGCCAGCCGTGCGCGCAAGGGCAGCAGCAGCTTTCGCCGGCGGCGCAGGAGGAACAACAGCTCGCAGCCAAAGACCGTGAGCTGGCCTTCGATTCTCGCTTCGCATCGAATCTTGTCTTTGCGCGCACGCCTGACCCGCCGCAACAACAGCAGACCGCCCAAGCCGTTACGCAATCCTCTCCCGGCCAGTCGGCCAGCGGTTTCATTGCGCCGCGCGCCGCGCGCGATCCGCCCGCTGCTCCTGTCGCGCAGAGCGCGGCGGAGCGCAGGCCGGAGATCAATATCGACGCTGCCACAGGACAGCCCTACGTGATCTATGAGGGTACGACGCTCGACACGGTTCTCATGAACCGTCTCGACGGCGATGCCGCCGGGCCAGTCAAGGTGCTGGTATCCAATCCCGTTTATTCGCACGACCGTCAGCATGTGCTGATCCCGGAGGGAACAATCGTCCTGGGTGAAGCCAAAAAAATCGGCTCGGCAGGACTGGGACAACAGCGTCGCATGGCCGTGGTCTTTCACCGGCTGATTATGCCGGACGGCTATTCGGTGGATCTCGACCAGTTTCACGGCCTCGACCAGATCGGCGAAGAGGGCCTGAAAGATAAGGTCAACAACCATTACCTCCAGATATTCGGAACATCCATTGCGCTCGGCGTCATTGCGGGCGCGGGTGAGATCGAAGAAGGTGGCGGCACCATCACCACCAGCGGTTCCCAGGCGTTTACGACGGGCGCTGCCTCCAGCGTCTCGCAGTCGGCCACCACCATCCTTGACCGCTTCATGCAGATTCCGCCCACCATCACCATCCGGGAAGGCCATCGCGTCAAGGTCTACTTCACGCAGGATATGTTGCTGCCCGCGTATGAGAACCACGCTATCCCCCAAACCTATTGAGGAGCCGCTATGCGCCCAATCGCCATGTCCGTTGTGTTGTTCTCCACCCTTGTTGTCCTGTCCAGTTGCAAAAAGCAGATCGCCTGCGATCCTGCGGATTCTCAGGCTGTTTGCAAGGCATTCCAGCAGTGTCTTCATTCGGACACCTCCGCCGAGGTTTGCCGGATGGGAGAACAGGACGCCAACAAAATCGAGAAAGGCAACAAGCACTGACACCCCAAACCAGGAGGTTCCCCCATGAAACGCATTACGCTCACCCTGACGGCAATGTTTTCGCTCGTCACTCTAGCCCACGCACAGTTCGGGTCAGGGGTCGTCTACGATCCTACGCAGTCGGGTCACGCCATCGTCCAGATCGAGCACGAGGAACAATCACTTGCCAACCAGGCCCAACAGATTGAAAACGGCCAGCAGGTTTTCACCAATACGGTGAAGATCGCGGCCACAGCCATCCAGACCTACAACACGGTCCAGCAACAGTACAACCTCTATCACCAGATGATTCTTGCGCCGCAAATGCTGTACTCGCGGTTCCTGTCGCCCATGACCGACCTGCGAATGCTCGAACAGGTCTCAAACACCTACAACAATTCGGCGGGGTGGGTCAGCTCCGCGAACACAGGAAACGGGGCGGCAGCCGCCTACCAGCAGGTGAGCGTGCCGCATACCAACAACATGGTTCCAGGCTACGGCACAGTCAGCATCACCGGCCAGCAGCAGATCTCAGCCCAGGGAGCGACTGTAGACCTCGGCGACACAGTTTTGACCAATAATCTCGCGGTGCTTGGCACAATCCGTGCCAATCAAACATCGAGGCAAACGGACATCGCCAACCTCGAAGCCGCAACGCAATCCCAAGACCCAAGCCAGCAGACCACCATGGCCGAACTTCAGCGCATCAATCAAATCCTGCTTCTGCAGCTCCGCACCATGCAGGATGCCAACCAGATCAACGCCAATCTTGCCCTTCAGCAGATCGTGGCACAGAAGCAGCAGCAGGACGCATTGAAGGCCGGATTCCAGGACACGGCGAGTTACACGAATACATATCAGACACACGTTGCGCCGGCCTACCAGGGCGGCGCGCAGGCCCTGACCTATTGATCGTTGAATTGCGAGCGCGAGGTGGAGTATGGGAGTTCTGAATTGGATCACGCAAGGGTGCGACGCTCTGACCAGCACCGCGTCGCCCACAATCGACGCAATGGGACTTCGCATCTGCGTCGCGCTCGCAACGATCATGCTTGTCTGGTTTGGCGTTCAGGAAGCATTAGCATCCACGCACCACGGCGCCGGATTCCACGTGGGCAAGTTCCTGAGCTTTTTCATGCTCATTACCTTCGCTTATACCCTGGTCAAGTTTTATGACACCAGCATCCCCGGCGTCGGCCAGTCTTTCCGCGGCTTCATCAACGGCGGCGCGCAGTATCTTGTCAACGTCATCGGCACCGACAGCATGACGAGCATCCAGAACACCCTCAGTCAGGCGCAATCGACGGAAGGCCCCGGCACAATGAAGGCGCTGATGAACCCCTACTACGCCATGATCTACGTCATCATTCAAGTTCTCATTGCTGTCTTTTCCGCCGTGGTCAGCGCCATCGTCGCCTATGGCACAATTGCCAGCTCTGTTATCGGTTTACTCGGACCCATTTTCATTCCGTTTCTTGTCTTCGATAAGCTCGAATTTCTGTTCTGGGGATGGCTGAAAGCCTTTATTGGCTTCTGCTTCTATAAGGTGCTCGCAGCGGCCGTTTTGAGCATCCTGGCACATCTGCTCGCGCAGTATTACACCGAGCTGGTGAACTTCTCCGATCCCGGCAGTATGGTGCAGGAGCTTCCACTGCTCATTCTGCTGGTTCTCACCAACATCTACATCCTCTTCAAGGTTCCGGCCATGACCATGAGCATCTTCTCCGGCTCTGCTGGCGGTCACGGCGGCGGGATGGGCGGACTGATTACGGCCGCAATTCTGCGGGCAATCTAAGCGCGAGGAATCCACGGTATGAACACAGCAACGAATCCATCTCCCGAAATCACCCGCGCGGCTGAAAGGTATCTCGAACAGTACGGCGATCCGCTGGTGATGAACACCTACTTGAAGGTTACGATTCTTGTGCTCGCCGTGGTTTGCCTCGCGCTCGCCGCGCTTGTCTTTCGCAGCCAGATGGCGCTTGCCAATGAGCACCCATTCATCATCCGCATCAACGACGTGGGCCGGGCGGAAGCTATTGATTACCGCAACTTCCAATATCGTCCGCAGGAAGCGGAGAACAAATACTATCTCACCCGTTGGGCAGAGCTTTATTTCAGCCGCAATCGCTTCACTATTGAGCGCGATCAAGCCAACTCGCTGTTTTTCCTCAATAGCGATGTCCAGCGCGCAATGATCGACCAGGAGCGAAAGGACAATACCATCGCCAATTACACCAAAGACAGCTCGCTCCCGTTCGTGGATGTGGAAGTGAAAAACGTCATATTGGACGACCTTCGCCAATCGCCTTATTCGGCCCGCATCGAGTTCGAGAAAGTCTTCACCAATCCATCGGATCATACCGAGCTCAAGCGGGAGCAATGGACTGCCAGCGTCACCTACGTCTTCCGCGAGAACGTGAAGAACGATGAGCTGACCGTCAATCCTCTTGGATTGACCATCGTCCGCTTCCGGGCCGACCAGGCGTTTGAGTAATGAATATGGCGCACCCATCGACAATCCGTTCCAGGTGGCTTCGTCGGCATCGGGCAGCCGGCTCTTCTACCCGTTGGATGCGCTTCTTTGTGCTGGCTTCTTACCCAAACCGAACGCGGCAGGGTGCGTTGCATTCGCCGGCCTGTCCTGACTGTATTGTGTGCGAAGTAGCACATGGCTTCAGGTTGGTGTGCGGGACGAACAGGCGTCCTCGTTCGATCCATCGAGTGACGCATTCCGGCGGCCTGAACCTCTGTTTATCTCCCGCTCTTCTCAGGCACCGCTTTGGGCCTATTCGTCGCCCTGGCGGCACGGCGCCGCTCTGCTTTCCGGACTCCTCTCCCAAAGCAAGTTTGGGCCCCTGCTCCAGAAAGCGCGTCTTGGCCTTGGGAGCCGGGCCCTGTGCGTGGCTTCGCCGGGTGTGCCCTGAGCAGATCAGGAGATCAAACACAGAGGAGATCATCATGTACCGGAACCAAGTTTCACTCATCGGATTCACAGGCAAGGACGCCGAGGCCCGCACCACCACCACCCAGCAGAAGCCATATACCGTGCTGTCGCTGGCAACGCAGTCCTCTTACAAGGACAAGAACACCGGCGAATACATCAACCGCACCGAATGGCACCGCGTCATCGTTTGGGGCAGGCTGGGCGAGTTCGCCCGCAAGATCCAGAAGGGCGCGCATCTGGCCGTCGAAGGTGCGATTGTCAGCCGCGAGTTCGCCGACAAGAAGCACTCGGATGTAAAGCACCGGATCGTCGAGATTCGCGCCACATCCATCCTCAAGCTCGACCGCGCCGAAAAGACCGGCCCGGAAGAGCAGACGGACGATGAGTTCAGCCCCGAAGAAGAGGCCGAATAAGCCTCTTCTTCTTCACTCGCGGAAGCCCGGCTAAACGCCGGGCTTCCATTGCTGGAAACACCCGCTATGAGCTTCGAGTTAATCCTTCCGTTTCTCCGCCCCATTGAGCCGCTGTTGCTCGACGAAAGCATCAGCGAAATTATGGGCAATCCCGACGCTTCGTGGTGGTACGAACGCGATGGGATTATTCGCCGTGAAGCGTCCGTTTCCTTCGACGCCGGCAAGCTCCGCACCGGCCTCGAAGTCATTGCCAACCAACTCGGCAAGCGGCTCGACGAAGACAACCCCATGCTGCACGCGCAGCTACCGGACGGAAGCCGCCTGGCGGCGGTCATTCCGCCGGTCGTTCGCCCGGCTCCGGCACTTACTATCCGCAAGTTTCCCAGCCGCCATTACACCGTCGATGACCTTATTGCTCGCGGTACGCTATCGCGTCCGCTTGCGGAGTTCCTGGCCGCGCAGATTCGCAGCGGGAAAACACTGCTCATCAGCGGCGGAACCTCGACGGGTAAAACGACCGTATTGCGCGCCCTCGCAGCGGCAATCCCGGAGGAGCAGCGCATCGTCGTTATCGAGGATACGTCTGAGCTGCATTTGCAGAAGCCAAACCTGCTTTCGGTCGAATGCCAGACCGATACCTTCAAGGCCAGTATTACCTTCGATGATCTGTTGAAGTCCGCTCTGCGCTGGCGTCCCGACCGCATCATCCTCGGTGAGGTTCGCGGTATCGAGGCGCGTACGCTCCTCGATTCGCTCAACACCGGCCACACCGGATCGCTCGCCACCATCCATGCAAACTCGGCGGCAAAGGCGCTCCGCCGCTTTGCGAATCTCGTGCTTCGCAGCCACGCGCAGGCCACCATCGAGGACATTGAAGCGGAGATCGGTGAGGCGGTCGATTACGTCGTGCATGTAGAGCGTGAACCGGGCCGCCGCATCATCCGCGAGGTGCTTCGCTTGGATGATTACGACCGTCGCTCCCAGCAGTTCAAATTCGAGATCGTCTCCGGCCCCGATTCGGCCCTGAATTCCCACGATAATTCCACTCGAAAGGACACGCCCCATGCCATTGCTTGAGATCGTTCAAATTCGCCAGGTTACTGCCAGCATCCGGCTCGATGAATCGACCGCCGCGCTCATCGACCAGTATGCGGCTTTTCTTCACGCCTCAGCCGATGAGGTCGTGGACAAGGCGCTCACCTATGTCTTCGCCAAAGACCGCGAGTTCCAGGAGTTTCTTCGCACTCCTGAAGCCACGCGCGCAGCGCAGAGCCTTCGCATCCGCCGCGTGCCCCAGAACGGCGCTGTTGCCGAGTCTGCGAATGGCGCTGCGAACGGTGCCAAGCCAGTGGAGGCCGGCCATGATTCGCGCTTGCGCAGCTAGTCATTCCGGCGTCAGCATTCCGTTCGGTGCTGCGCACCGGGTGAATTTCGACACTCCACCCCTTGAAGGGAGCTGCTGAGTTCCCTGGGGAACTCAGCAGTTACTTACTGCGCCAGTGCATGATGCGCGAACTCGGGAACTCACGAGTTTCTTTTAGAAACCCTCCGGTTCCCGCGAATTGGGAGCCCGATTATGACCTTGCTTGCCACACCATCTCCCTCCACCGATCACCACGCGAGAGACCGTCAGAAGCGCAACATCACGCTCAATACCAAGCTGACACAGAGCGAGTTCCAAGAGGTTGAACGCTTCTGCGCGTCGCGTTCGGTTGTGTACTACGGCGAATGGGTGCGCGAGCTGGTAATGCGCGAGGTACGAAGCGAGGACAGAAATTTCGACTTGACATGCGAGGTAATCGGCCTGCAGCTCCTCTTGATGAACGTGCTTGCACCGCTGGCGCGCGGCGAGAAGATCACCGCCGAGCAGTTCCAGGGCATCGTCAAATCCATTCAATCCACGAAGGTCAAAGCCGCGGAAGACATGCTGTCGCGCCGTAAGCAAGGAAAGGAGATTTAAGCCATGCCCGCCACACAAACATGGGGCCGCAAAGAGTCTTGGATATGGCCGCCACGCGGCTTCTATTACACCTATGGAGCCATCTTCATCGCTATCGTCCTCTGCGGCCTTTTCTGCTATCTCCGCTTTCAATTCGGTCTCTCGCCGCTCCAGCGGTACTACCTTCCATACTCGATTCGCACTTGGACATCCGGCTGGCGGCAGCCCACCGGACAGTATCAGTTGCTCTATATCGCCGGCCCCAGCCGGCAGCAGCACGTGGCGCTCGATGCCGATGTTGAGGCCGGGACAACGCCGCAGCCGGGCCAGCGGCCCTTGACCCTGAAGCTGTCCGACGCGGCTCAGACTGGCGGTTACACATTGCTCTACCGTGAACCGCCGCGGTCGTATCAGAATCGCGCCCTCGGACTCTTTCTGAAACGTTGGATTTATGGCAATGCCGAGGTCATAAGCAACTTCGAGGCCCCGGCCATCTATGGCCTGCTGGCGCTGCTCCTTCAGCTTCCGTTTTCACTGCGCAAGGACATCGCACGACGCAAGCAGCTCCGCTACGGGCGTCGGTTGAAGGGTCCGATTCTGGTTGACCCAAAGGAGTTCACCCGGCAGCTCGCAGGGGATGGCATCGGTCTTGAGGTAACCGGCCAAAAGACCCTTTTGCGCATCCCTCGCGAGGCCGAAAACACGCACTTTCTCGTGGTGGGAGACACCGGAGCCGGAAAGTCCACGCTCATCCGAAAGGTGCTTTGTCAGGTTGCCGAGCGCGGCCACGCCGCCATCGTATACGACCCTGCCTGCGAGTTCGTCCGCCAATTTTACTCGCCCGATCGCGGTGATGTTCTTCTGAATCCTCTGGACTCCCGCTGCCCATATTGGAGTCCATCAGCGGAGCTGCAACGCAAAGCCGAAGCCAAGGCGCTGGCCGTCTCGCTCTTCCAGCCGGGCGGCAACACCCTGAAGTTTTTTGTCGAAAGCCCCCAGAAAATCTTCGCCCACCTGCTCTCGTACCTACCCACCCCGACCGACCTGGTTCATTGGATGTCGCACCCGGAAGAGATCGACCGTAGAGTGAAAGATACCGAGTTGGCCGCACTGATTGACCCGAAAGCTCCCCAGCAGCGCACGGGCGTGCTCGGCTCCTTAAATATGGTTGCCGACAGCTTCCGGCTGTTGCCCACGGAGGCCGAAGGCAACGGCATCTGGACTGCGACCGAATGGGCGGAAAAGCGCCAGGGTTGGATCTTCATCACTTCGCGGCCTGCGCTGCGCGAGGCTCTGCGTCCTCTCATCAGCCTGTGGCTGGACATTCTGGTTTTACGTTTGCTCACCGAGCCGCATCCCGGCCAGCGGCCCGCTTGGTTCGTCATCGACGAGCTGGCGAGCCTTCAGCGGCTTCCTCAGTTGCATACTGCGATCACGGAAAATAGGAAGGCAAACAATCCGGTAATTCTTGGATTTCAGGGCCGCAGCCAGCTTGAGGCGCGTTATGGTGAGGATGCCGAGGCGATGCTATCACAGCCCGCCACCAAGATTTTTCTCAAAACCAGTGAGCCTCGCGCCGCACGCTGGGTGAGCGAGGCCATCGGGGAAATTGAGATTGAAAGGCTGCGAGAAACGCACTACGAAGGCCAGCGCGCCGGCAAGAACTTTGCGCTCGACCGCCAGACGGAGCCGTTGGTTTTACCGTCCGAAATCTCCGGCCTCGACCAGCTTCACGCATTCCTAAAATTCAACAACCATGTCACACACTTTGCGTTCCCGTACATCGACCTGCCGAAGGTTCATCCGGGCTTTGTAGAGCGCAAAATGGACGATTTTCTGCCCGTCCCACCGCCTGCTGTGGGCAGTGCCCCGACCGGAGAACACAAGCTCGTCCCCGGCGACCACGCCGAAGAACAGGCCGGTCTTGAGTTCGGCCACGGCGAGGTGTGAACTTCTGTATGCTGACCATCTCCAAACCGCTCTCCGCGGCCCAGGCGCAGAACTACCATCACAAAGAGTTCACTGCGAAAGAGCAGAATTATTGGTCGCAACGCGGTGAGATCGCCGGTGTATGGCAAGGGCGATTGGCGCAGAAATTCGGGTTGGCGGGCGCGGTAGCCGCCGAAGATTTCGCCCGGCTCAGCCAGGGCCAGCACCCGAAGACCGGCGAGCAGCTTGTCAGGCAGCGCGCGTCCTACCAGTACACGGACGGGGACGGAGAAACGGTAAAGACGATGGAACATCGGGCCGGTTGGGATGCGACGTTCTCGGCTCCCAAGTCGGTGTCGCTGACCGCACTGGTGGGCGGTGACGAGCGGGTGCGTGACGCGCATCGTGCCAGCGTCGGCGTGGCCCTTGAGCATCTCGAGTTTTACACGATGGCCCGCATTGGCGGGAACCATCCGGCGGAGTCCACGGCGAAGTTCGTTGCCGCCAAGTTCGAGCACGATACGGCCCGGCCCGTGGACGGATACGCCGCGCCTCAGCTCCATACCCATTCCGTCATTTTCAATATCACCGAGCGCGAAAACGGCCAATACCGCGCACTGCAGCCGCAAAGCCTCTTCGCCTCGCAGCAGTTCGCCACAGCAATCTATCAATCTGAGCTGACCTATCGGCTCCGCCAGCTTGGTTATGAAATCACGGCCGGACGCAGCGGCGCCCCGGAGATCAAGGGTTACACGCAGGAATACCTTGATGCCTCCAGCCCCCGCAGTCAGCAGATACGCGAATACCTGGAGCGTACCGGCCGCAATGGGAAAGAGGCCGCAGAGATCGCCGCACATTCCACACGTGACCATAAGGAGATTCACTCGCTGGGCGAGGTGATGACCGCGCATCGCAAGCTCGCCGCCCAGTATGGGAACCAGGCCGAGGTTGTGGTCCAAGCAGCGCAAGAACGGTCGCAGCATCCGACGCCAGAGCTGAACCCACAGCAGAAAGTCCGCGAGTCCGTGACCTTTTCCCGCGACAAGAACTTCGAGCGAGAAGCCGTCGTAGACGAGCGGGCTATTGTCCGCGATGCTCTCCGCCGCGGTATGGGCGAGATCACCTATGCCCAGGTGCGAACCAATCTCGCGGCCCGCTTGGCGTCGGGGGAATTTCAAACAGTCGAGCGGCAGCACGCGCCGGGCCGTCAGTTCACAACTGCCCGGACCATTGAGGCGGAACAGGAGATTCTTCGCCGTGTGCGCGACGGCCAAAACCAGGTTCAGCCCGTAGCAATGCGCGCCGAGGCCATCCAGGTTGCCGACCGGCATCCGCACCTGAATCGCGCGCAAAAGAGCGTAATCGAAGATGTCCTCAGCTCCCCGGACCGCATTCAGGGCGTACAGGGCTGGGCCGGTAGTGGAAAGACGACCGTGTTAAGAAATCTGCGCTCCGCGGTCGAAGCTCAAGGGTACGACGTGCAGGGCTTCGCGCCCACTTCGCGCGCCACCCGCCAGCTTCGCGAGGCCGGCGTCGAAGCCGGAACCCTACAAGGTTTCCTTGCTCGCTCTGCCCCACCCGATGCCGCGCCGGAGCGGAAACATTTCTACTTTGTCGATGAGTCGAGCCTTGCCAGCACCAATCAGATGCGGGAATTCCTCGCCCGGCTTGGGTCTCATGATCGCGTATTACTGATCGGCGACACCCGGCAGCATCAGGGCGTCGAGGCGGGCCGGCCTTTCGAGCAGTTGCAGGAAGCCGGGATGCGCACGACCAAGCTCGACGAGATTATTAGACAGAAGGATCCTGCGCTCAAATCCGCCGTCGAATTACTTGCCATCGGCCAGACCGCCGCTGCCCTCGAATTGCTCCAGCAGCAGGGCCGGATTCGGGAGATTCCCGATCCGCAGGAGCGCATCCGCACCATCGCTCGCGTCTATGCTGAGTCACCGGCGAACACCCTGATTGTCTCTCCCGACAATGCCTCCCGGCGCGAGCTAAATGTGGCCGTGCGTCGGGAGTTGAAAACCAGCGGCACAGTTGCACCGGAGGATCACGGCCTTCGGGTTCTCGTTCAGCGTCAGGACATGACCGGGGCCGACCGCGCTTGGGCCAATCATTACGATGTTGGGGATATTGTCCGCTACGCGCGCGGCAGCAGGAACATGGGAATTGAGGCCGGTTCCTACGGAACCGTAGCCGCCATCAATCCCACGGTGAACCTGCTTGCGGTCGAAATGCAGTCCGGCGAACTCGCCACCTACGATCCCCGGCGACTGACCGGCGTCAGTGTCTACCGCGAGGTCGTCCACGAGTTTTCCGTTGGAGACCGGATTCAATTCACTGCACCCGATAAGACGCTCAGCGTTGCCAACCGCGATCTTGCGGTGATCGAGTCCATTTCACCGGATGGCCGAATTGCCGCGCGGTCGGATGATAACCGGCTCATCGAGTTCAACGCGGCCGAACATCGCCATTTCGATCATGGCTACGCCGTGACCAGTCACAGCGCCCAGGGTCTCACTGCCGAACGGGTTTTGATTCACGCCGATACCGGCGTCCATCCGGATTTACTGAATTCGCGCTTCGGTTATGTCTCCGTCTCGCGCGCCTCGCATCACGCCCAGATTTACACTAACAGCGCCGCCGCCCTCATTCCTGGCCTCAGCCATGAAGCCGCCAAGACATCCGCCGTAGAGATTGGCAGACATGACCCACCGCAGGGCATGGAGCAGAGTATAAACAAACCACAGGCCATCAACATCGGAACTGGGCTATCTCTGTGAGATGTTGCAATATGTCATTACTTATGATTAAGTAGATGCATATTGAGACACGGTGACGCCATGACACAGGCCGCAAAAAAAACCATGCAATATGTCCGCCAGCACGGAATCGTGAGGCCCCGTGATATTGAGGCCATTGGTATTCCACGGGAATACCTTCTTCGGCTCCATCGTCAGGGCAAGCTCGACCGGGCAGGACGCGGAATGTATACCCTCCCAGACGCGGCCATCACGGAACGGCACTCCTACGCCGAAGTCGCCAAGCGTGTGCCGGAAGCCGTTCTTTGTCTGCTTTCTGCGCTTGCGTTCCATGAAATCACCACCCAAAACCCCGCCTCCGTGTGGATTGCTCTTCGCCAAGGCGCGCGCACGCCCGCTCTCAATTCGCCTTCGCTCCGCGTGGTTCGCCTGTCAGGTCCCTCGCTGACCGAAGGCGTTGAGGATCATCGCATCGAGGGTGTTCCCATCCGCGTCTACTCCGTCGCAAAAACTGTGGCCGACTGTTTTAAGTTCCGTAACAAGATCGGACTGGATGTAGCCATCGAGGCCCTGAAAGACAGCCTGCGCCAGAAGAAGGCGAACATCAACGAAATCCATCGTTACGCGAAAATCTGCCGCGTGAGCAATGTCATTCGTCCTTATCTGGAGGCGCTATGACCCGTCAGCCGGCTAAGAACCTGGCGGCTTCAATTCGGGCTCGCCTGCTTCTCCTCGCCCAAAACAGAGGGGAAGATTACCAGCGGATGCTAGGTAAATATGCCATCGAACGGTTCTTGTACCGTTTGGGGCAGTCCCCGTATCGGGACCGCTTTGCCCTTAAAGGAGCAATGCTATTTACGCTATGGACCGGCCAGACACACAGACCAACAAAGGACTTGGATTTGCTCGGCTGGGGATCTTCTACCATTGCCGACGTAGAGGCGATTATCCGGACAATCTGTAAGATCCCCAGTGAGGACGGTATTGTCTTCGATAGCCAATCGGTAGAGGGCGCAAGAATCAAAGAGCAAGATGAGTATGACGGTGTACGCATCAAATGCGACGCTCACCTAGCCGGGGCGCGGATTCCCATGCAGGTGGATATTGGATTCGGGGATGCTGTATACCCGGAGCCGGAACTTGCATCCTTTCCCGTACTGCTTTCGATGGATGCTCCCCTCATTCGCGCCTATCCCCGCGAAGCGGCTATTGCGGAGAAGTTGCACGCGATGGTCGAACTCGATATTCGCAACAGCCGCATGAAGGACTTCTACGATATCTGGTTTATGGCAGTTACCTGGTCTTTCGACATGGCATCGCTGCGCAAGGCGATCGCGGCATCCTTTGAGCGGCGCGGGATGGATGTTCCTGAGAGCGTCTTTGCCCTGACCGACGGTTTCCTGAACGATCCGCAAAAGAAGCTGCAATGGGGCGCGTTCGTGAGCCGGTTGAACCCTGCGGACACAACGCCCTCCCTGAACGAAGTGGGGACCGTCCTTCGGACCTTCCTGCTTCCTTGTCTCGGGGCAAAATCTCAAACCGATGCGGATATACGACACTGGACTTCGGACCTGAAATGGCGCAAAGGCAAAGCCTGATACCGAAACATCGACGCCATGCGACCCTTCACAGTGCGCCAAGTTGGCTCAAGACATTCTCATCGATCATCTGTCTAGGCGATTCCTCGATCTTCATGCCATAAGTAAAAAATGCTGTTCACCAACACTTCGCGCATCGTCGCATCAATGATCGGACACAGGGGCCACAAAATGAGAGTTTCGAGAGTCCACGCTAGACCTTCTCTCTGGCAGTGCCGTGGCCGTACTACAATTCGTAGAGAGCTCTCCACGTCACACTTTACAGCCAGAGGCATGGGCAAATGCCTGATGACACGATAGCTCGCGGAGATGTGGGCGCATGGTTAAGATGGGAGAGCCGAACTTAAGACCGCCAAAAGTATTTCTGAGTCATGCAAGCGAAGACAAAGAGAGATTTGTGCTTTCGTTCGCCGCTGCGCTCCGCGACAAAGGCATCGACGCCTGGTTAGACAAGTGGGAAATCCTGCCTGGCGATAGTCTGGTCGATAAGCTGTTTGAAGAAGGTCTTAAAGAAGCTGACGCAGTTCTTATTGTCATTTCCCCGGCAAGCGTCTCGAAGCCATGGGTGAGAGAAGAACTTAATACCGCGATAGTGAGCCGAATCACCAAACAGACCAAGGTGATCCCGGTTGTATTGGATCACTGCGAAGTTCCAGAACCGCTAAAGAGCCTGGTTTGGGAACCGATACGAGACACTAATCACTATGAGGCCGAACTGAATCGGATCGTGGCCGCGATCTTCAATCATCGGGAAAAGCCTAAACTAGGTCCGGCTCCGAAATACGTTACTGAGCGAGTTATTCCTGGCCTCCAGCAAACCGATATGACAGTCTTGCGCGCCATTTACGAAGATGCGGTGGAACGAAATAGGCCCTTTTGGGACCCCGAACCGATTCGTTCGCGAATCCCGGAACTCGATCAGGAAGCGTTCCTCGACTCACTCGAAATCCTCGAACAACACGGCTACATCGTCATCAAGAGGCTGGCGGGTGGATGCCCGCGGGGAATCGGAATCATCCAAGCAACATTGAATGGGACGATGGTATACGCGCGCGCCTATCTCCCGGAAACGGAAGAGCACATGCGGGCAGTGGCGCTGGCAATCCTCAATCATGAAATGAGGAATGAGACCGCCATTGCGGAGTTTACCGGGCTCAAGCAATTTCTGGTCGGTCAGTATCTTAAGTCGTTCGAGGCGCGCGGATGGATCAAAACTTCATCGTCTTTGAACGACACGTTTATCTTTAGTGTCGCTCCCAGCATGAAGCGAGCCGTTCAATAGCTACATCCTGCAACTCCACATTCCGCCTCATAACCCGAGCCGTGCTTGTGCCCATTCGGCGGAAGCGGCAGAAAGCATGTCGGTCCAGCTTCCGAAGGATGTGTTCTTCTGAATGAAAGCGTCCCAATCCTGTTCAGGTATTGCCTCAAAATCCTCGGTGCTTTTCACTTCAAACCCACTGGCAGCAAACATCTCATCTGGCGACAGGAATTGGCTGCATTTTGCCAGAAAGGCTGGCGTCAAGAGTTCCGTCAATGGAACTTGATGGGAACCATGTAATTCGCTGGCGCTTTGAGCCAACTGATCCAGCTTGCTTGTCAGCTCATCCAGTCCCTCTATTTTGATCATTGCCACTCTCCCCGCTCGTGGATCTTGTGAATGATACTCAACTGCCAGCATCCGGTCAACGAGCCCTCTTCCCAACATTCAAGTCTCATTTAACGCACCAAATACAAAACTGCTCTTGTGGGAAGGGTCTGCACCCTTCCCTCGCTGCAACCGCCGATCTTGCCGGCGTTTTCCGCTTCCCATCCCTGCGGGGCCTGTCTCCTGCCCCGCAACGCCCGCCCCTGACGCACTCAATGCAAAAAGGAAGTTTGCCTAAATTTCTTCTTTTATCACGTGCCCCCGCTTCAGGCGGCTTTATGGCAGAGCCGGTCGGAACCTGTCAAGGCTCTGCGCTGCGCTTCGACCGCTGGCGCGGCGCCTGCGGCGGCCTGGACAGAACCCTCCGCGCCTCTGCCGCGCCGCAAGAGCCATGAAGCGGGGGCACTCAACAAAAGAAATTTGGGTTACAGGCAGTGCTTCCCCTCATGCAAGCAAATCGCCCCTCAGCGGGCAGCATAGGAGCACACAGCCATGACAGCCACCCTCAGCAGCAACGCCGCGCCGCACAGGAAAAATGCGGCGCAGCGCATCGAACGCAGCGCATCCCCCTACCAGCAACGCACCACCCAGAAAGACAACCCCACGCAGTTGCTCATCAAGCAGGCCGTGGATTACCTCATCCAGCAGCTTGAGGCGGGTCACAGCGAGACTTTGACCGCTTACTTGAGCGCAATGGCGCAGTTTCACAATTACAGCTTTGGCAACATCCTTGCCATTGCGCGGCAGCGCCCCACGGCGACCCGTGTCGCTGGCATCCGGGCATGGAACGAGCTTGGACGCTTTGTGAAACGGGGCGAGAAGGGCATCCAGATTCTCGCGCCTGTTACCGGCTACCGGCGCAGGAAAGCCGAAGCCGAGCAGGATACAGCCGCAGACGCAGAAAGCAAGCCACAGCCGGTGCTCATCGGTTTCCGCGCCGTGTATGTATTCGATCACGCGCAGACCGAGGGCGCGGAACTCCCCGAATTGGAGCACTCCATTACGGGAGAAGTGGGCGAGAACCGCGACCGGCTGATTGCCTTCCTCAATCACCAGAACATCAAGCTCGAATTCAGCGAGAACATCGCCCCGGCGCTGGGTGTCTCCTACGGCGGCAAGATCGCTTTGCTGCCCGGCCAATCGAAGGCCGAGGAGTTCACCACATTGGTACACGAGACGGCGCACGAACTTCTCCACAAAGCCGAGCGCCGCACCATCACTACCGCGACCGTGCGCGAGACGGAGGCCGAGGCCGTGGCCTTCATCGTGAGTCAGGCCGTGGGTTTGGAGATGGGAACGGCATCGAGCGATTACATCCAGCTTTACCACGGAAACGCATCGTTGCTGGCAGAGAGCCTTGAAATCATCCAGCGCACCGCTTCCACCATCCTCCGCGCCCTTCGCGTGGAGGATGCCGCCCCGGTAAACGAGGCCGTTCGGGAGGTGGCGTAATGCGTACCGTGGCGCTCATCCTGCATGAAGCCGGGGAGCCGGAACCCAGCTTTCATTTGCACATCGACAATCCGCCGTGGATGCCGCTCGACATTGAGGACATTCTCATCAGCGGCCCCAATGGTCTGCCGACCGTCTCTGTCGCGCACTACGGCAAGCAGAACGGCGATGCGATGCGCGACCCGGAGATGTTGTTTGAAGTGCGCCGCGATGGGGTCGAAATCGTACTCGACCCCTATTACTGGCGCAACGACTATCTCGGCATCGAGCGGTATTCGAGCTTCCGCGACGACGAGCAGAAGCTGTTTACGCTTCCCGCGCTGAAACGGCAGCACGAGCAGTTCGCCCGGACGTGGGATACGAACCTCCGCGCACAGGGCTTCTATGAAGCCTTTGTGCGCAGCCGCAGCCGGTAACCCGCACCCTCTACGGGCGGGTGCTGGCAGCATCCGTCTCCGCATTCACTCTCGACAACCACAAGGAGAATCACCATGACGAACGTTGACACCACCGCCACCGAGTACCGCGACCTCCCGCTTGGCGTACTCATCGAATCCACCACCAACCCCCGCCGCATCTTCGATGAGACGGGCCTGAATGAACTCGCCGCCAGCATCCGCGCTCATGGAGTGTTGGAGCCGTTGCTGGTACGGCCACACAATGAGCGCACCTTTGAAATCGTCTTTGGGGCGCGGCGTTATCGGGCATCGAAGATTGCCGAAGCCGATAGCGTTCCCGTCCGCATCAAGAACCTCACCGACGCCCAGGCGCTAGAGGCGCAGTTGATTGAAAACCTCCAGCGTCAGGACGTGCATCCTCTGGACGAGGCGCAGGGCTTCCGCGCTCTGCTGAATCTGGAGGAACCGAAGTACAGCATCGAGCAGATCAGCGCGAAAACGGGGAAATCGCCGGCATACGTGGCGCAACGCCTCAAGCTGACCGACCTCACCGCGCCGGTGGTCGAAGCCTTTGCCAAGGGTGAGATCGGCGTGGGCCATGCTCTTTTGCTGGCGAAGCTCCCCGCCGACCGTCAGGAGGACGCGCTCAAGGCTTGCTTCCGCGAGGACTGGAGCAACGGCGACCGCAAGGCGAAACGCATCTTGCTTCCCGTCCGCAATCTGCAAGTCTGGATCGAGCAGAACGTCATGCTTATCCTGAAGGAGGCTCCCTTCGACAAACGCGATGCCGAGCTTGTCCCCGCGGCGGGGAGTTGCGTTGACTGCCCCAAGCGCACTGGGCACAACAAACTGCTGTTTGCCGATGTGCGGCAGGATGCCTGCGCCGACCCCGCCTGCTATCAGGCGAAGGTGGACGCGCACGTTGCCAAGGCTATCGCAGCCAAGCCGCAGTTGGTGCAAATCAGCACCGCCTACGGCAAGCCGCAGGAAGGCAGTCCCGTCCTGCCGCGCAACGAGTATGTCGCCATCCGCGATGAGAAGCCGAAGAACAAGGAGGAGGCGCAGCGGCCAGAGTACAAGACCTGCAAGTACACCACCGAGGCCATCATTGCGGAGGGAAGCGAGAAGGGCGAGATTCACAAGGTCTGCGCTCATCCCGATTGCCCGGTGCATCACCCGAAAAAGCAGCCACACGGCGCCGACGCCTCCCTCAAGGCGCAGCAGGAAAAAGAGCGCCGCGAGGCGGCCATTGCCAGCGCCACCGGCATTCACGTCCTTACGGCCATCGCCGCCGCCGTTCCGGTACGGCTGATGAAGCGCGACCTGTTGTTTCTGGCCGAGCGGCTGGCATCGCTGCTCGACGAAAACCGCGTGGCCGTCATTGCCCGTCAGCATGGCATCAAGAAGGCCAAGGACAGCGACTCCATCGAGAAGCTGTTTGCGGCTTGGCTCCGCCGCGCCGAGGAAAGCACTTTGGGCAGCGTCTTGGTGGAACTCGCCATCGTGTTGTCCGCCGCCCGCAACAACGCCGCGCAGGTTCTCCGCGATGCAGCGGCGGTCTACAAGGTGGATGTGGACGCCATCACCGCGAAGGTCAAACAGGAGTTCACAGCGAAGGGCAAGGCGAAAGACGCAAAGAAGGCCGCGCCCAAACCGCCAGCCAGGCAATCGGCAAAAACCGCGAAGAGGTCCGCAGCCGCCTAATCCTCAATCCAACAGAAACGCTCACGCGGGGTCTGCAACCACAGGCTCCGCATTTTTTGTCTGCCTGCCCGTCTGCCCGCCCTCTTGCGTTGCTCCTGCCATCCGGCAGGAGCGGCATATCAGGCCCACCCGACGGGCATGAACACGCGACAGTGCGACGTTTAACATGCTATAGAAGGTCGGTTGAGTTAGGGGCGTCAGTGAAACTCTTTAGAAGACTGGTTCTATCGACAAAACTGAAGTCTATCTCATTCGACGTGAGTACTCTCCTCTCCAGAAACTGCCCAGCTACCTTCCCTAGTTGGTCAGCCTTCCCTCTCAAATGACTGACCAGCGTCCGAAAGCCGGCGGCAAGAAGCGAGCTCGGTACGTCCAATTCTGCGGTCTCTAGCAAGATACGGAGATCAATAAAATCCCGCTCCATACCTGCTGGGAAAGTTCCATACTCGTTGATGTCCATGCGAGGCGAAAGACCACAGGCCACCTCTGCCGCGCCGCCGGCGAGACTGTAGATGACCTCTTCTATGATGTCCGGCGGCCCCATGTCGGAATCCCGTCTAACATGTGCTTCGGAGAGAGGGTTCTGCTCATCGGCAGGACATAACGGGCATGGACACTGAAAACTGACGTGAAACTGCATCTTCCCCGGCACCATTGAAGCGTGTCCGATCTCATGGATTGCTACGGACAACTCATGCTTCGACTGGGCGGATACGCCGCAGCATGACTTGTATTTCTTACCACGACCACAGAGGCAGGGTTGGTTTCTCGGAGTGCTCATTGCCTCGAATGCTAGCGTCCTAGGAGCGTCCCACGCAACAAGCATCGGTAGCAAGTTTGCGCGGCAACTTTTGTCCCCTTGCGATTGCGCAAAACATATCGAACGCTTTTTCACGATGTCCCACCGAGCTACGTTCGGAAGATGTGTATTCCGCTCGATTTCAACTCGCGTTCAAATGCCTCGGCGTCTTCGCCAGTTGCAAAAGCGACTGTCCGATACTCGATGTCCCCCAAATGCATAAGAACATGCGCTCTTTTCGCCGTATTGCTCCTGTGCCCAGCGCCATAATGGTCCTTGGGCAGGAGTGATGTCATCCGGTATGCCACATTCTTTGCAGTGCCAAACAGAATGAGTCTTCCGTCACGGTGCCTTAGCTCATAGCAGCCAGCCCCAAACGGGGCGGTTAGAATTCCGCTCTTCTTTGGGTTGGGAAATGGTTTCCAGTCAGACCACTCAGTCGTCATCCGGGAATCCCCCTTCTACAGATCGGTCACCTTCAAAGACTGCTTCACCAAGTATGGCTTATTGATCAGAGCGGCCATCTCCGGCCCCTTGTTATAAGGCTTGATGAACCGCAAAACGCGCTCATGCAAACCTGGCCCGCAAGCCTGATGGCGCCAATGTCCTCGCACCGTAAATCGAACAGACAAAGTCCGTTTTTCTAGAGCAGAGGTTGGGACGGCTTCCAACGACTCCGCCGCCGGAATGCTGGCACCCACGACGATGTAAGGAAGTCGCGAAGCATGGCGCGCTTCCTGCTTCAGTTCTTGGCGCCTTACCCTTGATGGGATTCGGTCGATTTCTTGCTTTAGGGCTTCTTGGTCTGGCGGCCTTTGATCGAGTTCCGCATCCGCAGACGAGATGTAGAGTGCAGCGTTCAGAATGACTCGGAAGAACAGGAGACCATCGGTATAGAAAAGGCTGTCTTCAACCGTCTCCCACTCGCCTTCGGCATTCACTCGCTTCCGTTTTGCGATTTGTGATTCCAAATTGGCCCAATCCGTCGTAAGCGCTTCGTCAAGAGTCCAGTCATCGTGGAGGCAAAGGCGACGGGTCACCATCATGTGGACATTTTCGCGATTCGCGTGAAAGGCAATGACATTCAGCTGACGGTAGGGTTGATCATTGTCCTCTTCCGTGAGTATGAGGAAAACCGAGATTGGAGCTTTGTAATCGATAAGTTTTCGGCCCTTTTGTTCAGGATGGGCGGCGAAATGCATTCGATAAAAAGCATCGATCGCTTCTCGACTGGTTAAAACGAACATGCAAGCGGGAAACGGGAGTTCCAAGAGCGGTGCAACGACGTTCATCTCGGTGCAAGCGAGATGCTGGACAAGTCCATCTTGCAGGTAAAACGTCTTGTTGCCGAAGAGTTCGAAGTTGAGCAGCGCGTAATACCGGGTGCTCAATTCGCGGTGCTGCCATTCGATCATGTTCCTGACTTCAGGATCACTGTCCGCCGCTTGATGAATGACGAAGGGAGGAATGCGGCGTTCTCGCGAAACGGCCTCGATCAGCTCCTCGTATTGACGCTGCCAGATCTGCTCGGCACCTGACGGAAAGCTATCGAGATCGTGGATAGCGCCACCTGTCCCGTTCTTTTTGAGGGTCTCGATGTCTTCGCTGATCGCTCGATACATGTCAGCGTCTACGTATTTGCGGACATCGTAGAAGGTAGGTACTAGCAAGGAATCCTCCTTTGGAATTCCGCGCAAAGCGGCTGGTCAGTCAGATGTTGAATGCTGTGGGCCTGCGCCAACACTGGATTCTGAACAGAAACGATGCACTTTCGAATAGCACCAGTGCGGAGAGTCTATGAACTCTTGTTTGGTTCTTAGCAGGACCGTCGTAATGGGCGCCAGGGAGTAATCGTAGCTCTGCGAGCATAGGTCACCTTCGAGCAGCTGTTCGAAGATCTCGCTCGCGATCAACGCAGCGCAGTGAAAGCAGCAAAAGGTGAAGTGCTTGCGCCTGGAACTCTGGGCCCAGTGCCACCCCGGATAGCTGACCATCAAGTTCATTTCCGGATGTGTCGCGACGTGCTGTTGTACCTTGCGGACGATCCATGGTGCGCCGGCGTCCTTCAATGGGCTCGTGATCCAGTGCTCGAACCGGTTTGCCTGTAGTCGATCGTTACATGATGCGGAGCATTCCGTCGGGCAAAACACATCGAAATCTCTGTGGCAGGCCCAGCATTCGTGGAATCGAAAGATCGTGATCCCTGTGGCCGTGGTTACCCGCTGCTTGGCACAACGTCTGAACTGACGCCTTAAGAGGGCCACGACACCTTCTTTCAGTTGCATTTCGTGATTACCAATTTTAATGCGATCGGGCGCTTGCCCTTTCCTAAACGCCGGAAAGGAATTCTCACCGGTAAAACCCAGCGGAAAGACAGGGGTGTCAGTTTTTACCGGCGGCGGCGGGTTGAGTGCGCCGTAACCGTACAACCAGCACCCACGAACGCCACTGTCGGCATAAGCTTGCTGTCTCGCGGCCAGCTCAGAGAAAGGGATCGTCGATAACTGGACTTCAAATGCGATCCGCAGCTTGCCCTTGCTCGCCATTACATCTGCGCGCCATTTGCCGTCGGGATCGCACACTTCAACGTCCGCGTCCCAGCCAGTCTCTCTGACAGATCTGAGAATGATGTTCTTGAGGAACAAGTGTTCGGCGCTCTCCGGCGCAGTGGTACATGTGTCTGCGCGCCGGGCATGCACGAAATGCTGAGTCCCCAGCTTGCTAACACGCATGAAGCCCCGACTTCTGCAACATCCCAACTCGATTGCCGGCTTTTTTGCGCGCAGGTCTTCCCATTCCGATGGATCCAGAAGTGAGGCGATCTGTCGCTCTCCATTGATGTACGCCGATAAGGGCATGGGGTTTGCTCTTTGGTGCTAGTTAAATCGATGATAGCGCCATTGATGCAAATGGAGCTACGCCAGGCAGACTGATGCGGGGAGTTGTTCTGGGCACTGACAAACGAGAATCTCTTGCGAGGAGGCAATGAAATGTTAACCAGGCCGAATAGAACCCAACGAATGCGGTTTTACACTGAGCGCGCGGCCCAGTGTCGAACTACACCGTCCATCCAGATCATTTTGTCTGGTCAGGCGGTCCAGAAAATCGTCGATTTTCTCTCACCGCCGACGTCTACGCCGCCCCCAACTGAGCAGACAAAGGCGCACCACCTGAGGCCGACGCTCCGGCCTTGGATTGGCATCATCGATCAGATTCTCAAGGAGGACGCTCACGTTCCTAAGCGATACCGGACCACCGCTATGCGGATTCTGAAGACATTGCGCGAGGAGCATGGTTTCAACGGAGGCTATACGGTCGTACAGGAATACGTGCGGCGGGCGCATGGCGAGGCACCACAAAGTCCCAGCCGAAAATCAAAGAATGTCCACAGGAAATCGCCAGACATACACAGCACTCGAGAGAGCGCGGTGGTCTCGTCGCCCGAGAATCCTGCGGCTCAGCAACTAGCCCTCTCCCCCAGGCCGCTTCGCCTCTCTCTTCAGCGAAGAAAACCAAGCAGTTCGGAAGAAGCCGTGTTTGATTGGATGCAGAGCATCGTACAGGGCAAGATACCGCTCGAAACTCTTGCAGCCGAATTGGGCGAACTCCCGGAGACGGAATTGAAGGCGTTATTCGCGGCAGCTACAAAAGGCGAGAGGTCCGCTCGCAATAAGGCTCTGGTTGTCCTGGCGTATGCACGGGGTATCAATGCTTCTCCGATCTGTTCCTTTCTGCAAATATCGACGGGATCGTTATTTCGATATTGGAGAGATTTCCGGCAGGGAGGCACCGAGAAGCTCTTCTTTAGAAAGCCACGCAGCGACAAGAAAGCATGTATCCCAGCCATCCAGGATGCGGTCTTTTCTCTGTTGCACTCTCCACCGGCTGCACACGGATTTAACCGCACAACTTGGCGCCTTGCGGACATGAAGACCGCACTCGGAGAAGAATATAACGACGCGATCAGCTGCGACGTTATTCGAGAAATTATTGTCAACGCCGGCTGGAAGTGGCGGCTCGCACGGAGAGTTCTAACCAGCAACGACCCTGAATATCGTGAAAAAGTAGACCGGATCAAGAAAACCTTGGCCGGACTTGAAAAAGACGAAGCGTTTTTCTCCGTAGACGAATACGGTCCCTTCGCAATCAAGAAGAAAGGTGGGCTCAAGCGCGTCGCTCCAGGTGAACAATACGTGGTTCCGCAGTGGCAGAAGTCGAAGGGCTATCTGATCCTGACCGCAGCCCTTGAACTATCAACGGATCAATTGACGCACTTCTATTCTCGCAGGAAGAACACCGACGAAATGGTCAAACTTGCCGATACACTGCGGTCGAAGTATCGCGGATACCGGACACTGTATCTTTCGTGGGACGCGGCTTCGTGGCATATCTCTAAAGAGTTAGCGGAGCATCTGGACACGGTCAACTCAACCGCAGAGAGAGATGGAGCGCCGGTCATCAAGACGATGCCGCTCCCGGCTGGCGCTCAGTTCCTCAATGTAATCGAGTCGGTTTTCAGTGGAATGGCACGGGCTATCATCCACAACAGCGACTACCCGTCGCCAATGGCCGCGACCGAAGCCATCGATCGTTATATCGAAGAGCGCAATGCGCACTTCCGCAAACACCCGCAGCGCGCCGGGAAGAAAATCTGGGGCCAGGAACGAGTCCCGAGTTTCTTCGCAGAGGAACACAACTGCAAAGACCCGATGTATATGTTTCCACAGTAATCATCGATGGAGGATGACCGCGCGGCCAGCTAACGTCCGTGGCCCCCAGATTACTACGACCGCTGCGGCCAAAATGGCCGTAATCAGGCCCGTGACGTGCGGATCGAAAAATGAACCTCGGATCGGGAACAGTTGCCAGGTCACATTGATTGTGGTGTGGAAGAGAGCCGCAGCAAATACGCTCTTACACGTGTTGTTGTAGAGCCAGACGATGATCACGCGTAACGCAACTGTCCAAAGAGACCACCACGCGATCCACTCGAATGACCGGTGCGCCTGCAACAGCGCCACGTAGTGGAAAACGGACCAACCCAAGCCCACGAGAATACTGGCCAGGAGCGCACCTAGGCGATTCTGCATCGGGTCGATCACGTAACCCGACCAGCCCAGCTCTTCCAGAAAAGCGCCGATGAAAAAAACAGCGCAGAGGATCAGTGACGGGAAAAGTGCAATGCGAGGAGCAGGAACCGGCGTTCCGGTCCACCGCATCACGCTGAGCGATAACGTCATGATTCCCGGCATCAGAAACAGGATGGGTATGTACCAAACCTTCTCCCTGATCCGCCGGTAGTCGAAGGCTCTTATGAGCAGCGCTTTTGCTCCCGCAGCCCAATCGTCCCGGTAAACGAGAATCAGAGCGGCCGTCGCCGGGCAGACGGCCATGAGGGAAGCCAAGGGCAGTCCTGGTAAAAGCTGGATTCTAGTGACTGCGCCGATCAGAAGAAACGGGATCGCCAGTGCAAAGACCAGCAGGAAAAAGGACAATGGCGACCTGCCCTTCATCCTTCCTTTCGTCGCTCCGGCCGCAATAGTCATGCGTGATACGAACCAAACGCTCTCGATTACTCATTTTCGCACTTCGCAATAAGGGGTAGTGTCTCAGTTTGATTTCGTGTCTAGCAGCGCGACCAATTCTTCGTTAATGTCGCAGTTTGAGGGCGTGAGATTTCGCTCCCGGGGGAGCGAGGCTCCGCCGAACAAGGAACGGCCTCCGCTTCTCAGAGCGAATCCTATTCCCGCCCGGGCTCCAGTGCCTCGACCACATCGGCAGTTCGCACAATCCGTGCGAACTCGCCGTGAAGGTTGGCCAACGTCATGGCGTGGATTTCTTCCGCAGAATGGATGTCCCCGTCGGGCCCAACGCAGTCGAATGTCCAGGTAGCGTCACGTACAAGCCAGGCATCGAAGCCGAGATTGCCAGCCATACGGGCATTCGTTTCGATGCAGTGATTCGTTGTTGCTCCACAGATCACTACCGTTTGGATAGCAGCTGCACGCAACCAACTTTGCAGGTCCGTTCCTATGAATGAGCTGTTTACACGCTTAACAATTACGGGCTCGCCATCCATTTCCTGGGCCTCGTCTTTTATGTCGTGGCCGGAACTGCCCGGCCGGAAGGAAGAGCCGGGCTGCGTTCCCTCATGTCCGATATGGAATATCGGGGCACGAGCGGTCCTGAATGATGCAAGCAATTGAGCGATATGTGCGACTGCGTCTTGATTGTTGCGGCGCTGACCCGCTGCCTCCCATTCGTCAAAGGCGTGTTGTACATCAATCACGATCAGGGCTGGGCCAGGTGGTGAAAAGCAATTCATGAAGACACCATCAATAACGATTCAAGGTGCGGCAAAAGGGTGCAAGGTTGTCAAGGGTTGTTCGGTTTGTTCGGTTGGGTCACAATGTTCCATACTTGGGGGCATGGATGCCGAACGTGCACGCGCATTTCTGTTGTCTCTGCCGCATGTAGTTGAAACCGTCAGCGACACAACCCGTTGGGGCGACAAGCTTGTCTTCCGCGTCGGAGATCAGGCGATAGGTGGGAAGATGTTCTCCCAGATTGACTTTGAAGACGACGGCAGAGCGGTGCTCTCTTTCGCCGCTGTTCCCGAATGCTTTCACGAGCTTCTCGAAAGAGACGGAATGATCGCAGCCCCCTATCGAGCCCGCTTGTATTGGATCGCGCTGACGCGATGGAATGTAATCCCCGATTCTGAATTGAAGGACCTTCTCCGCACTGCCCGCTCTCTCACATTGGCTAAGTTGCCAAAGCATACCCGCGATTCGTTGGTTGGGAGCATTGACAACTCAGAGTCAGCGCTCCCGCCATTAACCCCACATCAAAAACGGCGTCGAAAAGTGTAGTCTATCAGGAGTAGGAGAGCAAAAATGGTGAAGAGTTCTGGAGAGATAGCGCAGGATTACATCACAGCCTGGGAGAATGCCTGGAATAACGAAGGTGTTGAAGCGACGATGAAGCTGTACGCTCCAGATAGCGTTTTGGTGGGTTATGTCACTGCCGTTGGCAAACCCGATATCCAAGATTTACTTAACGGCATCTTCGCGCAGGGTTGGACCAAAATTAAGATCAAAGTGACGAATGCACGTGAGTTGAATGGAGTCATCCTCGTTGCGAATGAGTACACAGCATTCGGATCGGGGGTGAATGAAGGAAAAACCCTTGATGCGAAATCGAGCCATGTCCTTTCCCTTGTGGACGGCGGCTATGTATCGGTGTTGCACACCGCAACGTAGAAGGTTGGCGTTGCCGTCCCGCAAGAAAGGCGAGAACCTATCAACTCACCCGTTAGAAATATAGACCTGGAAGCACTGGCTGAAGTGGCTCGCCGTGGTCGATGTGGAGCAGCAAATCATCCTGGCTCAATGGGCTCGTCAAGCAACCGTGGAACGACTGTGCCACTCTGCCTATCCTGGTAGGCCAAGCGCACCAACATACTCCCATCGGTTGCGTACTGGCCGACGCCGAGTTCGATTCGGAACGCAACCACACCTTTTGCCGCGAGCAACTCCAGGCTCAAAGCATCATTCCGGCCAAGCGTCGCTCCAGTTGCAGGGCGTCCGGAGTGCGCCTTCAAATGCGCGAGCACTTCCCCACTGAACAGTATCGAAAACGCTCCTTGATCGAAAGCGTCTTCTCCGCCGTGAAGCGCAAACTCTCCTGCCGCGCACCCGGCAGAACTCTGCACACCCAATCCCGCCAAGCTCTCCTGCTCGGATTGGCGTTCAATCTCTACCGCCTCTGGCTGCCTGCCATTCGTCGGTTAGGAGCAAGGATGTCAACAGAGCCAACTGGTCTCATAAACCCAATGCACTCGCCAGTGCTGCTGATGGGACCTGCCAGCGAAGGGGGCTTATGCCTTTGACCGAAGCCTCAAATCTATATGTGAGACCAGTTCTAGTTGAGGATCATTCGAAGCACAGACGCCAGGCCCATGTCGCCAGAGATTTTCAGTTTTCCGGTTACAACGGCCAGCGTCGCGTTGATCTTACCGTTCATGATACCAACTATCTCTTTGTCGGTGCAGGAAATAGTGCACTTTGCCTTGTCGCTAGTGCCGGCGAAGACCACGGGCGGTGTGACGGTCATATCGATATACCAGGAACCGCCCGTGTCGCCCGCTATATCGAACTGGCAAATCGCATTGACATCGGCGAGCTTGTCAAGGTTCGACTTTAGATTCTCCGGGATCCTGGACTCGAAAATCGCTTTAGGCGTTGCGTTGGTTGTGACGAACTCATCCTTTTTGTTAGCCGCATCTTTTTCCGCAACCTCTGGCTTGGCAGTTCCATCCTCTCCGAAAGACTCAAACTCGCCCGCCGCCGTTTGACCCATGGCCTTAAACTTGGCTGCTGTGTCAGAATATTCGCGCTCGTTGACGAGAAGTCCTTTGGAATTGACACGGTAGAACTTAGCAAACGTAACCGTAAATGAGCGTGGCTTGTCGTCCTCTTGAATAGTGCAGGTCACTGCGAGCTCCGCTGCTACGTCTTCGCCCTTAGACAGAATGGTCAGAATTTTGGTTTTCATGTTCACCTGCTCGAGCATCGGAAAATACTGGCTTATTGCCTGGACACCTCTGACCGGCTCAGAGAGGGATGGGTCACTACTCACGAAATCTGGGTCCAACAGCTTTACAAGCGCGTGCCAGTCATGTCGATCCTTGGCGTCAATGTACTCTCTCACGACGACCTCGGGTTCTACCGTTGTCATGGACTCTTCATTGGTTTCAGCCTGCATTTTCATCGCCTTTATGCTCAGCATAAATCCATCCTTCGACATACACAACTAGCATAGACTCGCGCCACAGGCTTCAGGCTGGCACTGGGCTATCAAAGCATAACCGAGTGCGAATGGACATATTGACTTTGCGTTAAGATACCGGATCAAGGCGATCCGGTCTTCAACCCGCTGAAAATCGCCTGAGAGGCGTTGCGGGTAAATTCGATGGTGGAGCGGGCGCTGAGAGGAAGATTTCCGCTGATGGCCAGTTTGGCGATGCCGTGAACAAGCGACCACGCCGTCCACGCCAATGGCAACGGGCCGCCCTCTGGCAGATCCCCCGACCGCTGCGCAGCGGCGATGCATTTCTCGAGAACGGCAAAGGCATTTTGCCCGGCGGCGTGTTGCTTTTCCTGCCCATGCGGAGCGTGCGGCAGATCGAACATCACCAGGAAATGCTGGGGCCAGCGAAGGGCAAATGCCACATAAGCGCAACCGCACTCCTGCAGCCGCTCCCGCGGGGCAGTGGCCCTGGCCATGCTCTTCTGCATCGACACGGTAAGCCGATCAAACCCCTCCGCAGCGACCTCCGCCAGCAGTTCGTCTTTGCTGGCAAAGTGGCGATAGGGCGCATTGTGCGAGACGCCGGCGCGTCGGGCCACCTCGCGCAGCGTAAATGCGCGGGGGCCGACCTCGCCGATCAGGGCTACGGCAGCATCCAGCAGAGTCTGGCGAAGATTAGTGTGATGGTAAGGATCGGATCGGGTCATGTTCTATTTTTATCAAACAATGTTGACAGTCGCAACATTCTTGTATAGCCTGATGTTGTCGATGTCAACATTGCGGCAACTAAACCGGTGACATCTGTGAGGAGGGCGGAGGTAATGGCGAGCGGTATTGCTTACAAACAGGCAAAGCTGGCAGAGACATGGGATACGATCGTAATCGGTTCCGGCATCGGCGGACTCACAGCAGCGGTTCTGCTAGGGGTACATGCAGGCAAGCGAGTGCTGGTACTAGAAAGGCACTACGAGGCCGGAGGCTTCACGCATACGTTCCATCGGCCCGGCTATGAATGGGACGTGGGTCTGCATTACATCGGCCAAATGCAGGCGGGCTGCGACTCACGACATGCATTCGACCACATCACGGCGGGCAGAGTGCAATGGCAGTCCTTGCCGGACATATACGACCGCTTCATCATCGGAGGCCGCACATTCGAGTATGCCGCTGGGCTGGAACGCTTCCGGGAAGGCCTCCGGCAATCTTTCCCAAGAGAAATCAGGGCCATCGACCGATATCTCGCAGCGGTTCGGGCGTGCAACCGCACGAGCGGCCTTTACTACGCGGAGAAGGCGGTTCCGCCGCCTGTGGCGGCGCTGGCTGGTAGCCTGATGCGCGTGCCCTACATGCGCTGGGCAAGGCACACTACACGCGAGGTCCTTGAGGGTTTCACCGGGAATCGAGAATTGATCGGCGTGCTTACCGGGCAATGGGGTGACTACGGGTTGCCGCCTGGGAAAAGCAGCTTTGCTACCCATGCCACGATCGCTGCGCATTATTTTGGCGGCGCCAGCTACCCCGTCGGAGGAGCGGGCGCGATTGCGACAGCCATCGTCCCGCAGATCGAGAGCGCCGGCGGCGCAGTGGTCACCAGCGCCGAAGTTTCAGCCATCCTGCTCGAAGGCACAAAAGCGACAGGGGTCCGGATGAGCGACGGACGTGAATTTCTCTCTGGCGTGGTACTGAGCGATGCGGGCGCGGCCAACACCTTTGAGCGACTCTTGCCTCCGGAGCTGCCCGTGCTAAATTCTTTGCGCCGCAAGCTGCGGAGCCTTCAGCCTTCGACAGCTCATGTGAGCCTTTACGTTGGGTTGTCGCAGAGCGATTCCGCTCTTGGGCTGCAAGGCACAAACCTTTGGGTGTATCCGTCCTTTGATCATGATGCGAATGTCGAGCGGTTCGCACGGGACATCGATGCTCCGTTGCCAGGTGTCTATCTCTCTTTCCCTTCCGCCAAAGACCCGGATTTTCAACGCAGGCATCCCGGAAAGAGCACGGTCGAGGCCATCACCATGCTTCCGTACGCGGTATTCGGCCGCTGGGGAGAGACGCACTGGAAGCGGCGCGGAGACGAGTACGACGTGCAGAAGGAGCTGCTTGCAGGGCGGCTGCGCGCCGAACTAGAGCGCCAGGTCCCTGCCGTAATTGGCAACATCGCACATGCCGAGTTGTCCACGCCGGTCACAACGCGGCATTTTATGAACTACGGGCATGGAGAGATCTATGGCATCGCCTCCACGCCGGACCGTTATCTGACGCGCGGACTGGGAGCCAGAACGCCGATTCGCGGCCTCTATCTCACAGGGCAGGATGTGGCCAGCCTGGGCGTGGTGGGAGCGCTGTATGGCGGAGTCATCGGCGCCTCGGCCGCAACCGAGAAGAACTTCTTTTCGGTCGTCTCAAAGCCCCATGCTGCTTCAGCCGAATAACTCAGCCCACGTCGGTACACGCCGACCGTGCCATGTCGGCCCTTCGCGGACGAATTTCCATTCCGGATTCTTGGTGATGTCGCGCAACGCCGTGCACACTTCGTGGAAAGTAGAGACATCCTCATCGGCACACTCGAAATAGTTGATGAAATCATAAGTTTCGGCGGGCGCGGGCTCCGTCGCGTTCTTGTACGTGCGACGCATGAGACACGCGATCCCTGCTGCCGCTGCGAGGGCGTGCCCTTCATTTAGCATGTGACCAGACTCGTCGTAGCGCGGCAAGAAATAGGTGTGGCGTTCCATCCAGTCTTTTTGCCACCAACCCGCGGTCTTGCTCATGGGAACAAGAAAACCATTGGGCATGACTGTGCCTGGTTGCTGTAGAACCCTATGTGCATAGGCAAAGTTGTGCATGGCATTTCCGGTGTAGTTCGTCGGCCTGAGGCTTCCGCCGATGATGCGCGGTTTGATCGTCTGAGCTAGCAGGCGTGTCAGTTCGGTGCAGAACTCCGTGACTGATTCGGCGCTCACGGAGGCGACGTGGATGATCGCGTCGGCGCTGAGTAAATCAACATCTGCAATTTCAGCAGCGGTAGCACCCACCCGGCGTAGGAACGCAATCGTTCCAGGTGGCTCGTCGCGTCCGGGATCGAATTCGTTCCGCAGCCCAAGGTGCTCGGCTAGAGCTTCCGCGGCAGTCGCGCCGACTGCTTCGCGCGCGTCCCTCGGTACGCTAATACACACGTAAGCTCCATGGCGTACGGCTTCGGCGGATCGTGTGTCATTGGCTCTCATTTAGGACCTCCTACTTGCAGACTAGGATGAACTGAGCGATGTGTCCAATGCATAGGTTGTCTATCAGCCATTTGCTATTCTGATGGGTAATGGAACTCGATCACATAGAAGCGTTTCTCGCGATTGTCCGGCAGAGAGGATTCAGCCGAGCATCGTCGATTCTCCATCTCTCTCAACCCGCGATTAGTCGCCGCATCCATCTTCTCGAGCGCGAGTTGGGGGCACCATTATTCGAGCGGACTCGCGGTGGAGGTGTCCTCCTAACGGACGCGGGCCGAGCGTTCCTGCCGCATGCTGAAGCACTCCTAGCGTCGGTGAGTGATGGGATCGAAGCAGTGAACGCGCTACGCAGCATCAGTTGCGGTACTGTGACGCTCGCGGTCGTCGGAACGCTTGCTAGCACTAAATTGACAGACCGTCTGCGGCGCTTTCGGGAAGCATTTCCTGCGATTGACCTCCGGGTTCGAACGGCGCTCAGCGCGGAAGTCAGCGACTTGGTCCGCCGCGGCGACGCGACGCTGGGTTTGCGATACGAACTCGACAGCAATCCGGATCTCGTATCGTCCGCGCTTCACGACGAGCAAATGGTGCCGGTCTGTTCGGCCCACCATCGGCTTGCCTACGTGCGACGGGTTCTGTCCGGGGCATTGGTTGGCGAGAGATGGATTACGTTCCCCTCGCGCCTTGACGCCCCGGCGGAACCATACTCGTCTGCTCTAAAGCACAGGCTCGCAGTTTGTGGCCTAAGTGCGGCTGAGATCATCCCGATCGACAGTCTGACAGCGCAGAAACGCATGGTCGAAGCCGGTTTCGGTTTGGCGCTCCTGCCGGCCAGCAGCGTCGAGGAAGAGCTCCGGTCAGGCAGTGTGCGCATACTGCGTCTTACCGCTATGCGAACGACGATTCCCGTCGTGTTGATCCGTCGCCGCCGTGCATTTCTGAGCGGAGCGACACAGGCACTGATAAAGATACTCAGCTCCGGGCCAAAGCGTACTCCTCCTCTTAAATTAAGTTGATTCTTACGGGCGTCGAAAGCTATCGCCCCGACGTTCGGCAAAATACCTGCTAGGGCAACCGCCCAGACAAGGCGGAGTTCGGGAATACTTTGCTGCGCTTTATTGAATCGGAGTGGGCGTCGGCGCTCTTCACCAGGCACTTCTACAATCTCCTCTGCATGTGTTACGGGCACATTGCGCATTATGTGGAGTAAGTGATTATGCGGCGTGTTAGCGTCAACACAGCCTGGATATAACGTTTGAACACCCGTTCGCTATGCATAATCGCGCCACTCAAGGTCTCCGCCCCAGCCAACTTCCGGATGGCCCGTCACTCGACAGACGACTTTGACGAGCGTAGCTTGCGGATTGTCCCGAGGACACGGCGAAGCACTCGCACGGAAATTGACCAACAAACCGGACTCTGAAGAGTATTACCCAGCGAAACAGCCGCCTTGTCCAGACTATCTTCAATTAACGCATCGTGCAGCGGTTGGAAAAGGAGTGGCCAGCTCAAGTTTGCCAGGCCGGTTGTGCGCATTTCCACTACGTGACGCAAGACCGTCAGACCGTGCTGCTGTGCCACCTCATAATAATGAATTCCACCAAACCCGCGGGGCGCGAAGAAACGGAACAGGATGAGTCTGCCAGGTTGATAATCGTCGATGGAGTAGCGGATGGGTCCATGTCCGCCTCGAGCCCCAATTGCTAACGCGCGGTCGAACCGCATTGGCGGCCATTTGTCGTTTGGCCAAAGACGATCGTTGCTGCTCGCCAAAGAATCAATCAACGAGCCCACACTGGCTAGGTCTCGGTCAAACTCCCGCTCGTGGATGTTTCGTACTTGCATAACATTGATGAAGTTTGCCTTCCTTCTGGATCCATTTCGCCTTCGTCAGCAATTCTCAAGTGAATTCTCCACCGCCTAACAGGCGGTGGCTTCGGGTTACGGCTGGAAGCCGGATTGATCGGCCATGCGGCCGATTACACCACCTTGAAGTCATCGTCTGGCTCCGGGGGCTTTTGATCCTCGATATACCGCTTCCAGACGTCATCGGTCACGTTGCCGCTCGTCGCCACCCAATACCCCCGCGCCCACAGATGTTGACCCCAATACCGCTTCCGCAACCCTGCATATTCGCTCAACAGCTTATGCGAGCTCTTCCCTTTCAGGTACTGTACCGCCCGCGACACCGATATGTGCGGCGGGATTCCGATCAGCATATGAACATGATCGCGATTCACCGATCCGGCGTAGATCACCATCTCCTGGCTACGGGAGATTTCCCGAAGCAACTCCCGGCATCGTTGACCAACGTCGCCCGCAAGCACTTGATACCGGTACTTCGTCGTCCACACAAGGTGATACTTGCAATCCCACACCGTATGGCTGCCACGCTTATAGTCTTCCATCCCTTCAAGCCTAACCCCATCCGTCGCCTGAAGGCGAGGGGTTTACCGATCCCCTATCGGGGACTATAAATTGTTTCCATTTCGACCCGATGTAGGCCGCAAAGATAATAACAATGGTTGTTCCGGCGACAATGGCGCCGGTTTGCCGGAAATTGTTGATCGGGAAGAGCCCTGTAACGACCAGAGCGATGCGCCCGACCACGTCGAGCGCCAGGCACCCAAGCGCAATCGCTACATACCTCTTCTTCATACTTAGAATCAAAATGCCCGCGACAGCGTAAAGAGCGCCAACTCCAGCATTGGCGTAAGCGGAAGTGGCGCCGAGAGTCGTAGAGACGCCAAAAGAGTTATGCGTGAAGCCTGTCGCTATTTCCGCCAGGCCAAACAAGATCATTAGGATTGCAACAGTTGCAATCCCAAAAGGGTGAAATGCCCTCGCTTTGATAAGGTCTGTCATAGCAAGTCGATGAAGATGGGAGAGTCCTGTTGGCAGGAGAACATTAAGCCACCACGAAGTGGAATTTATGTATTCATGTACACGGTCGACTTTCCCATCGCGCAGATGACAAGTGATGCAGTATCGCAAAACTCCGGTCTTCACTTGTCCCTTAATTCCAGCAATATACTTGCCGGTCGATATTGCACCATGCGTGTATTCGTAGCAGAAATTCTCACTATCGGTGAACCAGTTTGTGATTGCCAGCTTGTGTTCGCCCTTGTCATGGGTCCTGCCCGACATCGCAATTCCGACGAATGCCTTAATCTGCTCAATGCCATCGTACTCAGTGCCGCCCGGTTCCATGACCCAG